>JAEEGL012250563.1_pt1 | contig 13123 bp, 10 predicted proteins | sample 9134231 | NCBI WGS metagenome assembly JAEEGL01 (sample SAMN16246548, study PRJNA631951) | gut metagenome | biome: gut microbiome; feature: rumen; material: fiber-attached | host: Bos | place: Iran: Karaj | collected 2018-10
AGCATAAGTTTATAGAGATCAGTCACAAAAGCAGAATTACTTTTTTTCTTGTTCTGATACTCTACGCTGAATATGAAACCGTACGCCGCTCTTGAACCGCAGGTAACACCTCCGGTAAGTTCCTTCTTCCACTGTTTAAGTTCACTCGGGTAAGGATCACGTCCAAGAGCAACTTTATACCAGTTCGATATAAAGTCATCCATTGCAGCCGAATTGGGTACAACATATTCGGTATTCTCTCCTGCGCCGATCCAGGGCTCGCTATCTATGCCATCAGCCCTGACACTTATTGCCGGTATGTTGAGTACCGACAGGAACAGAATAAGCGAAGTAAGAACGCTAAATATCCTTAAAAATCTTTTTTGTTTCATAATGACCTCCCAAACCTATTCTTTCCTCTTTTTTATGCGTATTTTTTGTACTCTGCTTGTCTTAAATAATTATAACAACCATTAGTTTCTATATCTTTTTGATGTAATAATTGACGATTTTTATGTAATAATTTGCTCAAATATGAACATAAAAAAGAGCTAAATGTTCGGGTGCCCGGTACCCGGGCTTTCCGGGCTGGCGAAAAAAAATATTCCTATATCTGTTTTCTTTATTTATAATTTAAAAGAAATATTTAATATGAGGTCAATTTTTGTTTATTGCCATGCACTTTTTTTACATTCTCGCATAATAGAATATTCTACTTTCACTGAAAGAAAAGATTGACTCATTCGAGTCCGCAGCTGCTTCTTCCCCGGAATCTCGTGAGGAAATCGAATACTATTACGAAGAAATTCGTAAATCCTATTATTCTCTTATATCGGAAGTGCCCAAGGACTAGGTGCCAGGCACCTAAAAACCGGAACCTAAAAACCTCTTGTTATCCATCGAATAACAAGAGGTTTTATTTTAGAATCAAAATTTAATACTGTATGTACAATGCAGGTCTGACACCGACAAAATCTGAATTTGCGCTGTTTCCCAACCAGCCCGCTACTCCGCCGGGTGAAACAAAGGCTTTACCAAAATCATTCATTGCAGGTGATCTAAGCCACCAAAATGAACAGGAACTGCCAATAACATCTTCCGTATATAAATCCTTGTATTTTTCTGTTACATCATCAGTCCAGCTGCTGTTATAGGTTTCTTCCGTAAACGTAAATTTCGATACTCCTTTTTCGTTTGCATATTTAGTGGGAGCTGCTATTAACGCCTGATTGCATCCTATTTTATATCTATCATAATATGCCTTATATCCGTAGATATCCTCCACTTCATCAGCGCTTAAACAAAAAACTTTATCGTATGTATCGTTTCCGCCCTGAGCGCCGTTTGTGGGATGATCTTTGTTTGTCAACTCCACTGTAGGGATTAAAGCCTTTTCCTCACTGTTAAAAGCCTCATTTACAAATTCTTCGTTAAGCCAGCTCCTTAAGGTACTTCTTTCCCATGTAACACTTTCGATTCTTTCGTGATAAGGTTTGCTATCAAGTACATATTTGCTTATCACAAGAATGCTGTTTTCATTCATTTCCAAAATCTCCCATTCGATATCTTCTTTACCGTTTGAAAGATCTCCGTCCTGCTCGTATTTTCCGAATGTAATAATATCCCCTTTTTTCGAATGCGACAAAATCGAAGGAATTACTTCTGTTTTCGTTTCATTGCAGCCTTTTCTCGTACATTTATGCTGCATGCTTCCTTCTTCCGTCAAAGTGGCTTCTTTGATTACAGTCCCTTTATCCCAGCTGTGTCCCAATGCTTTTCCGGATTTAAAGGTTTTATTTTTGGTATACTCACCGCACGAGCACGAATAGTAATATACAGCCGCTTCCGTACAGCTGGCTTTGCTCTTAAGATACTTTGATGAAGTATTCTTTAAAACGTATTCATGATAATGTTTGTTCGGGTCATAAGTTCCGATTTCGGTAGCCTTATATTCTCCGCGTTTGATTCCGTACTTCTTGCAGATCTTTTCAAACTCAGTTGAATTTGCAAATCCTGCAAAAACTTCATCTCTGGACATACCTCTGTTAATCTTGGAAACCCAGTCGTTGTAGCCGGCTTCATCATAGTCTCTGCCCATGATGGCAGTGTAGAGATTCTTAACGTAATCGCCGTCACTTAATTTCTTTTTGACATATTCATCACTGAAAACAAAATCATGTGCGCATTTTGAACCGGTAATCTGACCTTTTATGAGTTTATTTACCCAGTCCACCTGACCGTCTTTATCACCAATCCTTCCGAAGCAAACCTTGTAGAGTCTTTCAACGAACATGTTTACGTTATTTAACTGGTTCGGGTTATATCCGGCTTCCCAGTATCCCGCAGTGATCTTAAGTTTGCTGCAGATTTTATAATACTCTGCGGAATTGGCAAATCCTGCAAAGATCTGCTCTCTTGATTTTCCTTTTTTCAGCTGATTTACCCAGTCAGCTTTTCCTGATGCATCCGGAGTTCTTCCGAGCATAAGTTTATAAAGATCCGTTACAAATGCAGAATTACTTTTTTTCTTATTCTGATATTCCGCACTGAATATAAAACCGTAGGCCGCTCTTGAACCGCAGGTAACACCTCCGGTAAGTTCCTTCTTCCACTGTTTCAGTTCGCTGGGATAAGGATCACGTTCAAGAGCAACCTTATACCAGTTTGATATAAAGTCATCCATTGCAGCCGAATTGGGTACAACATATTCGGTATTCTCTCCTGCTCCGATCCAGGGCTCGCCATCAAGGCCGTCAGCCCTGACGCTTAATGCCGGTATGTTGAGTACCGACAGGAACATGATAAGCGAAACCAAAACGCTTATTGTTCTTAATATTCTTTTTTTCATAATAACCTCCCCACCCGTTCTATTTTTCTAAGAATGTTTTTTACTACTCTTATCCAAGATTATTATAACAAATAGCTTTTTCGATTTATTTGTAATGCAAAAAGCGACGTTTTTTATGTAATAATTGTCCAAAAGAGCTAAAAACACTTAGTGTCTTTAGCTCTTTAAAACTACAGGAATATTAATTATTCAAACTCTATATACATTGCCGGACGAATACCCGAAGGACCATAAGTACTCCAGCCTATACTGCCATTGTAGCGTACTTCGCGAGCACTCTCCTCAATTTCACCGGGAGAACGTAACCAATACCAGCACGCTGTTTTTCCGATAACTTCAGTTGTATAGTCATATTCCACTAGTTCCGAATAATACTGATCGCTGTTGAGTTCAACAGTGTATATTCCCTGATTTAACACATACTTTGTGGGTTCACAAATTAACCTTTGATTATATAAAGTCCCCCATTCCGTCCTATACTGATATCCGTAATACTTCTCAACTTCATCAAAACTTAAACAGAATACTTTATCTTTGGTCTTATTTCCTCCCGATCTTCCGCTATCGGGATTCTTTTTATTCTCCAATGTAACTTTAGGGATTTTACTCTTCTCACTGCTGCTGAATGCCTCATTATAGAAATCATTATTAAGCCATTTTCTTAATCTGCTCGTTTCCCATGTAACATCATCACCTGAATTGTCATATGACATATACTCAAGAGCGTATTTACTGGTAACCAAAACCCTGTTGCCTTCTACAGCTATTACTTCCCATTCAATGGTTTCCGGGCCGTTTGATGTTTTACCGTCCTGCTCGTATTTGCCTAACTTGATAATATCACCGACTTTATAAGGATTGGGATTGTATGTTCCTATATCGGTCGGAACATAATCGCCCCTTTTAATGCCATAATTTTTACAGATTTTATCAAATTCGGTTGAATTCGCAAAACCGGCAAAGACTTCGTCTCTTGACATGCCTTTACTCAGTTTTTTAACCCAGCTGTTGTAGCCTGCTTCATCATAAGTTCTTCCCATGATGGCAGTGTAAAGATTCTTAACGTAATCACCGTTGCTAAGTTTCTTTTTGACATACTCATCACTGAAAATAAAATCATGAGCACATTGTGATCCGGTAATCTGACCTTTTATAAGTTTATTTACCCAGTCGATCTGACCATCCTTATCACCAATTCTTCCAAGGCAAACCTTGTAGAGTCTTTCAACGAACATATTTACGCTGTTTAACTGGTTAGGATTATATCCTGCTTCCCAGTAGCCTGCTGTAATTTTAAGTTTGTTGCAGATTTTATAATACTCTGTGGAATTGGCAAATCCTGCAAAGATCTGCTCTCTTGATTTTCCTTTTTTCAGCTGATTTACCCAGTCAGCTTTTCCTGATGCATCCGGAGTTCTTCCGAGCATAAGTTTATAGAGATCAGTCACAAAAGCAGAATTACTTTTTTTCTTGTTCTGATACTCTACGCTGAATATGAAACCGTACGCCGCTCTTGAACCGCAGGTAACTCCTCCGGTAAGTTCCTTCTTCCACTGTTTCAGTTCGCTGGGGTACGGGTCACGTTCAAGAGCAACCTTATACCAGTTTGATATAAAGTCATCCATTGCCGCCGAATTGGGTACAACATATTCGGTATTCTCTCCTGCTCCGATCCAGGGCTCGCCATCAATGCCGTCAGCACTGACACTTAATGCCGGTATATTGAGTACCGACAGGAACATAATAAGCGAAGTAAGAACGCTCAATGCCCTAAATAGTCTTTTTTGCTTCATTCCAAAACCTCCTCTTTTAATATTCTATGTTCACGTTACCCCAAAAACACTTTAATACTCTATAAACATTGCCGGACGAATCACACGGTCCTTGCCGCTCACACTGTAGAAGTAGCCTAAACCCGTGCCGCCCTGAGAACCGACATAGAGAGCACTATTCGAACTGTAACCGGGAGTGCGCACCCACCAGTATCCGGGCTGAAGTCCGATTACATCCGAAGTATAGTGGAATCTCCTTAAGAAATTTTTATAATAATCTGCTGTAATATCAGAATGGTATGCTCCGTTTTGTATTGCATACGGAGTGGGCTCACAAAGCAGTCTCTGATTCGCTCCCCACAGAGTGTTGTTTGAATACCACTGATATCCGTAATATTTGCTTATTTCATCCAGACTCAGAATGAATATTTTATCCTTTGTATTGTTTCCGCCCGGTGAATTGTATTTCGGATTATCGTTGTTTTCCAGTGTAACCTTAAAGATTTTCTTTCTTTCGGAACCGGTAAAGGAACCGTAGAAGAAATCGTCATTAAGCCATTTTCTTAATGAGCATGTCTCCCATGTTACTTCTTCAAGTTTGGTATTATACGGCTTGTCATCAATACCGTACTTGGTGATTATCAGAATTCTGTCTTCTTCAACAGACACAACTTCCCATTCTATATCTTCTTTTCCGTTGGAAAGATTTCCGTCCTGCTCGTATTTGCCGAATTTGATTATATCCCCGACCTTATATGTAACCGCATCGTAGTTTCCTATATCCGTCGGTGTATAATCGCCTCTGATAATTCCGTAACTCTTACAGATATTATCAAACTCCGTCGAATTCACAAATCCAGCAAAAACCTCATCTCTGGACATTCCCTTTCTGAGTTTTCTTGCCCAGTCGGCATATCCTGCCTCATCATAGGTTCTGCCCATGATTGCGATGTAAAGATTTTTAATGTAATCTTCGTTGCTCAGTTTCTTTTTTACATACTCATCGCTGAAAATAAAACCATATGCGCACTTCGCCCCGGTAATCTGTCCTTTAATAAGTCTTGTTACCCAGTCTTCCTGCCCATCTTTGTCTCCGATTCTTCCGAGACAGACCTTGTAGAGTCTTTCAACGAACATGTTCACGCTGTTTAACTGGTTCGGATTAAATCCGGCTTCCCAGTAACCTGCCGTGATATTCAGTTTCTTGCAGATTTTATAATACTCAACCGAGTTTGCGAAACCGGCAAAAACCTGTTCTCTGGATTTTCCTTTTTTCAGCTGATTAACCCAGTTGGCTTTTCCTTCCGAGTCCGGAGTTCTTCCGAGCATCAGCTGGTAGAGATCGTTAACAAATGCGGAGTTACTCTTATTCTTATTCCGGTATTCCGTACTGAACAAAAAACCGTATGCCGCTCTCGAGCCGCAGGTAATGCCGCCCGTAAGTTCTTTTTTCCAGGTTTCAAGTTCGTCATTTTTCGGACTGCGTCCAAGCGCAACTTTATACCAGTTTGATATAAAATCATCCATTGCCGCCGAATTGGGAATAACGTATTCATTCTCTCCTTCTGCGTCAATCCGGGGTTCACCGTCAAGGCCTTCTGCGCCGGCACTTAATGCTGGGATGTTGATTAACGAAACGAGCATGATAAGCGAAATCAGAACGCTCAATGCTCTTACAAATCTTTTTTGATTCATAATAACCTCCCTAAAAATCCGCCCAATATTAACTTTTCACTTACATTTTAAAAAAAAGTATTATTCCGATTTAAGCCCAGGGATCTGCTGCTGCCGGAGTTCTGATATCCGAAAGTGCAAGATTTTCAACCATAAACCACTGATTGGTGCTGGGTTTGAGACGGCATTTAATCTGTCTGGGTGAGTCTGCGCCTGTGGAATTCATATGAAGCGTAGCCCATCCTGCTTCGGGATAGCTGTAAGGATTGTCAAATACCGTAATCTTAAGGGGTTCGTTGGGAATATAATTATTTGCGGGTGAAGAACCCTCGAAGAAAGAACGAACCACGTGTCCCTTGCCCTGAAGTCTGTCTCTTAAAAACTGCTTCTGGAACTCATTGACGGGGTCCGGTCCTTTAAGAAAGTTAAGCATTTCGATAGTTGCATTAACATCGTTGTCGTAATTCAAAAGAACAAGCATTGTAAGCGCACATGTTTTAAAAGGCGTTGACAAATCGCTTTCGGGAAGAGATTTTAATTCCTCCACGTTTCTTGGAATGATCGAGAAAGTGAATGTTTCTCTTTTCTGAGTTGCTGCATTGACAGCAGCATTGGCCGCGTTGTTTACCGCGCCTGTAATCGAATCAAATAATCCCATTGTAATTCCTCCAATACACTTAATAGTTTTATTTTATCTTTTTTCCCATATTTTTACAAGTTAAGACAATGGATTGTCTAACCGTATTATAAAGCCATTTTATATATAGCCAGAACGTCTTCGTAATCAAGTTTTCTGTAACCCGAAAGAACTCTTGATCTGTTTCTGGTGCATCCGAGTGCGAGCGTTTCAAGATCTTCTTCCTTAACACCGAGTTCGCTGATCCTTGTGGGCATATTGATTGATCTGTAGTATTTCTCCTGTCTGTCAATTGCCTCAAGAATGGAAACCTCGGGATGCTCGTAATCGATGTCGACATTATGCACTTCGTGTGCAAACTGAAGCCATCTGGGGATGTTTGCGGAATAAACGTATCTTGCCCAGCTGCACCACAAAGCCGCAAGTCCGGCACCGTGTGCTATGGAAGGATACATTCCCGAAAGTTCATGCTCGAGCTGGTGAACAACGAGTTGGAAACTTCTTCCGCACTGTGTAAGGCCGTTATGTGCGAGCGATGATGCCCACATCATGTTGGCTCTTGCATTGTAATCCTCGGGATTGTTAATACTGTCGACTCCGGCTTTCATGACGCTTTTTATTACCGCAATCGCTACCGCATCGGTTAAATATGTATCCTCGCCGGGGCAGAAAAATCTTTCGATTGTATGCATTGCGATATCAACTGCGCCGCATGCCGTCTGATACGCATTAACCGTATATGTAAGTTCGGGGTTTTCGATTGCAAAATCCATTCTGTTACATGAACTGCCGTAACCTCTTTTTTCTTTTGTTTCAGAATTGGTGATAACGCATGAATTGGACATTTCCGAGCCTGCTGCCGAAATGGTAAGAATCGCAGCCTTTTTAAGAGATGCCTTCGGTGAAGCCTTCTGCAAAGAGAAATCCCATACGTCAACATCGGGATTGGCTACACCATTGGCAATGTCCTTTGCCGAATCAAGAACGGAACCGCCGCCTATTGCGAGCACGAAATCAACATTGTTTTCTTTACAGATTTCAATCCCTTTTCTGACCATGGAAAGTTCGGGGTTCGCAAGGACTCCGCCAAGTTCAACATATTCGAGGCTTTCTTCTTCGAGAAGTTTCTTAACCCTGTCTATAAGTCCGCTCTTAATCGCAGAACTTCCGCCGTAATGAATGAGAACTTTTTTTGCGCCGGTTTCTTTTATAAGTTTTCCGACCATGTTTTCCGTTTCTCTGCCAAAATAAACCTTGGTCGGTGTTTCATAAATAAAATTGTCCATGTCACCCTCCTTATACAGTTACCGATTTTTAAGTTTAATCAGAAATTCTTTTGCTGAATTTTCACGAAAAGCCTGTCTAATCTTATTGCTTTTCCGGAAAAATAATTCTGATATCTATGATTCAAGTTCGGGGAATTCAATGCCGATAAGCGTAAGTCCCTCAGGCGTTGCCGTCGGCCCCGCGAACTGTCTGTCGCATTTTTCGAGTACTTCTTTTATGTGTTCGGGCTCGTATTTGCCCATGCCGATTTCCATTAAACTTCCGGCGATTATTCTGACCATGTTGTAAAGAAAGCCTGCGCCCTTTACTCTTATCACGTAATCCTCGCCGTCTTTAAAAACTTCTGCGCTGTAAATCGTTCTGACCGTGGTTTCGGCCTGGGTACGTACGCAGCAGAAACTCTTGAAATCGTGTTCACCTTCAAGATACTTCGCTCCCGCGTTCATTTTATCAGCATCAAGGCTTACGGGGCATCTGAATGCATTACGGCGTTTAAGCGGATTATTTACCCTCGATACATAGATTCTGTATTCGTAGGTTTTAACGCTGTCGCAGTGTCTCGGATGAAAATCCGCCGGAACTTCTCCCGATTCCATTACGGACACGTCATCGGGAAGAACGGTATTAAGGGCGTACATGATTTTTTCCGGAGGAATCGGAGTTTCGCTGTCAAAAACGGCAACATTTCCCATTCCGTGAACGCCCGAATCGGTACGGCTTGCGCCGATAACTTTTACGTCTTCGCCGGTTATCTCGCTGATGGCTTTATTCAGTTCATCCTCGACGGTTCTTTTTTCGGGCTGAAGCTGCCAGCCGCAAAAGTCCGTTCCGTCGTAGGCTACTCTCAACAAAAATCTTTTCATTTAATTACCAGATTTGCAATCGCGTTTACCAGACTCATTTTCGCGTTTATAATTCCGACTGCCGTAAGCGATATTACATAAATACACATAAGTACATAGGATATGATGTCTCTTGCAGCGTATTTTAAAGGATAGAGTTTGGTTCTTCCTTCTCCGCCGTGATAGCATCTCGCTTCCATGGCAAGCGCAAGATCGGAAGCCCTTCTGAATGCCGAGATAAAAAGAGGAACGATAACCGGAATCAGACTTTTAATTCTTGTCGTAAGTTTTTTTGAATCAAATCCCGCACCTCTTGCGGTCTGGGCTTTTAATATTTTATCCGTTTCTTCCATGAGAATGGGGATGAATCGTAAAGCTATCGACATCATCATTGCCATTTCATGCACGGGTACTTTTATAAGTTTTAACGGCCCGAACAGTTTTTCAAGTCCGTCTGTAAGCCTGTTCGGCGTGGTTGTCAGTGTCATAATCGACGCAGAAATGATAAGAAGCGTAAGCCTGATCAGTATTAAAATCGCCGTTTTTATACCTTCTTTGGAAATGTGCAGAATTCCGAACTGCCAGAGATACTCACCCGGTGTAAAAAAGATATTAAAAATTACCGTAAAAACCATAAGGATGAGAATCGGTTTAAGGCCTTTGAGCATGTGCGTAACGGGAACGCGGCAGAGGATAATAACGACAAGCAGAAATACCGCGGATATCGCATAGCAGAATATGTTGTTGAATATAAAAAGGCTCAGCATATAAACAAGCGTACCCACGAGCTTGACTCTCGGGTCAAGCCGGTGGATAACAGAATCCGCCTGATAATATTGTCCTAATGTTGCTTCTGTGTTCATTGTCCGTTACCGGTTTTGTTTATCTTAAAACTCTCAAAATTTCTTTCTTTGCCTGCTCAACGGTGATTGCATCCGTCCTTACGGGAATTCCGCATTCCCTGAGTTTGAGCATAGCAAGCGTTACCTGCGGTACGTTAAGTCCGTAACCTTTAAGTTCTTCATAATGCGAAAATACTTCAGCGGGAGTTCCGTCGAGAACCAGTTTCGCATCGTTCATAACAAGAATTCTGTCCGCATACTCAGCCATGTCTTCCATGCTGTGCGATACGAGAATTATCGTAATACCCTGATTTTTGCATAAGCTTTTTACAAGGTCGAGGATTTCTTTTTTTCCTCCGGGATCGAGACCCGCAGTGGGCTCATCGAGAATTAGAACCTTCGGTTTCATTGCAAGAACACCTGCAATGGCCGCTCTTCTTTTCTGTCCGCCGGATAATTCAAAAGGCGATCTGTAGAAATTGTCATCCTCGAATCCGGTCAGTTTCAGTGCTTCGTATGCTCTGAGCTGTACCTCTTTTTCATCGAGTCCGAGGTTCTTCGGTCCGAAGCAGACATCCTTGAAAACAGTCTCCTCGAAAAGCTGATGCTCGGGATACTGAAATACGATTCCAAGTTTCCCTCTCAGCGTTTTCATGTCGTAATCCTTGGCGAAAATGTCTTCGCCGTCGAGATATACGGTTCCCGAAAAAGGTTTAATCAGTCCGGCAAGGAGCTGGAGAAACGTGGTTTTTCCCGAACCTGTATGACCGATAAGTCCTATGAACTGGCCGTCTTCAATCTTTACAGAGACATCATCAAGCGCAGTTTTTTTTGATTTTGATTTCGCACCGTACACGTATGTCAGGTGGTCTGTAATTACCGGCATAAGTTTCCCTCTTAAACCTTTATCTGCTTAAGGCATCGCACAATTCCTTTATCGTAAGCACGCATTCGGGAATTCTCATGCCTTCTTTTCTGAGTTCATATGCAAGTCTTGTAATCTGAGGAATTTCAAGCCTGCATTCTTCGAGTTCATCAACTCTCGTGAAAATCTCGCGCGGAGTTCCCTCCATCGCAATCTTCCCTTTATTCATAACGAAAATTCTGTCCGAGTAAATCGTTTCTTCCATGTAATGGGTTATCAGAATAATCGTGATTTTTTCTACATCATTAAGTGCACGAAGCGCTCTTATTACTTCTTTTCGGCCTGCGGGATCGAGCATTGCGGTGGGCTCGTCGAGAACTATGCATTTCGGATGCATCGCAAGAACGCCCGCAATGGATACTCTCTGTTTCTGGCCGCCCGAAAGTTTGTTGGGCGAGTCTTTTTTGTAATCGAGCATTCCGACTGTTTTTAATGCTTCTTCGACTCTCTCTCTTATCTGAGCCGTTTCCACTCCCATGTTTTCGGGTCCGAACGCAACATCTTCCTCGATAACCTGTCCGATAATCTGATTGTCGGGATTCTGGAAAACCATTCCGGCCGTCATTCTGATATCGAGTATCTTCTCCTCATCTGACGTGTCCATTCCGTTAACCCAGAGAGTTCCTTCCGTAGGCATGAGGATGGAATTGATATGCTTGGCAAAAGTGGATTTGCCCGAGCCGTTCGCACCGAGTATCGAGATAAATTCCCCTTCTTTTACATCGAGGGTTACATTATCGAGTGCTTTGTTTATGCCTTCGACTTCTCCGTTCTCGTCACGTTTTATATATTCAAATGTAACATCCTGTGATTTGATTATTTTCAAAATTTACACCTGTTTATATTTCGTTAATTCAGTATAGACTGACTGTTATATCTGACTTTACCTTGCTTCCGATTTTTATATTAGCTCTGATCCGGCAAATTCCGCCGGGTATATCCGAATCTTTTGCAACCGCGGATAATATAATTCTATTTGCCGTTTAATAAAGACCAACCAGTTTGCATAGTCCGGCGAATAAAAGAAGATGCACGGGATAAAAGATATAAAACAGTGCTCCTATCTTCTTTCCCTTTTCTCCGTTATAGTATTTCATGAGCGAAACATTCGCAATAACCGGTAATTCAAATGCATTAATTGTTACAAGCGCCGCACAGCCGCCGAACATTCTTCTCGAATTCCTGTCCGGAATTCTCTGACACATCCAGAGCGCCATGCTTACGACAACCAATGAGATTATGTCTATGGCAATTTCCCTGACCGGAACTTTCCATAAAGTAATGAATTTAATCACCTGTCCGATGACATTCAGCACTATCGCGTATTTGTATTCATTCTCGCCGATTAAGTAAATTAAGACTATCGTCAGAACGCCGATGCAGCCGTAATCCGTTTCAAACCCCTGAGCGCAGAGTAACCCTGCCAGGCAGGCAATCGTCTGAAAAATATATCTGTACGTGTCTTTCATACGGAATTTTTTTGAAATTCCGTCCATCGCATATATCGTTATAAGTCCGATTAAAAGCGTCCAGAAAACATTCTGGTATTCGGGATTATAAAACTTGTGTTTCAGTACCATATCGAAAGGCACTTCGGATATTATACCGATAAAAATAAGACGAAGTGCATATTTCAAAACGCTTCTTGTATGTATCATTCCTTCCACGATAAAGAAGCAGAAAATCGGAAATGCTATTCTTCCGATAAGTCTCATGGCTATCGTAGCGACGGATACTGCCATATACCAGTCATCTTCCTCAGCCATTGAACGAAGCAGGGGTTCCATTATCGCCACTGCAAAATGGTCTATACCCATACAAAATAGGGCAATCATTTTCAGATTGCCCCTGTTTAAACTGTATTCTGCTTTTGTTTCCTGTATTTCAGTCACAAGAATTCTGCCTTTTCAAAGTATTTGCAGCGAATTCAGATTAGCAAATCTTATCAAGAGATGCAGGATCGTTACTTACCTTCATAGCTTCTTCCTTAGTGATCTTCTCACGATGTACGAGTGAAGCAAGATCATCATTAAGAAGGTGCATACCCTGAGCACGACCACCCTGGATTGATGAAGGAATCTGAATTGTTTTCTTTTCACGAATGAGGTTACCGATAGCTGCGTTTGCAACCATGATTTCTGTAGCAACAACTCGTCCGTTTCCATCTGCAGCAGGAAGAAGTGTCTGTGTGATAACGCCACGGATAACGTTGGAGAACTGTGTTCTGATCTGATCCTGTCCTTCAAGAGGAGTAGCGTCGATGATACGTTCTACAGTCTGTGCTGCTGATGTTGTATGAAGTGTAGACAATATAAGG
>JAEEGL013898723.1_pt1 | contig 13123 bp, 12 predicted proteins | sample 9134231 | NCBI WGS metagenome assembly JAEEGL01 (sample SAMN16246548, study PRJNA631951) | gut metagenome | biome: gut microbiome; feature: rumen; material: fiber-attached | host: Bos | place: Iran: Karaj | collected 2018-10
CCTTAGAAAAGAGAAAAAGAAGTAATAACTGATCATTACTTAATTTTAGATGAAAGAGTCCTAAAGAACTATTACAGTTCGGGACTCGACCATCTAAAGAATGTATGCACTAGGCTATTTTAATGAGAAAATAGCTAGTGTTTAGTTAAAGCCGGCCTAAAATAGGCAGAAAATCGGAGTCGCCATGATAGATATTGAATTAGAAACCAAGAAGCTACCCTTTGGAATGGCAGAGGAAGTTAAAAATCTTAGAACTAGCATAGCATTCGCAGGAGACAATATTAAATCTGTTCTCTTTACAAGTACTATGACTAATGAAGGCAAGAGTACTATTACGATTGAAGCTGCAAAGTCATTTGCAGAACTTGGTAAGAAAGTAGTTCTTGTAGATACAGACCTTCGTAAGTCAATCCTTAAGATGAAGCTCGTATCAGGTAAAATGAAATATGGTTTGACGCACTATCTATCAGGACAGTGCGATGTAGATGAAATCATTTACCATAATACTGCCGAAGGCTTCGAAAACATGTACATAGTACCTACAGGACCTGCAACTAAGGCTCCCACAGAACTTCTGTCAACAGAAAAGCTTGGTAAGCTACTTGATGATCTTAAAAAAGAATATGACATGGTGATAATTGATACGCCTCCTGTGGGAACAGTAATTGATGCAGCAATTATTGCACCTCATACTGATGGAGCTGTATTTATTGTAGAAGCAGGGAAAGTTAATTATAAGTTAGTCCAAAAAGCGATCGAAAAGTTTGAAGCTTCTGGTTGCAAAGTATTAGGCGTAACTCTTAACAAAGTAGATAAGAGTAAGAGCTCTTATGGATATTACAAATATAGAAAAAAATATGAAAAGGAAGATTATTCTTTCGAGCAATTAGTATAAAAAATTAGGGAAAAATCTGATTGGTTAGGAAAAATAAGGGAGGATTAAACTATGCAACACGTATACGTTGTGGGGAGTAAAGGTCTACCGGGGTCTTATGGGGGATATGAGACATTTCTTGACAAACTAACGGAATATCATCAGTTCAATAGAAATATTCAATATCATGTGGCATGTAAAGCTAATGGTGATGGGGTGTCACCTGAACTCATGGCTATGCCGGATCATTTTAATTATCATAATGCTGAATGCTTCAAGGTACATATTCCTGAAGTAGGATCAGCTCAGGCCGTATATTATGATTGCATGGCTTTAGACCATTGCATCAAACATATCAGAAAGCATGAGATAGAAAACCCGATTGTATACGTCCTTGCCTGCCGTATTGGTCCGTTTTTTTCTCGATATGTTTCGGAAATCCATAAGCTTGGAGGCAAAGTATACGTTAATCCGGATGGTCATGAATGGATGAGAGCAAAGTGGAGCAAGCCAATTCGTGAATATTGGAGAGTGTCTGAAAAGCTAATGGTTAAACATGCGGATCTTCTTATCTGTGATTCTAAGAATATTGAGAAATATATTCTGGACACATATAAAAAATACAATCCGCGAACAACATACATAGCTTACGGCGCAGAGACAAAGCCAAGTAGTCTTAGCGATGATTCGAGCGAAGTTATGAACTGGTATGCTGAGCATGATCTAAGAAAAAAAGAATATTATCTTATGGTTGGAAGATTTGTTCCAGAGAATAATTTTGAGACTATCATTCGAGAATTTATGAAGAGTGACAGTAAAAAAGATCTTGCCATAATTACAACAAAAAATGATGCCTTTTTAAATGAACTCGACGAAAGGCTTCATTTTAGAGAGGATTCAAGAGTTAAGTTTGTTGGAACCGTATATGATCAGGAACTTCTGAAGAAAATACGTGAAAATGCGTATGGATACGTTCATGGTCATTCTGTTGGAGGAACAAATCCAAGCTTGTTGGAAGCTCTTGGAGCAACAGATCTAAATCTTCTGTTTGATGTTGGCTTTAACCGAGAGTGTGCAGAAAATGGAGCTCTGTATTGGTCTAAAGAAGATGGAAATCTTTCCATGCTGTTTAATAAAGCAGATAAGCTTACTCAAGAGGAAATTGCTACGCTGGGTAGAAAAGCTAAAAAAAGAATACTAGATGCATATAGTTGGAAATTTATCAGTAATAGATATGAAGAAGTATTGACTAAATCACAAGAGGCAATTGAAGCGCCTGCGATTGCAATACATACAATTAAGAGTGCTTAAAGTTATTCCTCTAAAAAATAAGCCAAAGGTATGCAACTACGATCAGATTGTTGCATACCCAAAATATATCAGAAAGAGGAATGGGAATTGAAGATTTTAGTTTTACATAATTATCATCGAAAAGGTTCATCCAGCGGAGATGACCAGGTCTTTAAGGATGAAACTAAATTACTTGAAAAGCATGGAAATACAATAATAAGGTATTCAATATCTAATGATAGTTTTGATAATGCAGGAACTATAGGAAAAATAAAAGCATGTCTTGGAATGCTTTGGTCTTTCAAATGCTATAAAGAAGTAAAAGGCATTATTGCAAAGGAAAAACCAGATGTAGTTCATATACATACTTTTTTTCCACTAATGTCTCCATCTGTACTGTATGCTGCTAAACGAAGTGGTTGTAAAGTTGTTGCTACACTTCATGATACACGTTTTATATGTCCGTGCAGTACTTCATTACGTGGAACCACATTATGTAACAAATGTGGTGATGGACATTATATCAGAATGTGTAAGTACGGGTGTTTCAAAGGATCTAGAGTTCAGAGTCTGATCGTAGCGTTTATCTTTAAATATCATAGATTAAGACGATCCTTCTATGATCAGATTGATAAATATATATGTCTTAATGACAATCAGATAAGACTTCTTGAGAAAACAGGTTTTGACAGAGAAAAGATTGTAAAGAAATATAACTTTGTTCCTGATGCAGGTGCAGACAAAAAAGAGGTTAAAGTAGAAGGTCTTCCTGATCGATACGTAGTCTTCTACGGCCGTATAGGCGAAGAAAAGGGAATTCGAGTTCTTATGCAGGCTTGGAATGAACTAAACATTCCTCTGGTTGTAATGGGAAGTGGTCCATTGGAAGAGGAGTTTAAAGCTTGGGCACAGGATAAGGAAAATGTTACTTTCCTTGGATATACAGATCATGACAAGTGCTTAAGCATAGTTAAAGGCGCAGAATTTGTAGTATTTCCATCTATCTGGTATGAAGGTTGTTCCATGGTTGAGATTGAGACCATGTCTCTTGGAAAAGCTCTCGTAGCTACAGATTTAGGCTTTTCAGAAGAAGCAATAGTCGATGGCTACAATGGCTCAAAATTTCAGCTTGGAAATACTGAAGACTTCATAAAGGATGTCAAAGAATTATGGAGCAAGCCTGAAAAAACAGTTGAAATGGGAATAAATGCTCGCAAAGATTATGAAAACAAGTATATGCCGGAAGATAACTATGAACAGCTTTATGAGATTTATTGCGGATTAACTAGTTAACGGGTAGGGGATTAAAAGTTGAAAGTATCAGTGATAATGCCTGTCTATAACGCGGAAAAGACAGTGAGAGATGCAGTGAAATCTGTATTAAAACAATCATATAAGGACTTTGAACTTATCATTGTTAATGACGGCTCAAAGGATAATACAGAAGAAATAATTCACAGTCTTGTCCAAAGCGATGACAGGATAAAGGCTTTTACAATAGAAAATAGCGGAGTTAGTTGCGCTCGTAATATTGCACTTGATCACTGTACTGGAGAATATGTCGCATTTATTGATTCTGATGACATAATGGAGCCTGATTTTCTAGAGACCATGGTTTTTTACATGTCGGATGATAGCGATCTTATCTGCTGTGGTTACAAGGTAATGTCATACGATGGTAATTATCTTTTTGAACAGAAGCCGGATGACGGTAAATATGATTTAAAGAAGTATTATCAGGGAATTAGAAACCTTCAGCAAATAAATGCTTTTAATGTTCTTTGGAATAAATTATTCAGATTTTCTGTTATACATAACAATTATATCAAAATGGATCCAGCCGTGAAGATGGGCGAAGACTATCTATTTATAGTTGATTACATGACCAAGATGAAAGGTGATATGATCTGCATTCCTAGTGCATTGTATCAATATACTCTTTCTAAGAACGGCGCTCAGGCGACATTAAATCAGGATGATACTATAGAAAAAAGGATTTCTAGAATAAATTATATAGAGCCATTGTACCAGCGTGAAGGATATCCCATGGATTCTATATATGACGAGCAGCTAAGATATATTTACTCATCACTTCGGGATAATGATTTTGATAAAAAAGATATTGTAAGTTTACTTAAGCTTGAAGCAATAGATAAGTTAGGTCAATATAATCCGGATCAGATCAAGATGCGAGTTTTTTTGAAGATTCTTATGAGCAGAAATGCCTTTTTGATAAATATGTTCATCAGATCATTTGCATGTGTAAAAAGATTATCAGGGAAATCATATAAATGGAATTGAAAATAGTAAATAAGAAATCAATTAAAATTGCATTATTGCTGTTTCCCTTTTTTACGTATGCACTCGGATTAAAATGGCAGGTAGCCGGAATGGTAGTGAATGCCATGAGAGTCATAAGCATGCTTTTGGTAAGTATATGGTTTGTCACACACAGATCAGGACTCTCACGGTTTTTGAAGATTAAGATAGTGGATCTGATTTTTCTACTATTTTTAATAATAGCTATTTCTTCAGTTCTTAATGGAAAATCGATATCAAGTGCAGTTCAGCTTGCCATGTATGCGATAATGCCATTTACCATATTTAATATGTTTATAAATACCAAAAATGGATTAAGGCATATTTTAGAAGGAACAGTGCTTATATTTGTGATCATAAATATAGCTAATCTGATATTTATGATTATTTTTAGAAGTGGTATATATCAAACTTATACTGCAAATACAGTTACAAAATACTTCCTTTTTGGCGGCAAAAACCAGATGGTTGCACCAATAATAACAGGAACATTCTTCGTAATAGAGTATTCGTTTTATAGATATAACAAGCTCAGTAAAAAATGTATCTTGTTATGCCTGATCAATCTATTGGAGCTAGTATGGGGAGGAAGCGGAACAGGCCTTCTGATGTTCGGGTTAATTGTAGTAGCTGTGGCTCTAAAAGATAGATTAAAGAATAAGTTTAAGCTTAAATACGGATTGGGTGCAGTATTTGCGATAGCAGTCGGACTTGTAGTACTTCGTGTACAAAACTATTTTTCATTCCTTATTGAAGCGATAATGCATAAATCACTAACATTATCTGATAGAACTTTTATTTGGGATGCTGCACTTCTACTTGTAAAGAGCAAATTATTCACAGGTTACGGCGTAGGAAAATCATTATCCGGAGAAGTATTTATTGATCTGGGATATATGAGTGAAACAATATTTGCTCATGATATTTTTCTTGATTACCTGGTAATGGGCGGAATCTTTGCGCTAGTAGTATTTATTCTTATTTTGCTTGAAACTCAAAAAGAGTACAAAGAAATGATCTCCATATCAAGATATTGGAAGACATTTATATGGATAGGTGTTCTTATCTACATGTGTGCATCGATTGTTGAAATCTACACAGGTAATTACTGCTTGTTTTTGATGATCGCATATATCACCTTTATGTATAAAGTTGCAGTAAGAGAAAAAATAGAATCAAAAGATAGTGAAGAAGGGAAAAAGAGTCAATGTACGGAATAGTTACATTTCATGCGTCTGATAATTGTGGATCAGTTCTTCAGGCATATGCATTACAGAAAACTCTTAAAGATAGGTTTAATACTGATAGTGAAATAATAAACTTTTCAAATGAGAACCAGAGGCAGATGTATAGCCCGTTTTGGAAAGTTACAGGTGTTAAATCATTGATCAAAAACACATTATGGGCAACTGTCTACAGAGATATCAAAAAACAGATAGGGTCTTATGATACTTTTAGAAAAAAATATCTGAAATTATCATCTGATAGCTTTAGTAAAACAAGTGAACTTCAAGTTCTAAACAATAGGTACGACAAATTTGTAACAGGAAGTGACCAGGTGTGGAATACCAAGTGCCTGGATGCAGATGATGCATACTATCTTTCATTTGCAGAGGATAATAAGAAGTATGCTTATGCAGTAAGTTTTGGAGCTAATAATCCATTTATTGGAGAAGATGCTGAGCACTATACTAATTTAGCAGACTCATTTAAAAGGATATCAGTCAGAGAAAAAAATGCTCAGAAATGGTCTGAGGCAGCCTTGAATAAAGATATACCGATATGCCTGGATCCAACACTGCTTCTCAACGAAAAAGAGTGGCAGGATTACGTTGATTTCGGTAAAGAGCCAATCATTAAGGGAAAATATATTTTTTATTATTGCTTCAGATTAACTCAGCCAATAGCCAGATTTCTACAAAAAGTTTCTGAAAAGTACAATATGCCCGTTTATTTCCTTGAGCCAAAAGAATGGGCACTTAGATGCTGCTGGAAGAATAAAATTAAACTTGTAGGTGAATATGGCCCTGAAGTATTTCTAAACGTGATGAAGAATGCAGATATTATTTTTACAACTTCTTTTCACGGAACGGTTTTCTCGACTATATTTCATCAGAACTTTTGGTATATTGATTCAGGACATAACGACCCTGAGAAAGATGATAGAGCAATTTCTTTATTATCTCAGCTTGATCTTTCTGATAGATATAAAACAGTAGAATGGCTTATCAATAATGATCTGTATAAAAAGATCAACTACGACAATACTGATAGTAAGTTAGAAATACTTAAGGAAAAATCATTTGATTATCTGAGGGAAATAGTAAATGAATGATTTTAATATGCGACATGCTTTTCTTATCATGGCGCATAATAACGTAGAACAATTGAATGTTCTTTTGGAGACACTAGATTCTGATTTAAATGATATCTATCTTCACATTGATGTTAAATCAGATATTACTAAAGAGGACATATATCCACTTAACAGATCAAAGCTTTTCTTTTTTAAGGAAATAAGTGTTTTTTGGGCAGATTTTAGCCAGGTAAGATGTGAACTATTCTTATTGAAAAAGGCAATACAAGGTAAATATCATTACTATCATCTCATTTCAGGTGCAGATATGCCTCTAAAGACACCCGGGGAGATTGCTGATTATTTTGAAAATGACAATAAAATTTATCTGCATTTTACAACTCAGGATACGATTGAAATTGTAAGAGATTATTTTAAATATTATCACTTTTTTCAAAAACAGCTCTATATAGTGAATAGAGGCAATTATTTTTCCTGGTATAAGGTTTTAAATAAGCTTTCAATATTTGTACAAAAGCTAATAGGAATAGATAGATGTAGAGATGGCGTTGTTGTAAAAAGAGGAGCAAACTGGTTCAGTATTCCTTTTGATGCAGCGCAATACGTGCTTGAAAAAGAAAAGTGGATAATCGATAGATTTGATAAGACAAGAAGTAGCGATGAATTCTTTATGCAGACTGTTTTTTATAATTCGGATTTTAGAGACCGGCTATTTAGGTTTAAAGAAGATGACAGCTATGAGTCATGTCTTAGATATATTGATTGGAAACGGGGTAATCCTTATACATTCCGTGAAGATGACTACGAGGATCTGATCAGTAGTGATTATTTGTTTGCACGTAAATTTGACTGGCAGATGGATAAAAAAATCATACTAAAAATATACAATTATTTAAAGATGACAAAAGGTCAGGATACAAATGCGTAATAAAGTACTTTCAAATATAAAATGGCAGCTTGTAAGTCAGGTTTTTAACATTATTGCTGGAATAGCGTCTTCTATTATTGTTACCAGATATTTAGGAAAACATGATTACGGTATTTATTCATATGCAAGAGCCTATTCCGCTATCTTTATCTCGGTTGCTGCTATAGGTCTCGAAGGAATATTGATCTCAAGGCTATCCACAGAAGAAGGAGAAGAGCTTTTCTTCGGAACAGGGTTTTTACTCAGATGTATTTCAGATTTGGTAGCCTTTATTTCTTGCTTGGTTTCGTATTACTTTATTGGAGATAAACAATGCTATATACCTCTTGCGATTATTATGATTTCCGTTATGTTTCAATGCTTTGAAACATACAGATATCTTTATATCGCAAGGTATAAAGCCAAAGAATATCTGATAGTTCAAAATATATCGCTGCTGATCATGTTTGCAATGTATTTCATTGGTATATATCTGAAGCTGGGACTAATCTATTTTTCTCTTGTTTATTCATTGAAAATGATCATGTCATATATGTCTGGCTTTGTGGCATATTACATTTGTATTAGAAAGAAGATCATTTTTAAGTTTAAAAAAGATAAATTAAAAGAACTGCTTGTTGTTTGTACACCACTTGCATTTGCATCAATTGCTTCAACTATTTATAACCGCGTGGATCAGATTATGGTCACAAACATATGTGGCTATGAACAGAATGGAATTTATTCAGTTGCTGTAACTTTATCAGAGTACTGGTACTTTATTCCGGGAGTGATTGCATCCACGGTTCTGCCATCATTAACGATAGCATATTCCAGGTCAAAAGAAGAATACATTAAAAAAATGCAGATGATGATAGATGTATTATCGTTTATCTCATATCTTGCGGTTATCTTTCTTGCAATATTTGGAAAATACGTTATTCAATTTATGTATGGCGCAGAGTATGTTGAAGCTGCGCCAATAATGAGTTTGTACGTAATAAGTGGAATTTTTGTATCGCTTTGGCATGCAAGAGGAATTACATGTAACATTACGGGAAAGACATCTTTGACTCTGTATTGTACGGTAATAGGCATGATAGCTAATATCATTTTAAACTATATATTTATAATAAGGATTGGATTATATGGTGCTGCTATCGCTACTATAGTAGCTCAGATGCTTAGTTCATGGCTTGGTTCATTTTTATACAAAGATTTTTGGTATGTCGGAAAAATGCAGACCAAAGGATTATTTCCATTCATTAGAATTATCAGTTACATACATGAACTGGATTTAAAGAGGCTTATTAAGAAATGAGCTTTATATGTGAATGATTTTGGAGGAAAAAACGTGAATAAAGCATATATAAAGTCAAGAATGCCTAGATGGATAATGAATAGCTATATTAGGTTCAGTCTTGTGAAGAGAAGAATATTCAAACCTGTTGTACTCAGAAAGTTAAAAAAGATATTTCAAAACGATATAGAAGCAGCTAATAAAGGTTGCATACGTGTAGAATGCGAAGCAGGAAACGCACATATCAATGATATTAATAAGATTCCGGTTTGGATATGCTGGTGGCAAGGACTTGATAAAGCTCCAGAACTTGTCAAAATGTGTGTGGATTCTATTGCAAAGAAAATGCCATCAGATAGGGTTGAAATCAACATTATCACAATTGATAACCTGGAAGAATATATCGTTTTGCCGCATTATATAAAGGAAAAATTTGATAAAGGAATAATAGATTATACGCACATGTCTGATATAGTCAGAGTGGCTCTTTTATATAAATATGGCGGAATGTGGATAGATAGCACTTACTTCATGGCAGATGAAATTGACTTGGACAAAATAATAGAGTTAAAGTTTTGGACTCATTGGAACAGTAAAATAGCTAACAAAGACTTCGTTACACATGGTAAGTGGTCCTGTAACCTTATGTATTCTGAACCAGGTGGGATAGTTCCTGAATTCATTTTGTGCTGTTGGTATTCATATTGGAAACAGATGAATAAGTTGATTGATTACCAGGTTTTTGATTATATTATTCGAATTGGTTATGAGGAAGTTCCAGTGATCAAAGAAATGATAAAACGTTGTCCTCAGAGTGAACCTGATCTATTTGAATTGCAAGTAGTAATGAATAAGGAATTCGATGAAACCAAATGGCACAACCTGTTAGAGAATACGAATTTATTTAAACTGTCCTATAAAAAAGATTATATTTCAAAAACATCTGATGGAAAGATGACTTTTTGGGGTTATCTTGTGAGCCAATAAATTAAGGGGAAAATATGGGAACATTGTTTTTTTATCAAAGAGAGTATCTTATTGTTTCGACTATGCCAATACAATTATTAGCAATTATATTATTTCCTTTACTAATTCTTTTTTCTATAAAAAAGTTTTTATTAAAAGAATCTGTTGATGATAAAGATATTTTGTCGATTGATGATTCTTTGATATTGAGAGGTATAGCGATCATTACTGTTATGCTTCATCATTATTCTCAAGGATTAATTCAGAAAGATAAGCTATTATTTTATAAATCTTTAGGATATGTTTCTGTAGCTGTTTTTTTACTTTTATCAGGCTATTCTTCATATATTCAATTGAGTCGAAAAGGTGAGAAGTTTTGGGATAAATATTTAATAAAACGTCTGTTGAGATTGTTAATTCCATTCTGGGTTATTAATTTTATACATTCATTATTTTATCGACCAACTCCTATTCAGTTTTTCAAAGCCACACTCGCGTGTAAGAGGATTATTGGAGATGTAACGCAATGGCCAACAGTATGGTTTGTTGTAACAATTATATATTTTACCGTACTGTTTTGGATCAGCTTCAGGTTTACTAAGAATAATACATGGGCCTTAGTATTGTTTACAGTCGGTACATTTGGATCAATGATAGTGCATTTACTATTATTAAAAAATCAAAGCTATTGGTATAATACTTCGCTGGCCTTTTTAACTGGAATACTTTATGCAATATATAAAGACTCATTAAAAAAATATTTCAGTCGTTTTAGAATCGCATTACTTTTAGTAGCGGGTACTATTTTGGGTGGAGTTGTTTTTGCTACACTTCAAGGCTTTAATCCAGGATGGCTGCAGATCATATGTAGTGAACTGTGCGTTATTCTGGTGCTCACATTAGAACACTGTACGATTCTTCGATCAAGACTACTTAGCGTAATAGGAGCGGCATCGTGGGAAATATTTCTCATTCATCAGCTAGTTTATTCGGCCTATTATTCAGTTTGTAAAGATTTCTATGGCTTATCGGGTATCTTATGTATAGTGATTGCTGTAGTATCTGGAATTTTGATATGTAGTTTTGACCAAAAGCTGGTATCTCATATAGATAAAGCTTTTTACAGCTTTCAGACTGCTATATCGCCTGTTCGTAAATAGGTATAGATAAGTTCTTTTTTATTAAATACATTATTTTTTAAATGTTTAGATATACTTAATGTTTTATGGACTACATGATTGCTGATTTAAGGAAACATTTTAATATTGATATGCTAAAGGATGCAGAATACTTATCATTCAATGTTTTTGTCATAATTATTTGTGTTTTGGTATTCATAGTATCCGAAGACAATATATCTTTTCGTATAAAGCGAACTATCTTGATACTGTACATGGATGTAGTGTATTCGATGACTGTACTAATGCGGATTGGGAGCAATGCAATTCAAGAGATTCGGATGCAACCACTTTTTACCTTTCTTTATTATAAGGAAAAAGGGAGCGTTTTTATGTTCTGGCAAGGGCTTATCAATATACTGATGTTCTTACCTATTGGTTTTTTATGCACGAAGCTTATTAGGTGTAAGAGAAACGTATGGAAATATCTAATGATACTTGTATGTGTCATTATGTTTTCTGTAATCATAGAGACTGAACAATATCACCTGAGAGCAGGTGTCTGTGAATTTGATGATATACTTACCAATGCAATCGGTGGAGTAATAGGAATGGCGATAGGTTCGGTAAGAGACATACAGATAAAAAAAGGTTATAAAAACGGCACAGATAAAAGTGGAAAATTTCAATGATATAGAAGGACTTCATTTCCGGATCTAATTCTTAAGAATACTCTTTGATATTGTTGTGTCAGATTCTGCTATAATCAAAAGAAGTAATCTGTAAACAATTTTAAAGAGGCAACCAAGTATGAGACTAATATTTGTAAGACACGGCGAACCCAATTATGAAAACGACTGCCTGACGCAAACAGGCAGAGAACAAGCAATCAAAACAGCCGAAAGGCTTAAGAACGAAAACATCAAAGCCATATACTCATCTCCAATGGGAAGAGCTATAGAGACAGCATCTTTTACAGCCAAAGATCATAACCTTGAAATTGAGAAGCTTGATTTCATGCATGAGATCTGGTGGGGAGATAAGGACAAGGATAGCAGCGAGAAGATTCCACTTAATGGACACCCATGGTCAATTGCTTACAATGTGCTGACAGAGTCAGACGACTATGCTGCAGGTGATAAGTGGAAAGAGCATCCATATTTCAAGAACAATATCTGCATGGACTATTTTGATAGGATAAACCAGGGAACTGATGATCTTCTCAGGAAGTACGGATTAGAAAGAGAAGGAAACTTCTACAGGTGCGTGGATGAAAATGACGATACGATCGCCTTATTTGCCCATGGAGGGTCAGGCGCGATCATGTTTTCACGCCTTTTGGCTATCCCGTTTCCAATAGTACTTACAACTCTGCCTTATGGCTTATGCTCAGTGTCAGTTTTTGAATTTTCAGCTCTTAAGGGTGAGATGACGATCCCGAGGCTGGATATTTTTAATGATATGAAGCATCATGATAACCACAGCTTAAAATATGAAATGTAAATATAAAAACTATAAATACCTTAATCTTGTCAAAAGAGATTGAGGTATTTATAGTTTTAATGACATTCCCATTACTTATGCCCGAATTTAGATAAATAGTATTGAGATTATAAGCATCATAGCTTGAATAGGTCTATTTTTCAAACATTTTGATCATCTTAAGCTTAATATCCTTGTAAGGATGCTCTCTCAGCGGCAGATTAAAGTGATTACTTCCAATAAGAACAGTGCAAGGATGTGTAAATTCCATAAATCCCCATTTTCCGTGATAAGCGCCCATACCGGAGTGGCCTGTGCCGCCAAAAGGGACGCCCTTTACCATCATATGAAGGCATACTTCGTTAATGCACCCACCGCCGAACTGGCTTGATGACATTACCTTTTTTGTCCAATTAATGTTTTTAGTAAATATATAAAGAGCAAGTCCGTGTTCTCTCTTTGCAATAGTATCAAGAAGGCTGTCGATCTCGCTGTCCTTGTATGGAACAACAGGAAGAAGAGGATTGAAAAGCTCGTGATTAACTATAGA
>JAEEGL015214352.1_pt1 | contig 13123 bp, 11 predicted proteins | sample 9134231 | NCBI WGS metagenome assembly JAEEGL01 (sample SAMN16246548, study PRJNA631951) | gut metagenome | biome: gut microbiome; feature: rumen; material: fiber-attached | host: Bos | place: Iran: Karaj | collected 2018-10
GAATAGGACTTTCTTGTAAATCTATATGTATCGCCATCTGCGATATAACTGTTTACTATTTTGTTAGCATAATTATACCCATATTTATTAATAATTCCATCATATGCTTGCATCCATTTACGTAGTTTTTCGGTTTGAATTTCACCATATTTATGATAAAATGCATCCATACTTTTATTTGGACTCATACCAATTCTAATGAATTCGGTAACTCTTTTATAGTTATTGAATAAGGCATCAGTATTATCTTTAAACGACATTGATGCCATATACCCTTCTCTATCTATATTATTTACAAATACTTGATTATATACACCATTTAAATATGAGAAGAAATCTTCATAACTTACATCATCTAACCCACCATATGTATATTTCGCATTCATATAGTTAGTTATGTAGTCTGCTAGAGCACCATTATAGTTAATCTCATCATCCCAGGCATAACTTATTCCACCGGCACTAACGGCAAATGGGTTTGGTGCAATCATTCCCTCTTTAATATATTCATTTTTTTGAATAAATCTTTGTAATTTGGCAGCATCTCCCATATTTTTTACTCTAATTACTAAGTCGTCAAATCTTACTTTATCTGATACTTTCGAAAAATGCTCTATTTTATTTTGCTCTAAGAATGAAAATATTTCGTGAATTGATCTTGCCATATGTTCTTTATCTAGCGGTATATACATTTTGATTATATCGGTATGATTATCATAGTCAGTTTTTTTATAATTACAAGCTAGAAAGTCATTGTAATGGAATATACTTCCAGTGTCTTTATAGATACTTCTTAGATCTTCTTCATAACCACTGAATTCATCTCTTAGATATTCGATACTACTTGGATTTTTATTGCTCATTCTAACTAGTTTGGCATAGATTTGATTTCTACTTAATGGGGCTTCAACTTTAAAATAAGCGGCAATTTCTTTTAATAAAGTATTAATTTTTTCTATATCACTCATAGTTTATACCCTCTAATATTTCTGTTAAATCTACCGTATCTTCTTCCATATCCACCTGTTTACTACTAGATGGTAAATCACCATTATCATCTATTTCTTCGGGGATAACTTCTGGTAAATTATTTTTTATATCTTCATTCATATTATTACCTCAATATTATAATATCATATAAAAAGAAAAAAAGATATAATTATCTTTTTTCAACGTGTATTAAATTATCATTTATTTCCTCAAGAGCTCTCCCAATAGTCTTTACAGATTTATATTCATTAAGTGGTTTTTGATAAAATCCTGTTTTAATCATTTGTTTACTTCTACCTGCTGCAAGATACACCAACATGTATTTAGATTCAACTATTGTAAGTAGTTTGTCAATTGATGGATAAATCATAATATCACACTCCCTTATCTTATATATCTAGCATATAATAAATAGATGGCAATTACAATAGACTTGACAAAAATTAGACAAATAAATTTTACTAGTTAAATTTATTATTTTGTGGTATATTTATTATGGTGATTATATGAAGAGTGTAAGGAGAAGAAAATTGAGTGTTAAAAAGACTTTAAGAGTATTATTACCTTTAATTATTCTTGTTTTAATCATTGTAAATTTTAATCATATTAAATACTTCTTTCAAAGTAAAATTACTGGTTATGAATATAATACAATTGAAACTTTTCATAATGAAAAGATATATAAAACTGTTAGAGAATATGATTATTCAAAGACATTAGAGGAAATATTAGATACAAAATCTTTTGAAAAGAAATACTTAAGAGATTATTTAGTAATTAATTATTTAGATAAAGAAAATTTTCTTGATAATGTTAGTAAACTATTGACACTTGGATATACAGGAAATGATATTAATGGAATATATGAGAAATTAGATGAGAAAAATATTTTGTTATTACTTGACAATTCATATTTGAAAGATATTGTAAAGATAATTAATTTAAATTATTTCGATTCTACCAAATTAGAAAGATATTTAAAGTACAATAATGATAAAATATCTTACGAAGATCTTGTTACTTATGTCAATATTGGTCTTGATAATGAATATTATACCGATGTAACCAAGGTAGATAAACAAGATGATCTTTTAGTACTAGTTAATAAATATAATTCTTTGAATAGTGATTACGTACCTAGTGACTTGGAAGCTATTGGAACTAAATATAATAAGGGCTGGAATAATAAGATGCGTCACGAGGCAAAGGTAGCCTTTGAAGAAATGTGTGAGGGTGCTCTTAAAGATGGCATTACAATATATTCTGGCTCTGCTTATAGGTCATATAGTTATCAAAAAACTTTATATAATAATTATGTAGCTTCAAATGGCTTTAAGAAGGCTGAAACTTTTTCCGCTAGAGCTGGTTATTCAGAACATCAAACTGGTTTAGCTACGGATGTAATGAATGCAAAAGGTAATTATATTAGTAAAGATGATAAAGAATATACATGGCTTAACAATAATAGTTATAAATATGGCTTTATTTTGAGATATCCGGAAGGAAAAGAAGATATAACTGGTTATATGTTTGAGGAATGGCACTTTAGATTTCTTGGAAAAGAAGTGGCTAAAGAAGTATATGATAGTAAGCTTACTTTCGATGAGTATATTGCAAGAAAGAGTTGACAAAATGCTTACGTTATTATAAAATTAAGTACGTAAGCGTTTTTGGAGTAGTACTCAAGAGGCTGAAGAGGCGTCCCTGCTAAGGATGTAGACCGGGAAACCCTGGTGCGAGAGTTCAAATCTCTCCTACTCCGCCATTATAAAATTAAACCCTTTTTAAGGGTTTTAATTTTGCCTATTTTGATGTATAATTAAAGTTGGTGACGAGATGATTACAGTTAAAAATAATAAACTTATCAATTATGGTAATCGTGGTATGGGACTTGAATCCGATATCAATCTTACTAATGAATACTACAAAGAGAAAAAGATTGCTTTAATTTATAAGAAACCAATACCAATTAAGGTACTTAAAATTAATTCTACGAAGACGAGAATTCAAGATGCATTCTACGAACAGAAATCTACTTTGGATTACAGTGGAATTTATAAGGAAAAATATATTGAATTTGATGCTAAAGAAACTAATAGTAAAACTAGTTTTCCATTTGCTAATATTCATAAACATCAGATTGAACATATTAAAAATGTTATGTATTTTGGGGGAATTGCTTTCTTAATTGTAAGATTTAATTATTTTAATAAAACATTTTTGTTACCTGGAAAGGTATTAATCAACTATATTGAGGTATCTAAAAGGAAATCGATACCATATAGTTATTTTATTGATAATCTTCCAGAAATTGAAATTAAATACCGACCTAGATTAGATTATCTAAATAAGGTTGATATTTCATAAGTAATATACTATAATATATTATAGAATAGTTACAAAGGAGTTGAAGAAGTGACGAAGGGAAAGAAGAAAAATAGTGTTAATAAAAACACTACAGTAAATAAAAAGAAGAAAACTACGGAAATTTTTGATGTTGAAGAAAAAGAAATAATTGAAGATAGTAAATTTGATTTTGATGAATTAGATAAAAAAGAAGATGTGAGTATTAAGAAAGAAAAAAAGAATTATACTCCATCTCATGCTGAAGATACATTCATAAATAGTATTGAAGAATTTAATGAAGATGAAAGTCTTACAGCTGAAATAGAAATTCCTGATGTAAGTGAGAAAGAAAATACGAAGGAAGATACTGAAGAATTATTTACTATTGGGGATGAAGAAGCTGAGGGCGATGATATGGCTAAGAAAAAGAAAAAAGGATTAAAAGCTAAATTAGCAATGCTATTTAGTAAAAAGAAAAAGAATATCAAAATCAATAAAAATAAAAAGATTCATAATATTAGTGATTCTTCTTCAAAGAAAAATATTAAGAAGAAAGATGTTAAAAAGAAAATTATTATTAATGATAGTAATAAGAAACCAAAAGAAAAGAAAAAGAAACGTTCATTTTGGAAAAAACTTCTTACATTCTTCTTAATACTATGTATTATTGGCGTTTTATCAGTTGCAGCATTCTTTGCTTATATTGTTATTACGGCACCTGAATTTGATGATAGTGCTTTGGTTACAAAAGAACAAACTATTTTGTATGATATGGATGGTGCTGTTATTGCAAAACTTGGTGCAGAAAAAAGAGAAAATATTTCTTATGAAGATATGCCACAAGTATTAATAGATGCAATTATAGCTACCGAAGACTCTAGATTTTTCCAGCATAATGGTGTTGACTTACTTAGATTTATTAAGGCAACGGTACAACAGTTATTAGGTCAGGATGAAGCTGGTGGAGCTAGTACTCTTACGATGCAGGTTGTTAAAAACAATGTAACTAAAAAACATAAAGAAGAAACTAATCCAATTAAGAAAGTAATAAGAAAGTTCCAAGACGTATATCTATCTGTATTTAAAGTTGAGAAATCGTATACAAAGGAAGAAATATTAGAGATATATGTTAATGATAACTATTTAGGTGGAGCTTATGGTGTCGAAGAAGCTTCTAAATATTACTTTAATAAAGGAGCTGCTGATCTAACACTTCCTGAAGCGGCAATGATTGCTGGATTATTCCAGTCTCCTGGTTTAACTAATCCATATTATAATTTGGAAAGAGCTGAAAAAAGAAGAGCTCTAGTTCTAAGACTTATGTATAATCATGGATATATTACAAAAGAAGAAATGGATGTAGCTAATAGTATCACGGTAGAAAGTTTACTTTCTAGTGGTAATTCAGATGATAGTGAATTCCAAGGCTTTATTGATACGGTTGCTGAAGAAATTAAGAAAAAGACTGGTGAAGATATTTATAGCGTTCCAATGCTTGTATATACGACAATGGATCGTAAGATGCAAACTGGTATCAGTGCTGTTATGAATGATGATGATGCTTGGTATTGGAAAGATGAAAATGCGACAGCTGGTATTGCAATAGTTAATGCTGAAACTGGAGAAATTCCTGCGGTTGGTACGGGAAGACATAAGACTGGCGCTAAACAATTTAATACAGCTACTGGAGCACTTCGTCAACCTGGATCTACGGCTAAACCATTATTTGATTATGGTCCTGGTATTGAATATAATAATTTCTCATCATATCAAATGTTTAATGATGAACCTTGGACTTATACAAGTGGCCCTTCCGTTGGTAACTGGAATGGTACATTTGATGGTTTAATGACTGCAAGATATGCATTACAATATTCACGTAATGTGCCTGCTCTTAAAGCTTTCCAACAAGTTGGAGCTACGAACAGTCAAAAGTTTGTACATAGTTTAGGACTTGATGTTGCTTTAAATGAAAGTTCTGATAATTATCGTATTTTACCTACTGGTATAGATAATACAATTAATGAAGCATATGCAATTGGTGGCGTTGCTGAAGGATTTAGTCCACTTATGATGGCTTCCGCCTACTCTTGCTTTGCTAATGGTGGATATTATATTGAACCACATTCAGTTACAAAGATTGAATATCGTGAATCTGGTGAAGTTAAAGAATTTAAATATTCTAAAGAAAGAGTTATGAAAGATTCTACAGCATATATTATCAATAATATTCTTGAATCTGCAGTTAATGTCGGATTTAATGGTGGTGCTAAAGTTTATGGTTCTCATGTGGCAGCTAAAACTGGTACATCTAACTTCGATGAAGCTACGATTAGAGCAAGAAAATTGCCAAGTTATGCAATGAATGATTTATGGACTGTAGCTTACACTTCACAATATGCGATTGGTGTATGGTATGGTTATGAAAATATTGATAAAGGTTATAATACAAATAACGCATATAAAGATGGCTTGGTGTCAGCAGCAATAAAGTATATTCCTAAGGATACTCGTGGTTGGTCAATGCCAAGTTCTGTCGTTGCAGTTACGGTAGAAAAAGAAACATGGCCTGCTAAATTACCTAGTGAAAATACTCCTAGTGATATGCGTTTAACAGAATACTTTGTCAGAGGTACACAACCTACAGAAGTTTCTGAAAGATATGCTACTCTTGCAAATGTTACTAATGTAACACAAACTAAGAATGCTAATTCAGTTACATTAACTTGGAACTTCACTACTCCAACGGTTATTACTGATAGTTACATTCAATCATATTTCAATAATAGCTTGTATGGTAATCAAAAGCAGAAATACATGGATGCAAGAAAGAAATATAATGCTGATGTTCTTGGTGAATATGGATTTGGTATATATCAAATAACACAAGATGCTGAAGGAAAAGAAGTACAAAAATTACTTGAATTTACTACTACTCCTTCTTATACATATAAAGGTTATGGAAATGTTACTTTACTTATTAAAGCAGAATATAAGAACTTTAAGAATAATGCTTCAACTGGTGTAAAAGCACAACTTAATCTTGGAGAAATGCCTACGACATTAGAAGTGGCATTAAACGGTAATAATAAAATAACTACGACAGTTGGTACATATAAAGATCCTGGTATTCAAAGTATTACTTATGGAGGATTAGATGTAAGTACGATGTCTAAGATTACATATCAAATTAAAGGTAATACAAATATATTTAATTCTAATAATGCTCTAGATAATTATGTTAATACATTATCTGGTGGTACATATACAATTTTATATAATGTTAAGTACTTAACTAATACTGTTACAAAAGAAAGAATTGTAACATTAACTCCAAAAGAATCAACGGATCCACCTAGTACTAGTACAGAACCTACGACACCGTAGGTTCTTTTCTTTTTATAGTATATATGTTTGACTTAATATTATATTTATGATATAATCTATTCACACGGGGTCGTCTTGGCTTCGACAGGAATATGAGTCCTTATTTAGCAGGTCGAATGTCTACGTTACAGACACAAAACAATAACTGGAAACAGAAATAATTTAGCTGTTGCATACGCTTAATTTAGCGGCACAGACTTCTCTACTACTTTTACTTACGAGTGGTAAAAGAAGTTAATAAAGTAAGTTATAGTATATTTAATTTCTATAGAATATACCGAATACGATAGAATAATAAATATTATTTTTTGTTAATTAAGTAATATTTATGAGATTTAAAAATTAACTAAACCTGTAGAAAAATATCGTATGAGTATTTTTGGACAGGGGTTCGATTCCCCTCGACTCCACCATTTTGATTTTAACTAGCAGTAATGTTAGTTTTTTATTTATAAATAATACTTGAAATATTGGTTATTTATGCTACAATATATAGCACAAATGTTACTTAACGTAGGGAGGTAATCTATGGAAATTAAAGAACTTAAAGAAAACGAACCATTAAAAATAGTAGAAGTCCTACTTCATATTAAAAGACCTGATTTTTCGTTTAAAGAAGGTGTAAATCCAGAATTATTTGAAGAGAAACAGATTCAAATGAGAGTTTTTACTGATGGAGAAATTGCAGGTGAAACTAAAGAAATATCTGAGAATATTAATGAATATTATATTGGTAACGCGAAATATAAATATAAAGTTGATACTTTAAAGACTAAAAATATCTTTTTTAAGAATCATAGTTATGTTATTACATATTTAATTGCCAATGAATGGGGAGAGTTTGGAAATGTTAGAGGATGGTTTAATATTGTTAAAGATATTACAATTTATTTAGAAAATCCAAAAGATAAGAAAGCATTAAAAACTGCCAAAGAAGTAATTAGAGAAATTCAAAAAAGTAATGATAGTGTCGATTATTCATCATTATATAAAATGGCCTTTTCACCAAGAAGAGGACTTGAACAGTTTGAAAGTAAAAGAATATCAAAAAATATTTATTCTTTAAAGAGAAAAAATAAGAGATAGAATACTATCTCTTTTTTAATATATTACAATACATTTTTACTTGACATACGAACAATAGTGTGTTAGTATATTAACTTGCCTGAAGGGGGTAATAAAATGATTATTCAATATGATAGAATATTCTTAGATGATTTAAAAATGTGTCTAAGTAATGAAAAAATGGAAGAAATTAGAAGTTATTCTATGGGAGCAAGAAAACGTGTCGATGCAATGTATCCAAAAGCATCTATTGCTGTTAAATTTCGTAAAGGTATCGAATTTGCATATTTAGCACATGTTAATCAAGATAAAAGTGATTTAGAAAAAGCTCTTATTGCATCTAACTTTGGATTAACTAATGAAAGATTTGCAGAAATGTTAAAGGATAGTAAATTTGATAGAGAATATTTTGAAACATATTTAAAACTATTAAAATATACGAAAGCGAGACTAGCACAAGGTGTAGAATTAAATGAAAAAGATACACGTATTAAGAATAAGGTTGAACTTGAGACTAAAAGACTTGTAAATTATTTTTCTAAAATTAATGGTTTAGCTAGTCCAGAAGTAATTATTAATAAAATTAATGAGATTCTTTCATATCAACCAGAATTATTGAGAGGTAAAGTTGAAACTATTATGATTAATAATAATGGTGAATTAAAGAAAGATTTTGCAAATTTTGAAAATATTGAATGTGTATATTACCATACTAATAAAGATGATAATTATGAAAGTGTAAATTTATATTGTGTATGTGATGGCGATACTATTTCTACAGCAATTGATTTACCAAAATTAGCTGAAGTATATGAAAAATTAGTAGCTTTATTTGGTGAAAAAGGAATTGCATTTAATAGTAGTACATTAACAATAGCTGGATATGAAAAGCTTATTAATGAAAGACCTGAATTAAATGCATATAATAATAATGTTATATATTTAAGAAATAAAAGTAATTTCTTAATTAAAAGTAAAGTAAGAAGTAAAAATAATAAAAAGGCATAAAATTATGTCTTTTTTTTATAAAATAATGTATAATGATATTACACGAAAAAAGGAGATATTATGAAAAAATCTTATAAAATCATTTTAATTACAAATATTATATTATTTATTATATTATCATTATTAGTACTATTTAAGGTAACTGAACCATTAGATTCACTAATAGCATCTTTTGCTATTGGTATGCGTAATGATCACTTAACGAATATCGTTACAATAATTACTAATATAGGAGGGGCTTACTCTTTGATACTTATTACTACCCTACTTTTAATATTTATTAAGAATAAAAAGGTTCCACTTAGTATTCTTATTAATTTAGTATGTGTATTTTTAACTAGTCAGTTATTTAAACTATTCTTTCATAGGCCAAGACCTGATGGTGTATTCTTAGTTAATGCTGGTGGATTTGGTTATCCATCAGGACATGCAATGGTTAGTACTGCTTATTTTGCATTTTTGATATATTTAATCATGAATAATGTTAAAGATAAGTTTATGAGAATACTTTTAACTATTATATTATCTATTCTAACGGTTTTAATATCATTGAGTAGAATATATTTAGGAGTTCATTATTTTACCGATATAGTTGGTGCTGTTTTATTAGCAATAGCTTATTTAACGATATTTATTACTATTATAGGAAATAAAAAGAAGGCTAAATAATGAAGATAATTGGTGTAATAGCTGAATATAATCCTTTTCATTTAGGACATAAATATCAGATTGATAAGATTAAAGAATTATATCCAGATTCTATTATCATAGCAATAGTTAGTACTAATTTTACGGAACGTGGAGAAATATCTATACTAAACAAATGGGATAAAGCAGAGATATGTTTAGATAATAATATTGATATCGTCGTTGAGTTACCTACTTTATATGCTACACAAGCATCTGATATGTTTGCATATGGTAGTATTAATATATTAAATAATTTGGGAATAGATACACTTATATTTGGTAGTGAATCAGATAATGTTTCAGATTTAGAATTACTGGCTGATACGCAACTACATAATAGTAAATATGATAAGTTGGTTAAGATGTATCTAGATAAAGGGATTAACTATCCTACAGCAATGAGTAAGGCTTTATATGATTTAACTAATAAAATGATTAGCGAACCTAATGATTTACTTGCACTATCTTATATTAAAGAAATTAAAAGAAATAATTATAATATCGAACCAATATCTATTAAAAGAACTAATGATTATCATAGTAAAGATATTAATAACGAGATACTTCCGGCTAGTTTAATTAGAGAATTATATAGAAATAATAAAGATATTAGTAAATATGTCCCTAAAAGTACCCAAAAATGCCTAAATAAGCCTATTAATGATAATGATATATACAATTACCTACTTTATATAATTACGCTATATAGCGAAAATTTAGGGGATTATTTAACGGTAGATGAAGGTATTCATAATAGAATAATTAAAAGTATAAGAAATTCTCATGATTTAGATGAATTAATTAATAAGATTAAGACTAAAAGATATACTTATAATAAGATTAAAAGAATGTTAATTCACATTTTACTAGGTATTAAAAAAGAAGATAATAATTATGATACTTATCTTCGTATTATGGGTTTTAATAAAAGAGGAAGAAAATATTTAAATAGTATTAAGAAAAATATGGGAATACCTGTATTTGATGGATATAAACCTAATGTATCAAATGTTTTAGATATTGAATTTAAATCGACATGTGTATATGCATTAATTACTAATAATAAAGATCTAATAGAGAGAGAATATAAATATAAGCCTATTATTAAATAGGCTTTTTTATTATATCTAATAGAGGGGTTAATAGTTCTTTTGGTAAGATGTTCTTAGCATATCCATTCATTTCTTCATCTTTTAATTTAAAGATATAAGCAAACTTTAAGATTAATTTATTAGTCTTATTAATCGTTCTTATATATATTTCAGTTATATATACATTAGTACGATATTCTCTTACAATAATTCCTAAAGTATTTTTAAAATCAAATATATATCTATTAAATCTATTATCATTTATATTATCATAAATATCCATTACTACCCTATCATCATCTTCATATAATCGAACTAAATAATTATCTTTTTTAATATCTTTATATCCAAAAAATATTTTTAAGAGTTTTATTAGTTTATTTTTATTATTTAATGATCTTAGATAGGCAGCCATTATCTCTTTGCCACACATATAATCACCATATTTAAACTAACATATTTTTGGGATATATACAAGTATATATTGCTGATATTACCAGAAGGTACCCTACTAATGTACCTTTTGCTTTATTTTTATGTAAATATGTGTTATAATAACAACTCTGGAAGGAGGAATAGTATGAAAATAGTTAATTTAACACAGACACAATATAGAAACTATTCTAACGTTCATAGTAAAAGAAATTTTGGTCAGACTATTGAATATTCAATGTTAGCAAGAAACTTTGGCAAAAAGAAACTATTTTTAGGTTTACTTGATGATAATGATAATGTACATGCAGCAGCATTACTAATTATTAATAATATATCACCAATGGTAAAAGAAGCTATTGCTCCGAATGGATTTTTAATAGATTATAATGATTTTGATTTAGTCAGAATATTTACTGAAGAATTAAAATTATATTTAAAACGTGAAGGTGTTACTTACTTAATTACTAATCCAATGTATAAACAAAAGGTATATAATAAAAAGAATGTTGTTATCTTAGATAATGATAGAGTTACTAATAATTTAATTAGACTGGATTATAAATCTTTAGGATATACGAATGATTTTGAAAAATATGATATTATTATTGAAAGTAATGATAGTCTATTTGATATTTATAATGGTTTTAATAGAAATACTAAAAGAAATATTAAGGATGCTTTGAATATTGGAGTTAAATTAATTAAAGGTTCTCCCAAAGATATTAGTAAAGCTTATGAGATATTTAAGAAGAAAGTAAATAAGAATTTATCATATTATGAAAACTTACAAAGAGTATATAATAGTAATGATAATCAAATGAATATTTTCTTTGCTACTTTGAATCCACATACTTATTTAGTTAAGTCTAAGGAATTATATGAAAAAGAAGCAGAAAAGAATGAAAAGATACATGAAAAGATTAGAAATAATCATGGTAAGGTAGATGAAAGATTATTAAATAAAAAGATTACATCAGATAGTACTTTAGAAAAATATAAGTTATTACTTAATCATGCAATATCATTAAATCAAGTATATAAAGATGATATTATTATCGGTACTAGTATTGTCATTAAGAATAATCATGAAGTATATTTTCTTATCGATGGATACAACGAAGAATATCGTACTATTCATTCAACTCATGTTCTTAAATGGGCTATTATTAAGAAGTATTTTAATGAAGGTTATAGGATATTTAATCTTGGTGAAATATACAATAGATATTATGAAAAAGGAAATAAATACGACGGAATATATAAATATAAGATAGGTTTTGGAGGTAATATTGTTGAATATCCAACAGAACTATTACTAGTTATTAATAAACCAGTATATGCTATCTATTCTAAATTAAAAAAGAAGAGTTAATCTTCTTTTTTTATTCAAAATATCCTTTACCAATAAATTCTCTTAGAATGGATAATGATGGTACATCATCACTTGGTAGTGGTAATACCATATCTAATAATTTTATTAATCTAAGAGCAGTTAAGTACTCTGGATCATCTACTTTTACTTGATATAGTAAAGGTAGTGCATATACTTTCATGACTGGCAATTCATAGGCTAAAAATGTATTAAATACGACATCAGCACTATCTTGGTATGGGAAGACATATTTTTCTTCACCACTTCTTACTTCTGACCAACTAGCTAAGGTATTTGATGGTCCATATCCTCTTGTACGATTATCTCTTACCATTCTTCTAAGTAGTCTTATATCTGTTAGATTAATTCTATTATCATCATCAATATTTAGATATACTAATGGTGAAATATATATTTTAAATTTCTTACTCTTTGGTATTTCTTTTAATATTTCTTCAGATAAAGCATGCAATCCTTCAATTACTAAGATATCATGTTCTTGCATTTGAATTGTTTTATGATATTCTTTTTTACCTGTAATAAAATTAAACGTTGGAGTTACTACTTTACTACCTTTTAATAATTTAGCTATTTGACTATTAAATAATTTGATATCGATTGCTCTAAGACTTTCAAAATCGTATTTACCATTTTCATTAAGAGGTGTTTCTTCTCTTTCTAAGAAGTAATCATCTAATGATAATGGTATTGGATTAAAGCCCATTGTCTTTAAATACAA
>JAEEGL016504422.1_pt1 | contig 13123 bp, 11 predicted proteins | sample 9134231 | NCBI WGS metagenome assembly JAEEGL01 (sample SAMN16246548, study PRJNA631951) | gut metagenome | biome: gut microbiome; feature: rumen; material: fiber-attached | host: Bos | place: Iran: Karaj | collected 2018-10
ATTTTGAGCTCGTCGTCGTTATCTATGGCTCTTATTTCGTCCTTTGTAGCCTCGTCGACGGCGTCGGACGAAAGCCATTTGTCGCGGTTGCGGAGATAGCGGGGGCTTTCCATATCCCTTATCTCTTTTAAGGCCTTTGCGAGCTGGTCGGGGCAGGACGTCCCCTTATAGCCGCACTGTATGCCGTCGAGACGGTCGACGACCTCGTCGATCTCCATGCCCTCGACGAGCGAGGAGATGCCGAGGGTGTTGCCCATACAGCCGCCTTTCATTACGACCTTTTTGATTTTGCCGTTTTCGGTTTCAATTTCCATTTCGCGGGTGCAGACGCCTCTCGGCTTGTAAGAGTATTTCATAATTCCACCTACTTATGATATTTTCCGCCTTTGGCTATCGAAAAGGCGCGGTATATTTGTTCTAAAAGCATCACTCTCGCGAGCTGATGCGGGAAGGTCATTTTCGACATCGAAAGCTTGAAGTCGGCCTTGCTTTTGACCTCGTCCGAAAGGCCGTGGGAGGAGCCTATTACGAATATCTGCTCCGAAAGTCCTTTAGCGGCGCTTTTTTCGAGTCTTTCGGAGAGTTCCTCGGAGGAAAGCTCCCTTCCCTCTATGCAAAGCGCGGTGAAGGGGCGGCCGTCTATGGCCTTGAGTATCGCCTTTCCCTCGTCCGAGAGGGCGGCGGATATCTCTTTTTCGGAGGGATTTTCGGGGATAAAAGCCTCTTTGAGTTCAATAATCTCGGGCTTACAGTAGGCGCCGAGGCGTTTTATATATTCGTCGGCGGCGTCGCGGAGATACTTTTCTTTCAGTTTGCCGACGGCAATGATCTTAACGGTTTGCATTTTGCCCTCCCGTTATATTATTATGCGGGGCGACGGCGTATACCTCGGCGCGGCCGAGAGAAAGACGTCGCATTTCGCGTCGTCGGGGTCGCGCGTGACGGCGGCGCCTTTTTTAAGCAGCGCCCCCTCCGACTCGGCGACGGCCTTTTCGGGGGTATTGTTCTCCTTCGAGAGGTGGGCAAGCAGTATTTTTTTGGTTTTTCGCGCCGCCAAAACCGTGACGGCCTCGGCGCAGTCGTTATTCGCGAGATGCCCGAAATCGGACATTATCCGTCGTTTCAGATACTCGGGGTAACGCCCCGTGAGGAGCATTTTTTTGTCGTAATTCGACTCTAAAAGTATGGCGTCGGCGTCCTTTGCCGCGGCGGCGAATTCGCCCGACAGGTTTCCCATGTCGGTCGCGGCGACGAGCCGCTTGCCCTCGGCCTCGACGACGTAGCCCGAACAGCTTACCGAGTCGTGCGGGAGCGGAAAGGGGGTGACCCGAAGGCCGCCTTTTTTCGCGGTCTGGTAGTTTTCAAGCTCGTAAAGGCAATCGGAAGGCATAATTCTTGCCTTATCCCTAATCTCGGCGGCCGTCGCGCCGTTTGCGAAGACGGGCAGGCGGTAGCGTTTGACGAGGACGTCAAGCGCCGAGATATGGTCGGAGTGCTCGTGGGTTATGAAGACGGCCGAAATATCTCTTATCGAGAGAGAGGCGGTCGAGAGGGCGTCGAGTATCGCCTTGCAGTTTCGCCCCGCGTCTATAAGTATGTAGGTGCCGTCGCACCCGACGAGCAGGCAGTTTCCCTCGCTGCCGCTGAAAAGAGTCCGGAAGAAAAACATTTTTTACCTCAAAGCGCGATTTCGGGTTCGTTGACGCTTTCTTTTCTTATGTCGGCGCCTATTGAACGGAGTTTTCCGACTATGTCCTCATAGCCGCGTTCGACGTGGATGATGTTGTCTATCTCGGTCGCGCCGCTCGCCGCGAGCGCGGCAAGTATCATTGCGGCTCCCGCGCGTAAGTCGCAGGCCGTAACCGACGCGCCCGAAAGCTTCGGAACGCCGTTTATCGTTGCGACGCGTCCCTCGACTTTTATGTCGGCGCCCATTTTTATAAGCTCGTCGACGTAGCGGAAGCGGTTGTCCCACACGCTTTCGGTGACGATGCTCGTCCCCGACGCGAGCGAGAGCATGGCGGTTATCTGCGGCTGAAGGTCGGTCGGGAAGCCCGGGTAATATATGGCGGTGACGTTAAGCTTGTTTATGGGTCTTTTTCCTATGACGCGGATCGATTCGCCGTCCTCGGTCACCTCGGCGCCCGCCTCGATGAGTTTGGCGGTCAGGGAGTCCATGTGCTTGGGGATAAGGCCGCTTACGGTGACGTCGCCCTCGGTCATGGCGGCGGCTATCATAAACGTCCCCGCCTCTATCTGGTCGGGTATTATCGAGTAGGTGACGCCGATCAGGGAGTCGACGCCCGTGATTTTTATGACGTCGGTACCCGCGCCCCTTACGGAAGCGCCCATGGAGTTTAGGAAGTTTGCAAGGTCGACTATGTGCGGCTCTCTCGCGGCGTTTTCGATGACCGTCACGCCTTTGGCGCGGGTGGCCGCGAGCATTATGTTTATCGTCGCGCCGACGGAGGCCTTGTCGAGATAGATATTGGCGCCGTGAAGGCCGTCGGTCTCGGCTTTTATGATGCCGCCGTCTATGGATATCTTCGCGCCGAGCGCCTCGAGGCCTTTTATATGAAGGTCAATCGGGCGGAGGCCGAAATTGCAGCCGCCGGGCATCTCTATCTCGCACTTGCCGAACTTGCCGAGGCAGGTGCCGAGGAGATAATAGGAGCCTCTGAGACGACGGCAGAGATCGTTGGGCGAGACGGTGGTGTAGATTTTGGAGCCGTCCATCTCGACGGTGGTGCGGTCTATCGTTCGCACTTCCGCGCCCATTTTATAGAGTATTTCTATCATGAGAGAGACGTCCCTTATCTCGGGGATGTTCTCTATGCGGCATTCGCCGTCCGAGAGTATGGTCGCGGCAAGTATGGGGAGCGCGGCGTTTTTGGAGCCGCTCACCCTTACCTCGCCCTGCAGCTTGTTGCCGCCGTTTACGATATATTTATCCATGGCGTCCTCCTTTTATCGGGGGCGTTTTTATTTTGAGTAGATGCTTTCGGCTTCGGAAAGCGCCTCGGGGATCTTCGCGAGGTCGCCGATGCCCGCGACGGCAGAATCGGGTCTGCCGCCGCCCTTGCCGCCCGTTACGGCGGCCGCCGCCGAGACGGTCTTGCCCGCGTGACGTCCGAGTTTAAGGGCTTCGGCGCCGACGGCGGCGACGAGATTTCCCTTGCCGTCTTTTTCGCAGGCGATCATCGCGGCCGCGAAGGGCTCGCGCTCTTTTATTCTGTCGCAAATGCCTCTCGCGACGGCAAGGTCGGTGTCTTTTAAGAAGGCGGTCATGACCTTGACGCCGCCTATTTCTTTCGCGCCCGCGACGACCGAGTTATAGTATATCTCGGTGAACTTCGCGCCGAGCGATTCCAAAGCGGTTTTGCCGTCTTTAAGCTCGTTCATGACGACGGCGGCGCGTGTGAGAAGCTCTTTTTCGCCCTTGCCTTTGAGCGCGGCGGTGACGGAGTCGATAAGCGACTGTTTTTCGGCGAGCAGTTTAAGCACGCCGCCGCCCGTCACGGCTTCGATCCTGCGGACGCCCGCGGCGACCGAGCTTTCGGAGACGATTTTGAACAGTCCGATTTCGGAGGTGTTCTTGAGGTGGGTGCCGCCGCAAAGCTCTTTGGAGCGGTCGCCCATAGAGACGACGCGGACGGTGGCGCCGTATTTCTCGGAGAAATGCGCCTCGGCGCCCGTCTTTTTGGCCTCCTCGAGAGCCATTTCCCTGACGGTTATCGGCAAAGCGGCGTCGATATCGGCGTTTACGAGCGCCTCGACCTCGGCGAGTTTGTCGGCGGGGACCGCCTCGAAGCTGGTGAAATCAAACGTCAGGGCTTCGGGCGAGAGAGCCGAGCCCGCCTGGGTGACGTGGTCGCCGAGGACGTCCTTCAAAGCCCTGTGGAGAAGGTGGGTGGCGGAGTGGTTACGGGAGACGGCGAGGCGCGCTTTTTTGTCGACAAAGAGTTTAACCGCGTCGCCCTCTTTGAGCTCACCGCTTACGACGTCTATGAGGTGGAGCGCGACGCCGTCCTCGCCCTTGACGGTCTTTCTTATTGTAAGCGAGGCGCCCTCGGACGAGGCGGCGCCTACGTCGCCGCACTGGCCGCCCATTTCGGGGTAGAAGGGGGTTTTGTCGAATATGACGGTGACGGTATCGCCCTCGGAGGCGCTTTTAACCCTCTCGGCGCCCGCGAATATGGCGACGGTCTTGCCCGTATCCTCGAGTTTATCATAACCCGTGAATATTTGTTTTATTCCGAGGCCCTTGACGGATATGTGCTTTTCCCAGCCGAAGTCGCCGAGTTTCTCACGCGCGGCGCGGGAGGACTCGCGCTGTTTCTTCATTTCGGCGTCAAATCCGTCGCGGTCGACGGTAAAGCCTCCGTCGGCGGCTATCTCTTCGGTGAGGTCGAGCGGGAAGCCGAAGGTGTCGTAAAGCTTGAAGGCGTCGGCGCCCGAGATCTTCTTTTCGGAGGACTTTGCCATAATGTCGGAAAGGAGCGAAAGGCCGCTGACGACGGTCTTGGCGAACTGCTCTTCCTCGGTTTTCAAGACTTTTTTGATAAAGTCGAGTCTTTCGGTGAGCTCGGGATAGGCGACGGCGTTTTCACGCGCGACGCTTTCGGCGACCTTGTATAAGAAGGGCTCTTCGAGGCCGATGAGTCTGCCGTGGCGTGCGGCGCGCCTTATGAGCTTGCGGAGGACGTAGCCCCTTCCCTCGTTGGAGGGTAAGACGCCGTCGCCGATCAGGAAGACGCTTCCTCTTATGTGGTCGGTGATTATACGGAGCGAAAGGTCGGTCTTTTCGTTTTTCTTATACTCGACGCCCGCGAGGTCGCAGACGCTTTTCATGATGTTTCTGACGGTGTCGACCTCGAAGAGGCTCGTCTTGCCCTGCATGATGCAGGCCATGCGCTCGAGGCCCATGCCGGTATCGATGTTTTTCTTTTTGAGCTCGGTGTAGTTTCCGTTTCCGTCGTTATTGAACTGCGAGAAAACGAGGTTCCAGAACTCGACGTAGCGGTCGCAGTCGCAGCCGACCTTGCAGTCGGGACTGCCGCAGGAGTATTCGGGGCCGCGGTCGAAATATATCTCGGTGCAGGGGCCGCAGGGTCCCGCGCCTATCTCCCAGAAATTGTCCTCCTTGCCGAGGCGCACCATGTGGGCGGGGTCGACGCCGACCTCCTTCGTCCAAATATCGTAGGCCTCGTCGTCGTCCTGATATACCGAGACGTAAAGGCGCTCGGGCGGGAGTTTGAGTTCGGTCATCAAAAACTCCCACGCCCAGGCGCAGACCTCGTGCTTGAAATAGTCGCCGAAGGAGAAGTTGCCGAGCATCTCGAAGAAGGTGCCGTGGCGGCTCGTCTTGCCGACGCGCTCTATATCGAGCACGCGGATGCATTTCTGGCAGGTGGTCATCCTCGTCCGGGGAGGCGTGGCCTCGCCGGTGAAATACTTTTTAAGGGGAGCCATACCCGCGTTGATAAGAAGCAGACCCTTGTCGCCCTCGGGGACGAGCGAGGCGCTCTTTTCGCGTAAATGCCCTTTCTTCTCGAAAAACGAGAGGTATTTCTCTCTTATTTCGTTTAAGCCCATGGGGGTTATGCCGTTCATAATTTTATCCTCTCTTTATCTGACGACTATGTTAAGAAGCTTGTCTTTTACGAAAATCTCTTTGACTATCTGCTTGCCTTCAAGCGCGGCGGCGACTCTCGGGTCGGCCTTGGCGGCGGCGGCGACGGCGTCCTGCGACACGCCCGCCTCGGCCTTCAAAGTGGCGCGGAGCTTGCCGTTTACCTGAACGACGACGGTTATCTCGTTTTTCTCGAGTTTCTTTTCGTCGAAGGTCGGCCACGCGCCCGTTTCGCATATCGGACGGGCGCCGAGCCGCTCGTTCATCTCTTCCGCGAGGTGCGGCGCGAAGGGGTCCAAAAGTATGACGAAGGTTTTTAACTGGTCTTTGGTGATACGCTTTTTGTCGTAAACGACGTTTACGAAGGTCATCATTGCGGCGATGGCGGTGTTGAACTTCATGGCCTCTATGTCGTCGCCGACCTTCTTGACGGTGCGGTGAAGCTCGCTTTCGACCTCGGCGTCCGGCGCGCCGCCGTCGCATATTTCAAGCAGTCCGAAGACCTTTTCCAAAAATCTCTTGCAGCCTTTGATGGAGGACGTCGACCACGGGGCCGTCTTTTCGAAGTCGCCTATGAACATTTCGTAAAGGCGCATGGTGTCTGCGCCGTAGTCTCTGACTATATCGTCGGGGTTTACGACGTTGCCGAGCGACTTGCTCATCTTGGCGCCGTTTTCGCCAAGTATCATGCCGTGGCTCGTTCTCTTGGCGTAGGGCTCCTTGGTCGGCACGACGCCGATGTCGTAAAGGAACTTGTGCCAGAAGCGCGAGTAGAGCAGGTGGAGGGTGGTGTGCTCCATGCCGCCGTTATACCAGTCGACGGGGAGCCAGTAGTTAAGAGCCTCTTTTGAGGCGAGTTCTTTGTCGTTATGCGGGTCGCAGTAGCGAAGGAAATACCACGACGAGCCCGCCCACTGGGGCATTATGTCGGTCTCGCGCCTGGCGGGAGCGCCGCACTTCGGGCAGGTGGTATTGACGAAATCGGTCATCTTGGCGAGCGGCGACTCGCCGTTGTCGGTCGGCTCGTAGTGGTCGACCTCGGGGAGTTTCAGGGGGAGTTCGCTCTCGGGGACGGGGACCCATCCGCATTTCTCGCAGTAGACGAGCGGTATCGGCTCGCCCCAGTAGCGCTGACGCGAAAAGACCCAGTCGCGAAGCTTATAATTGACTTTTTTGTGTCCCTTGCCCTCTTTTTCGAGCCAATCGATTATCTTCTTTTTGGCGTCGGCGACCGAAAGGCCGTCAAGCATGCCGCTGTTTACCATTTCGCCGCTCTCGATGTCGGTGTAGGCCTCCTTCGAGACGTCGCCGCCCTTGACGACTTCTATAACGGGCAGGCCGAAGACCTTGGCGAAATCGTAGTCGCGCTCGTCGTGGGCGGGGACGGCCATGATGGCGCCCGTGCCGTAGCTCATGAGGACGTAGTCGGAGACGAATATCGGGATGCTCTTACCGTTTACGGGGTTAGTGGCGGTAATGCCGTCGATTTTGACGCCCGTCTTCTCTTTAACGAGCTCGGTGCGCTCGAAATCGGACTTTTTGGCGGCCTCGTCCCTGTAGGCGGCGCAGGCGGCGTAGTTGGTTATTCTGTCCTTATGCTTTTCAATGAGCGGATGTTCGGGCGAAATGACCATATAGGTCGCGCCGAAAAGGGTGTCGGGGCGGGTGGTGTAGACGGTGAGGGTCTCGCCCGCGCTCGTCTCGAAATCGACCTCGGCGCCTTCGCTCCGGCCTATCCAGTTTTTCTGCTGGGTCTTGACGCGCGGGATATAATCGACATCGTCGAGGTCGTTTATGAGCCGCTCGGCGTAGGCGGTGATTTTTAACATCCACTGCTCCTTGACCTTCCTTACGACCTCGCTGCCGCAACGTTCGCAGACGCCGTCGACGACCTCTTCGTTGGCAAGCACGCATTTGCAGGAGGTGCACCAGTTGACGGCCATCTCCTTCTTGTAGGCAAGTCCCTTCTCGAAGAGCTTTAAGAAAATCCACTGGGTCCACTTGTAGTAGGCGGGGTCGGTGGTGTTGACCTCGCGGCTCCAGTCAAACGAGAGACCGAGAGATTTTAACTGCTCGCGGAAGCGGTTTATATTCTTTTCGGTTATGTATTTGGGGTGTTCGTGGTTTTTGATGGCGTAGTTTTCGGCGGGGAGGCCGAAGGCGTCCCAGCCCATCGGGTAAAGGACGTTGTAGCCCATTAAGCGCTTCTTACGCGCGATTATATCGAGCGCGGTATAGGAGCGCGGGTGGCCGACGTGGAGTCCCGCTCCCGACGGATAGGGGAACTCGACGAGCGGATAAAACTTGGGCTTCGAGTAGTCGTTTTTCGCGGCGAAGCTACCGTTTTCGTCCCAGTATTTTTGCCACTTTTTCTCAATTTCGCTGTAATCGTATTTCACGTTGTTATCTCCTTACGCGGCGACGCCGCGGTGATTTACTCTTTCGTTATGAGCGACGAGACGTCTATCATCTCGCCGTGCTGCCACAGCTTTTCGAGCGAGTAAAACTCTCTCGTGCGGCTGTTGAAAACGTTTATCGTGAAGGCGCCGTAGTCCAAAAGCACCCAGTTTCCTTCCATATAGCCCTCTCTGTGAAGGGGCTTTTCGCCCGCCTCTTCGAGAACGACTTCGGCGTAGTCGGCAAGCGTCTTTATTTTGGTGGACGACGAGCCGGTGCATATCACGATATACTCCGCGAGGTCGGTAAGGCCCGCGGTCTTTATCACTCTTACGTCTTCGGCTTTTTTGGCGTCGAGCGCCGTGACGGCCGTTTTGACTAGTTCGAATATCTCTTTCATTTTTTGCTCCTTTCGCTTCTTTCCGCTTTCTTCTTCGCCATTAAGGCGGCGGCTTCGTTGTAGGCGTAAACCGAGTTTAACGCTATCGTCTTACGTCTCGCGGCGAGGTCCTTGACCGAGTATGAGGTGCATTCGAGCATCGCCGCGTCGATGTCCCGGAAGGCGGTCTTCCGTAAGTTTTCGACGCCCCGGTATTCTCTCGAGGGGTCGATGAAGTCGGCGATGAAAAGGATCTTTTCAAATAAGGTCATATTCGCTTTTCCCGCCGTGTGACAACGGACGGCGTCAAGTATTTCTTCGTCCTCCACGCCGAAACGCCTTTTCGCCTCGGCGGCGCCCGTGTGGGAGTGGAGAAGCTTGTCGACGCCTATCTCGTCGTCGGGGATAATTATGTTTTCACGCTTTATGACGGCCATGTGCTCTTCGCGGGTGTATTCCTTGGTGCAGTCGTGGATAAGTCCCGCGAGTCTGGCCTTTTCGACGTCGGCGCCGTAACGGGCGGCGAGTTCTCCCGCCGTGTTCATCACCCCGAGGGAGTGATAGTAGCGGCGCGCCGAAAGCGACGAGGAAAGTTCTTTTTTGATGGCTTTTATCTGCTCGCTCTCTTTGTAAAGGCCGTTTTTCTCTATGTAGGCGGCGATTTTCTCCGATACGCCTTCAGCGCCGCCTCTTATTTCCGTGGACGAGATCTCGACGGGTAAAAGCTCCATTATCTTGATCTTCGCGCCGTAATTCTCTTTTAACGCCGCCGCTTTTTCCTTCATCGCGGCAAGGAGTTTTTCATCGTTTTCCCTTGGGGAGGAGACTATCGCGGCGAGCGAAAAAATCTTTTCGGGCTCGTGCCAGCTGTCCATCGTCAAAAGCATATCGCTTCCGACGAGGAAATAAAGGTCGGCCTCGGGAAAGCGTTTTTTGAAATAGGCGAGGGTGTCGGAGGTGTAGCTTTTTCCTCTTCTTCTTATCTCGCAGTCGCTTATCTCGGCATAGTCGCCGAAGGCGATGCGCGCCATTTTGAGACGCCTTTCGGCCGAGGTGGTCTCGCAGGCCTTGTGAGGCGGGATGCGGGTCGGCACGACGAAGGTCTTATCGGGCTTATAACGGTTTATAAAGGTCTTTAAGAAAAGCTCGTGGCCAAGGTGGGGAGGATCGAAGGTCCCGCCGAAAATGCCTATTCTCATTTTTATTCCTCCCTTTTCGCAAATTCGCATCCGCAGTAGCTCTGACGGTAAAGTCCGTATTTTTCGGATAGTCTTATCGACCGCAGATAGCCGTCTTTTTTCTTGAAATCGGCGTAATAATAGGGGACGCCGACGCGTTTTTCAATTTCTTCGCCCTTTCGGTTTATGAACGCCGCGTCCTTGTGGGGCGAGACCGAAAGGGTGGTGGTGAAATAATCGAAGCCGTTTTCTTTCGCGTAGGCCGCCGCCCGTTCCATGCGGGCGCCTATGCAGACTTCGCACCTTTTGCCGCCCTCGGGCTCGTTTTCGAGACCCCTGACGTCCCGAAGATACTTTTCGTGGTCGTATACGGCCTCTATAAGAGGGACGTTTAATATTTCGCAAAGTCTTTTCTGCTCAGAAAGCCGCTTTTTATATTCGGCCTCGGGGTAGATGTTGGGGTTGTCGTAGCAGACCGTCACCGCGAAAAGGCCGCCCAGATATTCGAGCACCGAGCTCGAGCAGGGGCCGCAGCAGGAGTGGAGAAGGAGGCGGGGGCGCGCGCCCGACGCCGCGATCTTTGCCGTTATTTCGAGGTGCTTTTTGTAGTAGTCCGTTTTACTCGACTTCCTTACGGTATCTTTTCAGAAACTCCGCGGCAAAAAGCCGAAGCGCTCTGCCGCGGTGGCTCACGGCGTTTTTCTCGTCGGGGGTCATTTCGGCGAAGGTTTTACCTAAGCCTTCCGGCATGAAGACGGGGTCATAGCCGAAGCCGTTTTCGCCGCGCTTTTCAAAGACGATTTTTCCCTCGCAGACGCCTTTGACGTTGAAATGGCTTCCGTCCGGCATCACGCAGGTTATCACCGAGACGAAGCGGGCGGACGTGTCCTTCGCGCCCGTTTCCTTGATTTTTTTAAGTAAAAAGTCTATTCTTTCGGAGTCGGTGGCGCCGTCGCCCGCGTAGCGCTTGGAATAGACGCCCGGCTCGCCGTGAAGGCAGTCGACCGTAAGTCCCGAGTCGTCGGCGACGGATATCTTGCCCGTGGCGTCGCGGACGGCTTTAGCCTTGATAAAGGAGTTTTCCTCGAAAGTCGTTCCCGTCTCCTCTACCTCGTCCGTAAAGCCCGCCTCGGCCTTGGTCATGAGGCGAAAGTCGCCCTGCCCGAGTATTTCGGCCATTTCGGAAAGCTTTTTTCGGTTGTCGGAGGCAAGCACTATCTCAATCATTTTCGATTACCTTTTTCTGCATGGCAAAAATCTTGCGAAGCGCCGCCTTGGCGGAGCGGGTGAGGGCTTTCAATTCATCGTCGCCGAAGAGGCCCTTTTCGCCCGTGCCCTGAAGCTCGACGTAGGAGCCGCCGTCGGTCATTACGACGTTCATATCGACTTCGGCGCGGCTGTCCTCGGCGTATTCGAGGTCGCAGAGTATCTCGCCGTCGACCTTGCCTACCGAAACGGCGGCGACGGCGCATTTCATCGGGCTTTCCTGCAAAACGCCCTCTTTGAGAAGCTTTTTTATCGCCAGAGCGAGCGCTATGTAGCCGCCCGTTATGGAGGCGCAGCGCGTTCCGCCGTCGGCGGTGAGGACGTCGCAGTCGACCGTTACGGTTCTTTCGCCTAATTTTTCAAGGTCTACGGCGGCGCGGAGCGAGCGGCCTATAAGACGCTGTATCTCCGCCGTCCTGCCCGCGAGTTTGAGTTTGGAGATGTCTCTCGGGTTTCTCGTTTTGGTCGAGGCGGGGAGCATGGAGTATTCGGCGGTCACCCAGCCTTTTCCCGTCCCCTCAAGGTAGGGCGGCACCTTGTCCTCGACGGTGGCGGCGCAAAGGACGGCCGTATTTCCCCACTCGATGAGCGCAGAGGCGACGGGCTGTTTTATGTAATTTTTCGTGATTTTGATTTTACGGAGTTCGCCGTTTTTTCTTTCTCTCATTTTAACCCTCTATGAGCGCTTTCGCGAAGTCCTCGGGGACGAAGAAGTCCATATCGTCGATCTTCTCGCCGACGCCGATAAGCTTTACGGGAATACCGAGCTCTTTTTTGACCGAAAGCGTGACGCCGCCCTTGGCGGTGCCGTCGAGTTTGGTCACGGCGATGGCCGTCACCTCGGCCGCGGCGGTGAACTCCTTGGCCTGCGAGATGCCGTTCTGACCCGTCGTGCCGTCGATGACCAAAAGCGTTTCGACCGACGTGTCGGGGAGTTCTCTCGCTATGACGCGCCTGATTTTAGCAAGCTCGTCCATAAGATTTTTCTTGTTCTGAAGGCGGCCCGCCGTGTCGATTATTATCATGTCGGCGTTTTTGGCCTTGGCCGCCGAGATGGTGTTGTAGACGACGGAGGCGGGGTCGGCGCCCTCTTTTTCGGCTATCATTTCGGCGCCCGCTCTTTCGCACCAGACTCCAAGCTGTTCGACGGCGGCGGCTCTGAAGGTGTCGGCCGCGCCGACAAGGACTTTTTTGCCCTCTTTGACGAAGAGGTTCGCGAGCTTTCCGATGGTCGTGGTCTTGCCCGCGCCGTTGACGCCGACGACGAGTATCACGGCGGGTTTACCCGATAAATCGAATTCGCCGCCTTCCATTTCGGAGGCGATGATCTCGCATAAAAGCGCTTTGGCTTCGGCGTCGCCTCTTATATGGCGTGCCTTCGCCTCGGTCTTGAGCCGCTCGATGATCTCCTCGGCGGTCTCGACGCCGCAGTCGGCCATTATGAGCGCTTCCAGAAGCTCCTCGAGGGTGTCGTCGTCTATTTTATTGAAGGTGAGCGCGTGGCCTATGGCGCCCGTCGTGCGTTTTAAGACCGCTTTGATTTTCTCGAAAAATCCCATTTTATACCTCTTACTGAATAAGCTTGTTGCCGAATTTCTTTTCGATATCGGAGACGTTTATGACGAGCAGCTTCGAGACGCCCTTCTCCTGCATAGTGATGCCGTAGAGGACGTCGGCCGCCTCCATGGTGCCGCGGCGGTGGGTGATGACGATAAACTGCGTCTGGTCGTTGACGTTTTTGATGTAGTCCGCGAAGCGGACGACGTTGACTTCGTCGAGCGCCGCCTCTATCTCGTCGAGTATGCAAAACGGCGCGGGACGGACCTTGAGTATAGCGAAGTAAAGCGCGATGGCGACAAGCGCCTGTTCGCCGCCCGAAAGCGAGCTCATATTCCTTATGACCTTTCCGGGAGGGGCGACCTTGAACTCGATGCCCGAGCTCAGAACGTCGCCGGGTTCCGAGAGGACGAGGCTTGCCTCGCCGCCGCCGAAGAGCTCCTTGAAGGTCTCGTCGAAATGTTTGTTGATGACGGCGAACTGCTCCTCGAAGATGCGGCGCATCTCGACGGTTAGCTCGCCTATTATCTTTTCGATCTCGGCCTTGGCCTTGGTGACGTCCTCGAACTGCGTCGTGAGGGTCTCGTAGCGTTCGCTCACCTCGGCGTATTCGTCTATTGCCGCGACGTTTACGTCGCCGAGTTCTTTAATGGCTCTCTTTATCTCGTTTACGCGCTTTTGCGCTTTCGGGACGCTTTCGAGCTCGGTGCGAAG
>JAEEGL011367919.1_pt1 | contig 13122 bp, 9 predicted proteins | sample 9134231 | NCBI WGS metagenome assembly JAEEGL01 (sample SAMN16246548, study PRJNA631951) | gut metagenome | biome: gut microbiome; feature: rumen; material: fiber-attached | host: Bos | place: Iran: Karaj | collected 2018-10
AAGCGGGACGGGCTGCCCACCTACAACTTCGCCAACGTGATCGACGACCATCTCATGGGCATCACCCACGTGGTCCGGGGCAGCGAATATCTCTCCAGCGCCCCCAAATACGACCTGCTCTACCGGGCCCTGGGCTGGGAGATCCCCAAATACGTCCACTGCTCGCCGGTGATGCGGGACGCCCACAACAAAATGTCCAAGCGCCACGGGGATCCCTCCTACGAGGATCTGATCGAGCAGGGCTATCTCACAGAGGCGGTGGTGAACTACGTGGCCCTTCTGGGCTGGGCCCCCGGCGGCGAGCGGGAGATCTTCTCCATCACCGAGCTGGCCGAGGCCTTCGACATGGCCCGGATCTCCAAGTCCCCGGCGGTGTTCGACATCAACAAGCTCACGTATTTCAACGCCGAGTATATCAAGGCCATGACGCCGGAGGCGTTCGCCGCCCTGGCGGAGCCCTGGATCCGGCGGGCGGTGAAAAACCCCGCTTACGACGCCGCCCTGATCGCCGCGCTGCTGCAGCAGCGGACCGAGCGTCTCACCGACATCCCGGAAAAGCTGGATTTCTTCGACGTTCTGCCCGACTACGGCACGGAGCTCTTCATCCACAAGAAATCCAAGTGCGACGAAGCCGCCGCCCTGGACATACTGCGGAAGATGCGGCCCCGGCTGGCCGCGTTGCCGGAGTGGACCGAGGATTCCATCCGCCAGTGCCTGACGGGCGCGGCGGAGGAGTTCGGCTGCAAAAACGCCCTGGTCATGTGGCCGGTGCGGATCGCCGCGGCGGGAAAGGCCGTGACCCCCGGCGGCGCGGTGGAGATCTGCCATATCCTGGGCCGGGAGGAGACCCTCCGCCGGCTGGACGTCGGCATCGAAAAGCTGACAAAATAAGGAAGCGCCTTTCCGTCCGCCGAGGGCGGCCGGAGCGGGCCGGAGCGAATAAAACGCCTCTTTTCCGCGCATACTGCCCGGAAAAGAGGTGTTTTTTGTGAGACGAAGACTGGCCATCCGGTGTATATCCTATCTCGCCGCGGCCGCGCTGTGCCTGGGCGTGTTCTCGGCGGTGCAGAGCCGCCGGGCCGCCGCGGCGGAGCGGAGCGCCCGATACGCGGGGGAGTACGCCTTCGCCGCGCTGTGCGACGCGGTCAGCGGCCTGGACGCCGCGCTGGAAAAAAGCCGCTACAGCGTTTCCGCCGGCATGACCGCCTCCCTGTGCGCCGAGGCCTACGCCCGGGCCCTCTCGGCGTCGGCGGCCCTGTCGTCCCTGCCTTTTCCCATCCAGGAGCTGGAGCAGACCTCCTCCTTCCTGGCAAAGACCGGGGACTACGCGGCCTTTCTGCTCCGGAAGACCGGCGGCGGGGAGGACGTGTCCGACGAGGAACGGCGGAATCTCTCCTCCCTGGGGGACGCGGCCTCCCTTCTGCGGCAGAATCTCCAGCAGCTGCGGGCGGACGTAGCCGACGGGGCCGTGGGCGCGGACGCCGCCGCGGCGCTGGAGGCGGGGCTCCCCTCTTTGTCGGACAGCTTTCTGTCCATGGAGCAGGAGTTCCCGGAGATCCCCACTCTGGTGTACGACGGCCCCTTTTCCTCCGCCGCGGCGGAGCGTTCTCCCCGGATGCTGGAGGGGGCCGAGGAGGTGAACGAGGAGTCCGCCGCGCTGGTGGCCGCGGGCTTTCTGGGCATGCGGACCAACCAGGTCCACGTGGAGGGGCTGGTGGACGGGAAGATCCCCGCCTGGCGTGTCACCGCCGGGGATTACACCGTGCTGGTCAGCCAAAAGGGGGGCTTCGTCACCCGCTGTCTCTCCGGCCGGAGCCCCACCCGGTCCATCCTGACGGCGGAGGAGGGGCTGGACGCGGCCCGGGCCATCCTCCGGGAGCACGATTACCGGCAGATGGAGGAGAGCTACCATATGACGGAGGAGCACGTGCTCACCGTGACCTTCTGCGCCCGGCAGGGGAATGTGATCTGCTATCCCGACATGGTGAAGATCGCCGTGGGGCTGGACACCGGCAGTCTTCTCCGATTCGACGCGGAGGAGTATCTCACCTCCCACGGCCGCCGGCAGCTGGCGGCTCCGGCGGTGTCCGCCGAGGAGCTCCGAAGCCGGATCCCCGGTGGGCTGAAGGTCCTTTCCGAGGGCCTGGCCGTGATCCCCACCGCCGGCGCGGGAGAGGTGTTCTGCCGCGAGTTCATCTGCGAAAACGGGGAAGGACGGCATTATCTGCTGTACTTCAACGCCCTCACCGGCGCCCAGGAAAAGATCCTGATCCTGCTGGAGGACGAGAGCGGCACCCTTTCCCTGTGATCTCATTGCCCCTGCTCCGCCCGTCCCCCTCCGGGGACGGGCTTTTTCTGTTTTCGGGGGAAAGAGCACGTTATTTTTTAAAATAACGGTTGCGCCCGCGTTCAGAGTCTGCTATGATAACAGAGCAGTTTCCTGTTCAAATGGCCGCCGGAAAGTCCGTCAGATGAAACGGCGGGTGTTTTTTCATATTTTTTTCTGATTTTCCACATCAGTCTGTTCAGCTGGCTTCTCTTTCTGACCTATTTTTGAACGGGCCGATCCGGAAAGAGAACAGAGCCGCGGAAGGAGAGGGATCATGGAGCTGACCCGAAAGCAGTTCGAACTTCTGGAGGCGCTGGCCATGGCCGGCGGGCCTCTGACCCAGCGGGAGCTGGAAAAGCGCACCGCCCACAGTCTGGGCACCATCAACACGCTCTCGAAGAGCCTGACGGAGGCTGGGTATATCCGGGGCGGCGCCATCACCAACGCGGGGCTCAACGCTCTGGAGCCCTACCGGGTCCGGCGGGCGATCTTCATCGCGGCGGGCTTCGGCTCCCGGATGGTGCCCATCACCTTCAACACCCCCAAGCCCCTGGTCCGGGTCCGGGGCGTCCGGCTCATCGACCGGCTCATCGACGCCTGTCTGGCGGCGGGGATCGGCGAGATCTACATCGTCCGGGGCTATCTGGCCGAGCAGTTCGACCAGCTTCTGTACAAGTACCCCATGATCCGGTTCCTGGAGAACCCGGCCTACAACGAGGCCAACAACATCAGCTCCGCGCTGGTGGCCCGGTATCTGCTGTCCAACGCCTATGTGTTCGAGGCGGATCTGCTCATCCACAACCCGGAGATCATCCGGAAATACCACTACCGGTCCGATTTCCTGGCCATCCGGAAGGAGCGGACGGACGACTGGTGCTTCGAGGTGAAGGACGGGATCATCACCGCCGAGAAGGTGGGCGGCCAGGGGCCGAATATCTGGCAGATGGTGGGCATCTCCTACTGGAACGAGGCGGACGGCCACCGGCTGAGCCAGGACATCGCGGACGTGTACTCCTCCCCCGGCGGCAAGGAGAGATACTGGGAGCAGGTGCCCCTGATCTACGCCCGGGACCACTATTCCGTGGAGGTGCGGGAGTGCTTCGAGACGGATATCGTGGAGATCGACACCTTCCGGGAGCTGAAGGCCATCGACAAGACCTACGACGTCTGATACACAGAGCAGCCAAAGAAAAAGGAGGAGGAATCCATGAGCAGCAGGCAAGAGGCTTCCGGCGCCGCCCTGAAGCGCCAGTTGACCCCCATGCACGTCTGGGCCATCGCCTTCGGCTGCGTGATCGGCTGGGGCTCGTTCATCAACCCCGGCAAGAAATTCCTCACCAACTCCGGCGTGGCCGGCACCGCCGTCGCCATGATCCTCGGCGCGCTGGTCATGGTCATCATCGCCTTCAGCTACGCCTACATGGTGCCCAAGTATCCCAAGGCCGGCGGGGAGTTCACCTTCACCAAGAACTGCTTTTCCAAAACCATGGCCTTCATCTGCGGCTGGTTTTTGGTGGTGGCGTATCTGACCAACGTGCCCATGAACAGCACCGCCATCGGCCTGATCGTGGACGGCCTGGACGGGAGCGCCGACATCCTCAAATGGGGCTTCCACTATACCGTCGCCGGCTTCGACATCTACCTGGGCGAGATGCTGCTGGCCTCGGCCATTTTGATCCTGTTCGGTTATCTGAACATCATCGGCGTGCAGAAGGCCGCCGTTGTGCAGACGGTGCTCTCGTCCCTGCTGGTGATCTGCGTGTTCAGCCTGTTCGTCTCCGCGCTGGTGAGCAGCAAGGCCAGGGGCGTCAACATGGCCCCCGTCTGGGGCTTTGACAAGGCCGACGCCATCGCCGCCGGCGCCGTGACCGCCGACATCGGCCGCTTCGCCCACAAAGGCGCCGCCGGGGTGGTCTCGGCCATTCTGGCCACCTTCGCCATCGCCCCCTGGGCCTACGTGGGCTTTGACACCATCCCCCAGGCGGCGGAGGAATTCAATTTCTCCTTCAAAAAGGTCAGCTTCATCATGATCATCGCCATCGCCTTCGGCTGCTTCGTGTATGTGTCCAACAACACCGTGGCCGCCGCCGCGCTGGAAAACTGGCCCGAGCGGGTCATGGCCGGGGAATGGGTGGTGCTGGTGGCCGCGGAGAACCTGCTGGGCGGCTTCGGCAAGGTGCTCATCGGACTGGGCGTATCCTGCGCCGTACTCTCCGGCATCATGGGCTTTTATCTGGCCTCCTCCCGGCTGATGTATTCCATGAGCCGGGACGGGTATCTGCCCGCCTGGTTCGGCGAGGTAGATCCGAAGTACGGCACCCCGAAAAACGCCATGCTCTTCTGCATCGCGGTCTCTCTGTCCGGCCCCATCCTGGGACGGGAGGCCCTGGGCTGGTTTGTGGACATGAGCGCCATCGGGGCCTCCATCGGGTATTTCTTCACCTCCGCCGCCACGCTGGTCACGCTTCGGCGCGACGGGGACGGCACCCGGTTCCTGAAGACCATGGCCGTCGTCGGCGTGATCTTCTCCCTGACCTTCATGGTGCTGCAGCTCATCCCCATCCCGGGCCTGAGCGGCGTCCATTTCGGCAGAGAGAGCTACATCATGCTGGTCGTCTGGATCGCCATCGGCCTGGCGTTCTATGCCAAGCAGAGGAAATTCTTCACGGAACGGGACTGATTTTCCGGCCCGGGCCGGAAACGGTCGGCAGGGCCGGCCAGGCCGCGGCCCTTCGCTCGCGCTGCGTTCTGCGCCGCGCCGTCCGGGCAGCGGACGCCCGCAAGCTCAAAAACCATTCACGCCATTGCAACCATTACAAACAGAACAGGAGTATATTACCCATGAAAACGAAAACGCTGCGTCTCGTCGCCCTGCTTTGCTGTCTGGCTCTGTTTCTGGCCGGCTGCGGCTCCTCCGGTTCCTCCGGCGGCGCCTCCTCCGCCGGAGACCGGGTGGTCATCTATACCGCCGCGGAGGACGAGCGGATCGCCTATCTGCAGGAGGAGCTGAACAACAAGTTCCCCGATGTTGAGATCGTCATCCAGTCTCTGGGCACCGGACAGCTGCTGAGCAAGCTCCAGGCCGAGGGGAAGGACACCGACTGCGACATTTTCTACGACCTGGAGGTCGTGAACGCCGAGATCATCCTCAACGCCAGCCCGGACCTGTTCGCGGACCTGTCGGAGTACGACTTTTCCGTCTATGACGGCTCCGTCACCGGCTATACGGACCGCCACCACAAATACGCCGTCAACGGAAAGACCTACGGCGCGTTCCTGGTGAACACCGCCATGCTCGAGGAGAAGGGCCTGCCTGTTCCCGCTTCATATCAGGACATGACCCGGGAGGAATACCGGGGACTGATCTCCATCCCCTCTCCCAAGAGCAGCGGCACGGGCTACAGCCTCTACAACGGCATGCTGACGGTCCTCGGCCGGGAGGAGGGCATGCGTTATTTTGAAGCCCTTAACCCCAACATCAAGGAGTACACCACCTCCGGCTCCGCGCCGGCCAAGGCGGCGGTCCGGGGGGACGTCGCCATTGCCTTCGGCCTGCTGTGGCAGTGTGTTCAGTACGCCAACGATAACCCCGGCCTGACGGTGGTCATCCCCGACGGTCAGCTTCCGTTCGATCTGTTCACCATGGGCATGATCTCCGGACATGAGACCAGGGAGTGCGTGAAAAACGTGTTCAGCTTCCTTTACAACGAGCTGAACCGGCCCCAGTGCGCCAAATTCAATCCGGACCGGATCTACGCGGACATGCCCGCGGCGGAGATCCCCCACTATCCCACCGGCTTCGGAGAGATCTCCATGAAGAACCTTTTCGATTTCCAGTACAAGCAGGATCTGCTGGATCAGTGGGCCTACTGATCGGCGGCCGTCTGCCGTCAGGAGAAGAATAGCAGACCGTCTGCTATTCTTTCTCTTTCTCTCAGGAACGTCTCAGAATACAGGGAGGGCGCTGTCCATGACCGAGCCAATCATCCGCGCTGTCGATATCAGCAAGAAATACCGGTCCAAGACCGTTCTGGAGGACATCTCCTTTGACGTGGCCCGGGGGGAATTTCTGTCTCTGCTCGGCCCCTCCGGCTGCGGCAAGACCACCATCCTCCGGATGCTCATAGGCATCGAGCAGCCCACCTCCGGACACATTTACAAGGACGGGGCGGACATCACCCGCACGCCGCCCCGGGACCGGAACATCGGCATCGTGTTCCAGAACTACTCCCTGTTCCCCAACATGGACGTATACCACAACATCGCCTATGCTCTTCAGGCCCGCCGCCTGGGGAAGGACGAGATCGACCGGAGAGTCCGGGACATCGTGGAGACGGTCGGGCTGGAGGAACACATTTACAAAAAGCCCCGGCAGCTCTCCGGCGGCCAGCAGCAGCGGGTGGCCATCGCCCGGACGCTGGTGCTGAGCCCCGACGTGATCCTCTTCGACGAGCCCATGTCCGCCCTGGACGCGGAGATCAAGGTGGCGCTGCGTCAGCAGCTCAAGGACATCCAGAAAAAGCTGAAGATCACCATGATCTACGTGACCCACGACCAGGAGGAGGCCTTCGCCCTGTCCGACCGGGTCATGGTGCTCAACGATCTGCGGATCGCCCAGCTGGACACGCCCTACAATCTGTACCACGCCCCGGCGGACGCCTTTGTGCGGCGGTTCGTGGTGGACCATCTGGACCGGAAGGTCCGCTCCATCGAGGAGAGCATCCGATGAGCGGCCTCCTGCGAGCCGGACGGCTTTTCCGGCGGGAGTGGCTGCGGGCGATATCCCTGGGCTGCATCGCGGTGTTCGCCATCCTGCCGCTGGTCACGCTCGCTTTCCACGTGACGGGGCAGGATCTCCGGTTTGCTCTGGGAGACCGGAGCTTCCGGGAGGCGGTGCGCAATTCCCTGCTCTACACCGGAGCCGCCGCCGCCGTCACCACGCTGCTGGCGCTGACCGCGGCTTATCTGCTGAACACATCCTCCCTTCGGGGCAAAAACGCTCTGAGCATCCTTCTGACGCTGGGGATGCTCGTGCCGACCATCTCCGTTGGCCTGGGGCTTCGGATCCTGTTCGGGACCAACGGATTCCTGGATCTGATCTTCGGCCTGGAGCTGGAGATCCGGGGCTTCCCGGGGCTGATCCTGGGTTCGGTGATCACCGCCTTCCCGGCCACGTTTCTGATCCTTTACGACGCTCTCCGCTATGAGGACAAGGGACCGTACGACGCCGCTCACATCCTGGGCGTCCGGCGGCTGAGCACCTTTTTCCGTCTGACGATCCCCTATCTCCGGATCGCGCTGATCTCGGCTTTTTTCGCCTGTTTCACCCTGATCTTTTCCGACTACGGCATGCCCATGGAGATCGCCGGCAAGGTCAAGACCCTTCCCATGTATCTCTATGACCAGTTCATGTCCTCCTTCCAGTACGGCCGGGGCTCCATTGCCGGGTTCGTGCTGCTGGTGCCGGCGGTGATCTCCTTTGTATTCGATCTGCTGTTCCGGGATCAGAGCGTCAGCGAGAAGCACGAGCCCCTGATCGGGGCGGGCCGTGGCTTCAACGCCGCCGCGGGGATCTTCACGCTGGTTTTGTGCCTGCTTCTGTTCCTGCCCCAGCTTGCGTTCATCTCCCTGTCCTTTACGAAAGCCTTTCCCCACGATCTGAGCTTCACCTTTGCCCATATCGCCGGGATCTTTTCCAATACCCACGGCGTGGGCCTGACGGCGTACATCCGGAATTCCCTCACGCTGGCCGCGCTGACCGCCGCGGCGGGGACCTGCTTCGCCTATCTTCTGGGGTATCTCTCGGTGCGCAAGGGCGGAGCCCTGGCCAAGGCGGTGGATCTGATGGCTCTGGCCACCATCGCCATCCCCGGCCTGGTGCTGGGCATCGGGTATATTTTCCTCTTCAAGGGCACCAACGGCGCATTCTACGGCACGATCTGGATCCTGGCCGTGGTCAACGTGTTCCATTTCCTGGGCTCGCCCTACCTCCTGGCCAAAAACTGCCTGTCAAAGATCAACAGCGACTATGAGGTGATCGGGGAAACGCTGGGCATCTCCCGGGGGCGCATCGTTGCCCGCGTGCTGATCCCCGGCTCGGTGTCCACCCTGGTGGAGATGTTCTCCTATTTCTTCCTCAACAGCATGATCACCATTTCGGCGGTGGCGTTCCTGTGCTCGTACGACAACCAGCCCTTGTCCATCCTCATCACCACCTATGAGAAAAACAGCAACTATGAGATGCAAAGCGTCATCTCCCTTCTCATCCTGTTCCTGAACGTGGTGTTCCGGGCCGTGTTCACCGCCCTGTCCGAGGGCGTCGGCAGGCTGGGGGCCCGGGAGAAGGACGCGGGAGCCGGACTGAATCGATACGAGTTTGATTTCCTCACCTATCTGGAGCGTCACGGCCGGGCGGCCTACAGCCAGCGCCGGCTCTCCGATGCGCTGACCATTTCCCTGAGCAGCCTTGTCAAGCTCCAGAAGGATCTCTGCGACCGGGATCTTGTAAACATCCTGGCCGACGGTCGGATGGAGATCAGTGAAAAGGGGCTCCGCCTGCTGGAGCCCTTCCGGGTCCGGAAGGCGGTGATCCTGGCGGCGGGCTTCGGCTCCCGGCTGGCTCCCGTGACGCTGGACACCCCCAAGCCTCTGGTCCGGGTCAACGGCGTGCGGATCATCGACACGCTGCTGGACGCTCTGGTCTCCAAAGGCATCACCAACATCACCATCGTCCGGGGCTATAAAAAGGAGCAGTTCGACGCTCTGCTGGAGAAATATCCCACGCTCCGCTTCATCGACAATCCGGAGTACAACCTGACGAACAATATTTCCTCTGCGGTCCACGCCGTCGACGTACTGGACCGGTGCTACATCTGCGAAGCGGACCTGTTCATCTCCAACCCGGACGTGATCCGCAAGTATGAGTACCGCTCCAACTATCTGGGCGCCCGGGTGGCGGAGACCGACGACTGGTGCTTCCGAAGCCGGGGCGGCTTCGTGGACGGGTACCAGATGGGCGGCACGGACTGTTTCCAGGCCTTCGGCATCTCCTACTGGAACAGCGCGGACGCCGAGCGGCTGAAGGGCGATCTGCAGAAGGTCTACCACGCCCGGGGCGGGCGGGAGAACCTGTGGGAGCAGGTGCCGCTGCGGATCTGCCGGAACAACTACAAACTGGAAGTCCGGGAGTGCCGGAAATCCGACATCATCGAGATCGATAACTTCATAGAGCTGATCGCCGTGGACGGCTCCTATGCCCGGTATCCGGGCTCCGAGGAATTCCGCCCGGGCTGACAAAAAAAGAGACGCGCCGCGCCGGGAAAGGGAACTTTCCGGCCGGCGTGTCCGTCCATATCACAGAAGGCGTCCGCGTCGGCCGAAGATCCCCCGCGGGCTGTGGATTTCCAGTATATGGAAACCTTGACATTGTGCGATTGGTATAGTAATATAGGCTTGATATTGTGGAATATTATAGTTTTCGGTATTTCTCTGTATAAAGGAGGATTATCTCATGGCTATCATCCCCGAAATTACCTGCCGCCGCTGCGGCAGTAAGTACTCGGGACTGCGCAATCGCTGCCCCAAATGCGGCGCGCCCCGGATGAATCAGCCGGCCCGCGTCCCGCCCACCACCGCGTCCGCCACGCCGGAAACGGCGGCCTATGACCGGAACAACATGAACATCCGCTGGCAGTTCATTTTCGCGGCGGTGCTGGTGCTGGCTGTGATCCTGGCGGTGGCGGTGCTGATCCTCTCCGGCCGGAGCGGACGGAGCAGCGGTCCTGCCGTGAACACCAACGTCCCGGCGCAGCAGTCGGTCCCGTCCTATCTTTCCGTCGACCTGCCCACGCCCAGCCCCTCGCCGGATCCCACGCCGGTGGCCACGCCCACCCCGGCGGTGGAGCAGATCGCCATCTCCTTCCTGAACCAGCCCTTTACCCGGAAGGACACCACTCTCACCAACCCCGGTGAGATCCAGATCGATTTGGATCTGAACATCTTCCCGGCCCAGGAGAACCCGGTGGTCAAATGGAAGAGCAGCAACGAGAAGATCCTGACCGTGGACGAGAACGGCGTCGTGAAGGTGGTCGGCGCCAGCCCGAACTTCACCACCCACGCCACCATCGTGGCGGAGTACGGCGGTCTGCAGGACTATCTGACCATCTATATCCCCGCCTTCCAGTCCGCGTATCTGACCGAGAACCTGTACGATCCCGACACCTACACCGACGACAATCTGGAGTGGGATACCATCATCTACGCCACCCCCACCCCGAAGCCCGCCTGACGGCTCCGGGCGGCAAAAAAAAGATTGACAAGGGGTATGTACTTCGGTATAATACCCCTTGCCTCTGTAAGGACGATTAGCTCAGCTGGTATGAGCATCCGCTTGACGTGCGGAGGGTCACAGGTTCAAGTCCTGTATCGTCCACCAAAGAAACGCAGCCGCCTATGGGCGGCTGTGTTTCTTTAACGGAGGATTCTTCTTGAACCTGTGACCCCGTGCCCGAAGGGCACGTTGAGCGAAGCGGAAAAGCGCGGAAGGCAGCCGAAGGCAGGCTTCCGCAGGTTCAAGTCCTGCATCGTCCGCCGGAAGAAGAGCGGGTGAGCCGATCCAAAGCCCGGCGAAGCGGGTTTGGATCGGGCGCGGCTGTGCCGCGCAGCGGAACGGTGCCCGCCGCGTCACACGATCGGAGGATAAGCTCATGCGTCTGAAGCTCATCAAGCTCACACGGGAATATGAAAAACAGCTGGGGGACATGATCGAGGAATGGAAGCTCGATCAGGAGATCAACGGCACGGACCGCTCTCCCTGGGCGATCTTCCGGAACGACTATCACGATTTCGCGTATTATCTGGACCATCTGGAACGGAAGGTCCCGGAGGACGGCTTTGTGCCGAATTCCGTGTTTTTCCTTTTGGACGAGGAGGCGGATCGGCTCCTCGGCGCGGTGGACATCCGCCATTACCTGAACGAGGTGCTGCTGAAAGAGGGCGGGCACATCGGCGACGGCGTCCGTCCGACCGAAAGAAGAAAGGGATACGCCTCGGAGATGATCCGTCTGGCTCTGGCCGAGTGCCAAAAGCTGGGCATCGACCGGGTGCTGATCGTCTGTGACAGGGACAACGTCGGTTCGGCCCGGTCGATCGTCAAAAACGGCGGCGTCCTGGAAAACGAGCTCGTGAAGCCCGACGGGACCATCATGCAGCGGTACTGGATCACGCTGTGAAAAACCTATCCGCAGGGAGGACGTCGTATGTTTGAATGGATACAGGTGACGGACCGCTGTTTCTATATCCAGAGTCCGGCCAGGATCGGCGTCGTGAAGATCGCCGACGATCGGGTATGCCTGATCGACAGCGGGAACGACAAGGACGCCGGCAAAAAGGTGAAAAAGCTCCTGGACGCCGGCGGCTGGCGTCTGGAGGCGATCTACAACACCCACTCCCACGCCGATCACATCGGCGGCAACCAGTATCTTCAGAAGCAGACCGGCTGCCGGATCTACGCCCCCGGCGTCGAGCGTGATTTTACGGAGCATCCCATCCTGGAGCCGTCGTTTCTGTACGGCGCCGACCCTCCAAGGGAGCTGCGGCATAAATTTCTCATGGCGCAGCCCAGCGAAGTCCTCCCTCTTACGCCCTCCTGCCTTCCCGAACAGATGGAGCCTCTCCCTCTCCCCGGCCATTCCTGGGACATGACGGGCTTTCGCACGTCGGACGGCGTCGTCTTTCTGGCGGATTGCCTGTCCAGCGAGGAGACCCTGGAGAAGTATCAGATCTCCTTCCTTGTGGACGTGAAGGCGTATCTGGAGACCCTTGAACGGGTCCAGAGCCTGGAGGCCCGGCTGTTCGTTCCCGCCCACGCCGAGGCGACCGGGGATATCGCGCCGCTGGCGAAGCGCAACATCCAAAAAGTGCATGAGATCGCGGACGCCATCCTCCGGATCTGCGCCGAGCCGCTGCCCTTTGAGACGATCCTGCAGAGACTGTTCGATCACTACCGTCTGACGATGACCTTTGAGCAGTACGCCCTGGTGGGGAGCACCGTCCGCTCCTATCTCACCTGGCTGAAGGAGCTGGGAAAGCTCAGCGCCGACATCCGGGACAACACGCTGCTCTGGCATGCCTGACCGGCCCCGCCGCGAACCGCCGGGGCGGGGTCGTCCCCGCCCCGGCGCGTTTTCTGCGTCCACGCGCCGGAAAAGCTCCCGGCCTGACGCCGCCGGACGGCGGCGGGTCCTTTCTATTCCGGCCGTCCGGCAAAAAGAAAGGCCGGCGCCGTCATTTTTCAGATTTATTCCTTGCTTTCAGGCGAACCATCTGTTATGATGCGTGTGTTGGAAACGAAGTTGTCCGGGAGATCCGAACCGCTGCAAAACAGCTGATGACTTCTGCCATAAGCAGAGGCATCAGTTTTTTGATGATTACACTGGAGGAATGGCCTATGAATTACACCGCGGAAGTCACGCATATGTGCCCGGTCGCGAAGGGCGCATATCACGGCCCGGCCCCAATCCCTGAGGAGGGGAAATGGGTACAGGCGAAACAGATCGGAGATATCTCCGGCTTTACCCACGGCATCGGCTGGTGCGCCCCTCAGCAGGGCGCCTGCAAGCTGACGCTGAACGTCAAGGACGGCATTATCGAGGAAGCCCTGGTCGAAACGCTGGGCTGCTCCGGCATGACCCACTCCGCGGCCATGGCCTCGGAGATCCTGATCGGCAAGACCCTGCTGGAGGCGCTGAACACCGACCTGGTGTGCGACGCCATCAACACCGCCATGCGCGAGC
>JAEEGL011401729.1_pt1 | contig 13122 bp, 1 predicted proteins | sample 9134231 | NCBI WGS metagenome assembly JAEEGL01 (sample SAMN16246548, study PRJNA631951) | gut metagenome | biome: gut microbiome; feature: rumen; material: fiber-attached | host: Bos | place: Iran: Karaj | collected 2018-10
GTTTCCGAAGGGTCGGGTAAATATCCAAAGGATCACAACATAGATTACCAGAAAGACTTCCGTAATAATTACTCCAAACCTCATTACCTCCCGAAGTCCCGTATAATCCTTCTCTCCGTAAAGGGCTCCCCCTAAGGGCAGCATGGTTTGGGTGGTACCCATATATAGGATGCCGGAAATACTCAGGGCGGAAGTACATACCGCCAATACTTGGGCGCCTGTAGCCCCGAAAACAGACAGTATGATCAGGTTCATGGTCAAAGCCTGGATTAACAGACACAGGTCTGCCAAAGCCGATGACAGACCGGTCTTAATTGTTTCAATGACCATGGCCATATCCTTAAAACCAATGGGCGTGAAGAAAAAGCCCCTCTTTTCCGACCGGAAATAAGGTATGAGACATAATACTCCGGCTATATAGCCCGCATTTGTGGCCCATCCTGCACTGGCTATACCCAGATGCAAAATCCCCATGAAAATATAATCGCAAAGAAGGTTTACAACATTGGCCACAACAGGGATCACTACCGCCAGGTTAGATAATCCGTCTACTCTTACAAAGGCGCTTGTACCGTTAACCGGTATCATAAGTGCACCCAGAACAAGAAGGGGCACCAGATAGTCTGTTACCGGTCCCTGAAGCTGGGCATCATTTCCGCAAAGTACCCCGGCGACCTGAGACTGAAAGATTATCCCCACCGCCGCAAGGAGGGCAAGTATGGCGGTTCCCAGGGCGACAGCTATGGTAAATGCCTTGTTGGCCTTTGCCTGATCCCGTTCAGCCTTAACAGTCACTGCCAGAGTATTTCCGCCGAAGACAAAGAAGCAGAATATTACGTTCATTACGCAGATAACAGGGCTGTTAAGATTTAATGCCGCCAGGGCAGTTCATCCCAAAAAGGACCCTACCATGATCTTATCTACAATGGAGGCAATGGCTACACTGCCCACCATTCCTAAGGTCGCCACCAGGTTCCCCATAAATTTTTCTCTAACCAGTCTGGATGTTCTTTCCATTTAAGCTTAAATCCTTTTCTCTTTACTCACTCTATCGATAGAGATTATCTTCGTCGAAGAAGGCCATACCAACCATTCCTTCGATAAACTTCCTCAGATAGTCCCTGTCTGTGGGATTCCAGAAGAAGCCGAGACGGGCAAGGACCTGATTGGTGTACTCACAGGTTTCTTCCACCGGAGTCGCTCCCTTTGACATACCCTTATAGGCCAGGATACTGGAGATGATGGCTGCTTTTAAGGGGTCCTTATTTGCCTCCTGGATCCTATCCATAAATACACTATCCTCCACTGCCTCCAGCTCAATGTCACATTCCCTCATTACCCTTATTACATCTATAGCCGGGATAATATGATTATTAACGGCATGGAAGAGACAATTAGCCTTTGGGGTTCTGGCCAGATACATAAAGCTCTTAACGCTTGTATCAATGGGTCCGAACCTCATTTCCAGGTTCATATGGGAATAGGGGAAGCTCTTTAATACCGCATAGCTTCGCAGCTGGCCCGCAGCTGAATTACTAACGAAATTGATCTGGAACTCTCCGTCTGACTCACGGGCTGACAAGGATCCCACACGGATAACCTTGGCATCTGCTCCCTTTTCTACTATTCCTTCAAGTACAACCCGCTCAGCCAGCAGCTTAGAGGTAATGTACTGATTATTGGTGATCTGTCCGAAATATAAGCTCTGTTCATCAAGTTTTCTCACTCCGCCATCCCCTGTAGGCATGAGGTAACCGCCAACGGATGTGGTGGAGAAATGAATGAGCCGCGCATTTACTGCAAGACAGAATCTCAGGGCATTTTGTGTACCCCCTACATTAATGTCTTCAATATCCGTGCCTGATGAAAAATGCTTAACATTTGCGGCACAGTTAAATACGGTATTAATATCCTCTCCTTCTAAGCGCTTAAATGTATCATAATCCGTTACATCTCCGTCTACCACTTCGATACGGTCCTCCATGTCCTTAAGAGGATCCTGGAAATAATAGAACATGTTATTCTTCAGCCTATCCAGGGCAGACTTGTAAGACCCCTTTCTCACCATACACCAGGCCTTACCCTTTTCGTTCTGTAAGTATTCATGAAGAACATGGATACCCATATAGCCGGTGGCGCCTGTAAGGAGAATATTGCCTATAGGCCTGCTGTCCGCAGCATCAAAGCCTTCAAGGGTATTCTGAGATAATAATTCATTGATCTTGGAATAATCATAATCATCAAATACACTTTCAGACGCATCTTTGGTACGGTCATCCTTACTACCCTTACCTAAGAAAACAGCAATATCTCTGGGAGTCCTGTATTTAAACAGATCTCCGTAGGTAAGTGCATAACCGTCTTCAGAAGCCTTGATCATGATACTGGTGGCTGTAAGTGATGTTCCGCCGTATGCAAAGAAATCATCTGCAGCACCGATCCTATCCATATCCAATACTTCTTCGAATAACTGACAGAAGTATTTTTCAGTCTCATTTGCAGGTGCAATATACTCACTGCTATCCGGTACAAACTCTACCTTAGGCAGCTTCTTCTTGTCGATCTTGCCGTTAACCGTAAGGGGCATTGCATCAAGTTTTGTAAGTACCCCCGGCACCATATATGCAGTCAGTGTCTTTGCTATCTCTGTCCGCACCTCTTCAGGAGAGATGTCACTGCTTGCTGTATAGTAGCCTGCCAGGAATTTGTTATTCTCCTTACCGGTCATGATGACAATGCTGGTATTAACTCCGGGCACGGCATTTATGGCATTTTCTATCTCATCCAGCTCGATACGAAGGCCTCGGAGTTTAACCTGATTATCAGTTCTTCCGCGGAAACGAATGCGTCCGTCCGAAGTCCATTCAGCCATATCTCCTGTATGATATGCCTTATGTCCGTCTATCATGAAGAACTTCTCTGCCGTAAGCTCCGGCATTCCCATGTAGCCTCTTCCTACACCTTCCCCGGCAATGATCAGCTCACCGGGTACCAAAGGCGGCAGGATATTACCCTTCTCATCAACGATATAAGCCTTTACATTAGATGCAGGTCTTCCTATGGTGATAAGTCCCGGATCTGTTATGGGATCCATGGTACAGCTTATGGTGGCCTCAGAAGGACCGTATCCGTTCATAATGTAAGCATCCGGATTAATGGCCTTTACCTTGTCAAATAATGAGGCCGGGAATGATTCAGCTCCGAAGTCATAGGAATTAACATTCTTCAAGGCTTCATTCATTACCGAAAGTCCGATGCAGTTGGACAAAAATGACGGGGTACAGGATACAATATCCACATGGTTATCCAGCATAAACTTAGACAGGGCTACGGGATTATGGATCTCCTCCTCCGTGGTCATGCATACGGTAAGTCCATGGGATAAGGGGATAAACTCCTCCATAATGGACACATCAAATGAAATTGATGCCAGGGCAAGGGAATTCTTACCCCGCTCAACATATCCCAGAATCTCCGGATTCTTTTTATTTGCATCCACGAAATTAACCAGGTTACCCTGGGTAAGCATAACACCCTTGGGCTTTCCCGTTGATCCCGAGGTAAAAATGCAATAAGCCAGGTCATCCTTTTCGACGCTGATTCCGGGATCCTCCGCCTTCTCAGTCAAAAGCATCTTCTCCACCGTCACTACCGGACAGTTAAATCCGGCCATTAGGTCTGCTCTCTCTTTTAGCAGGGATTCTGATACTATCAATGCTGCGGAACCGGAATCCTCCACCATGGTCTTTACCCTTTCATCAGGATAATCAGCGGCTATGGAAAGGAAGGCTCCGCCGGCTTTTAAGATTCCCTGTCTTGCCATATATACATACTGGCTTCGTTCAAGCATAAGGGAAACTACACGTCCCCTAGCTCCCATATCCAGTAAGGTATGGGCTACACGGTTGGCACTCTCGTTTAATTCCTTATATGTCACCTTTGCGGTAGGCGTAATAACTGCCATCCGGTCCGGATACTTCTTAGCCGACTCTTCGAGAAGACAATGAGCCGGACGGAAGGGAACTTCCACATCCGTATCATTGATCTCTTTTATGAATTCATAGGCCTTATCAGAGGTGATCATTATCTCTCCGATGGACGCCTTCTCCATTAATCCCTTAAGGAGCATGCCGTATATATCCGTCATCCACTCTATCTGGGATGTGGTATACATATCATCCCTGTATTCGAAGTAGGCCACGTACTCTCCGTCCTTCTTCCATACGTCCACACTTAAGGGTTCCTTGGCATCATCCAGAGTCCGTTCGATCCTTTGGGCAGTCTGACCTGCCAGTGAAAAGTCGCTGTAGGTGTCTCCCTGATATGCAAAGAGAATGTCAGCGTTAACCCCATAGTCTCTTACCGCCTCTCCGAAGGAATAGAGGTCATTGGAGGTAAGGGACTGAATCCTCTTTTGTACAGACAGGATATAATCCATGGGCTTTTTGTTCTTCTCAATGCTTACATAGATGGGATAGGTTTTAACCAGCATACCCATTATACGCAGGGTTTCCATCCGGGTCCTGCCGTTGTAAATGGAAGCAAAGAGGGCTTCATCGCTGCCTCCCAGTTTAGCCAGAAGCAGGGCAAATGCTGAGGTAAAGAAGGCATTTTCCGTCATCTTGCCTTCCTTGCAGAATCGGGTAACTTCCTCTTCCGAAAGGCCCTTTATGGGGATAATGGCTTCTCCGGCTTTTCCTGTACCATCCTTATTTGCAGTTTTCTCTGCTGCAGGCAGGCAATTTATGCTTACGCCACCCAGCATTTCTTCGTAAACTGCCTTTGCCTTTGACAGGGCATCGCTGTCCCTGAGCTTCTTCTCATCCCTGCATAAATGAAGGGCATTATAGCCTTCCTTCTTAAGGGTCTCTCCCTTATATGCCCGGTCTAAGTCCTCCATAAAGACACCGGTGGATGTACCATCCACAAGTATATGGTGGAATATTAAAGACAGATATACGGAAGTTTTATTCTTTATAATCTTAAATCTGAATAAGGGTGCCCGGGAGAGCTTAAATACAGTTCTTTCACTGATAAGCTCCTCTTCTAATGCCGAATCCTCCTTGGTGGACTCTTCTATGGGTATATCAAATTCCAGATCGGGATGGGCCACCATATCTGCTCCGTGATCCTTGCTGGGTTCTATTGAACTCTTCATAGACGGATGGGCTTCAACTACGCTGCGGATAGCAGCAGCCATACGGTCCACATCCGTTTCATGCCCCAGTTTAAGCAGGAAGGGCATGTTGTATTTGTCGCTGGTCTCATCCATACGATATTCCAGATAAAGGCCTAACTGTGTCTGAGTAAGGGGTGCCATAAGCACTTCCTCTTCCTCTTCTTCTTTCTTAGCAGCTCCTCCTGTGTTTTCTCTCCAGAATGAAACAAGGGCATTCTCAATATCCAGGATACGCATACCCTTAAGGAGGTCTGATACATCCGGGCTGTAGCCGTATTTATTCTCCAGCAGGGTCATAAGCTGCATTGTGGAAATGGAGGTAAGACCTGCCATGGTAAGATCTGCACCGACGCCGAAGTCCCGGTTTCCGATAACTTCTGCGCAGATGTCCATAAGCTCCTGCTCTAAGGTGGTCATTTCCCTGGAACCATCATCTGACAGATCCCCGGTCTTTCTCTCCGGCTCAGGCAGGGCCTTCTTGTTAACCTTCTGGTTCTGATTCAGAGGAATGCGGTCGATCTGCATAATAGCCTCCGGAACCATATAAGCCGGCTTCTTTTCAGCGATAAACCGTCTTAAGGCGTCCATATCAACGGGGGAATCACCTACCACATAAGCAGCCAGATATTTTCCTCCTGTGGGAGCATCGAAGGCCTGAACCGTAGCATCTGTAATGCCTGCAAAATCACGGATTACAGCTTCAACCTCTGTAAGCTCGATCCTGAATCCCCTGATCTTAACCTGTCCGTCTCCACGACCGACGAAGTCAATATCTCCGTCTCTTGTCCATCTGACCACATCTCCGGTCCTGTAAACCCTTTCAAATCCGGCCTCTGTGCTGAAGGGATTGGGAATATAGGTCTCCGCTGTCTTCTCGGGACGATTCAGGTAACCCCGTCCTACCTGAAGGCCGGATACCAGGAGTTCACCCGGTACTCCGGGAGGAAGCAGCCTTCCCTCCTTATCCACTACGTAAAGCCGCACATTACTAAGAGGCTTTCCAATGGGAACCCTTGGGTAGAGGCGGTCAACCTTAAATATGGTTGTAAATATAGTACATTCGGTAGGTCCGTATCCGTTATGGAATTCAAAACTCTTATCCTTTAATTCAAGGGGTGTTAGGGTCTCTCCACCTACGGAAAGATGCTTAAGGGTGCTTCCTGTATAGAAGGCCGCAAATTGTCGTCCCACCTGGGTGGTCATAAAGCTGTGGGTTACATTATTTTCATCAAAACATTTCTGAATAGCCGCAGGATCAAGCCGCATATCCTCAGGAACGATAACTACGGCAGCCCCTGTTGTTAAAGCCGTATACATATCCATCATGCAGGCATCAAAACCATAACTTGCATATGCAGCTACTCTTGAGTCCGGTGTAAGAGAATAGTACTCTCTGTACCAGCTGCAGAAATTGCAAATGTTCCTGTGCTCTAAGATTACACCCTTGGGAGTTCCTGTGGTTCCTGATGTGTAGAGAAGGATAAATTCATCTTCCGGTTTGGGAGGATCCATTTTCTCCTTTGTTTCAGGCAGGTCCGGAATCCTGTCTATGTAAAGAATCTCACCGGAATAACCTGGAACCCGGTCGGTCAGTTCTCTTTCTGCTATAAGATATTTTGCATCCGCATCAGACATCATAAATTCCAGACGCTCAGTGGGATAAGAGGGATCTAATGGCTGATAGGCAGCACCTGTTTTAAGTACTCCAAGGGAAGCCAGTACCATATACTGACTTCGGGAGATAAGTACTGAAACCACATCTCCGCTGCCTATTCCCTTTTCATGCAGGAAAGCTGCGATGTTATCGGAGATCCGGTCAGTTTCCCTGTAATCAAGTTTTATATCTTGATATACTACTGCAATATTATCAGGTCTTTCCTGAGCCTGACGACGAAAGAGGGTTACAATGTCTTCTATCTCGTAGTCACGGGCAGTATCATTAAAACCATCAAGTACCTTTTGAGTCTTGTCATCAACCAGGCAGATATCATTAAGCTTATCCTTTTGAAGGAATTCCATTAATATCAGTTCATACACATGGAAAAGATCCCGGATAAAGCCTTCTGTATAAAGAGACCTGCGATAATTACAATAAAATGAGACTCTTCCCTCCTTGGGATAAACCTGAAACTCTATTCCTGCCTTGGCCTCATTAAGTTCAAGATCGATACGTTTCGAGGGCAGGCCGCAAAAACTCTCTCCCAGGCCTGAAAATACTCCCTGGTATGCAAAGATCAAGTCTGCGCGAACACCTAAGTCCCTGCTCATTTCCTCAAAGGAATAGATATCATAAGTCAGACTGTCTAACTGTTGTCTGCTTATGTCTTCCAGATAATCAAGGACACCCCGGTCTTTGACCTTACTCATTACAGGGTAGGTCTTAACGAACATTGAAACACTTCTTGCAAATCTGGGGTCATTTCGTCCGTTGTTAACGGTGGTAAATACCGCATCTTCCCGGCCGCAAAGCTTTGCCATGGCATATCCGAAGGCAGCCGTATAGAAGGCATTAGCCCCTATATCATGCTTCTTGCAAAAGGCTTCGATCTCATCAGTATCAGCTATCTCACCTTTGAAAAATAGGCTTCCCGACCCCGTAAGGCTATTATCCTGAGAATCCGGAACAGGCAGATAATCGCTCTCACATCCGCCGAACAGCTTTGTATAATAGTCTTTTGCCTTATCAAAATGATGACTTGCCCGAAGTCTTTCCTCCAGCTGGGACATTTCAAAACCGCTGAATTCTTCGGTGGAAAGGGCTTCCCCGGCGTAAGCACGGGATATATCATCTAAGAGAATAACCCTGGCAGTACCGTCAAAGATAATATGATGAACGTCAAAGAAGAAATATGATTCTTTCTTATCCTTTACCAGACAGGCCCTGAATAGTCTGTCTTTTAAAAGATCAAAGGGTTTAACCAGGCTCTCCTCTATCTCTTTTACACTATCAAAATTAAGCTCAGCTAAGTCTTTTTCCGTAAAGGGCTCATCCCCGCAAGGTTTCTGTCTTATCTCTCCCTTGTCGTTAATAAAGAAACGAACCTTAAGATAGGGATGGGCATTAACAGCAGCAACAAAGGCCGTCTTAAGCCGTTCTGTATCCACTCTCTCATCCAATACCATAAGGGTGGGAATGTTATAGATGGTGGTATCGGGATGAGACTGGGTCTCAAAGAATACTCCCTGCTGGATCTTAGTAATGGCATAATCCACCTGAGGAGTAAATGCCTCCTCTCCCTTTGCATTCTTAATCAGGTTCTCAAGTTTTTCTACAGTATCATTTTCTCTGAAATCCCTGATCTGTATATTTGCAGAGAAACGTTCCGACAGTTTGATGCTTAAACTTACACTGTTTAAGCTGGTAAGTCCTGCCCCGTAAAGGCCTGTATTAATACCGAATCCCGAATGGCCGATTACCTCCGAAACAATACCAACGATCTCCTGCTGAAGGTCATTTTGGGGTTGTTTTACCTCCTCAAGATGAACCTCAGGCTCCGGCAGAGCCTTCATATCCGTCTTGCCGTTGGCAGTTACCGGGATCTCATCAAGCTGCATCATGGCAGCGGGAACCATATAAGCCGTCAGTTCCTTCTTAAGAGCCTCTTTAAGCTCATTTTCATCCACGGGACCCTCTGCGGTATACCAGGCACAGAGCTGGTCTGATTCTCCCAGTTTACGGATGGCTGCCACAGCCTTTATGATACCCGGCTGGGCCTCCATAACTCCCTCTATCTCCCCTAATTCTATACGAAGGCCTCTAAGCTTAACCTGGCTGTCCATTCGACCAAGGATAACAACATTCCCCTGTTCATCCCACTTGGCAAAGTCGCCGGACCTGAAGAAACGCTCTCCCTTATATTTCACAAAACGCTCAGCAGTCTGCTTGTCAAGGTTGCGGTAACCACGGGCCACACCGGGGCCTCCTATATAGAGGTCTCCCGTAACCCCGAGAGGTACCGGATTTCCATAGGCATCCACTATGTACTCTTTAACATTTAAGAGAGGACGACCCACCACTATACGATCTGCCTTTGTAAGGAAGGCCATATTGCTGGAAATGGTGCATTCTGTAGGGCCATAGGTATTTATGATATTTTCTGTATTCATTTCCTGAAGCTGATCCAGGAGCATCTTGGGGAAGCTCTCTCCACCTGCCATAACCAGCTTAAGAGTCTTTAAAGCTTCCTTAAAAGGCGGATACAGCAGGTACTGCTCATATCGGGATGGTGTTGCATTCATGGCATCCACCTTATGGGTATTAATAAGCTCCGTCAGCTCTCTCGGGTCATTTAACTGGGTCTCGGAAGCGAACACAACCGTCTTCCCGTTACACAGTATTCCCAATGTATCTTTTAACGACAGGTCAAAGGATACTGTGGTTACCGCCAGCATGCGTTCAACCCGGGTTTTAACAGTCTCATATAATATATTTGCGGGATGGGTTATGCAGAAGTTGCAAATACCCTTATGGGTAAGCATAACTCCTTTCGGCTTTCCCGTAGAACCGGAAGTATAGATCATGTAGGCCAGGTCCTTACCCGACATATCTATAGCCGGATTACCCGTCTCTTTTCCACCGGTAAGTTCCAGGATATCTAATGCCTTATTATCCCCGTATTCTTTAAGATGGTCTTTGGTGGTTATTATAAATGACGCCTGAGAATCACCTATGATATGACTGATACGCTCCCTGGGATATTCAGGGTCACAGGGGATAAATGCGCCGCCGGCCTTTAATACGCCGAAAAGGGCAGAGAAATAAAAGCTGCGCCTCGGAAGAAGTAAAACTACCGCCTCTCCCGGCTTAAGACCCCGCGAAATCAACCCCTTTGCTATAATGTTAGCCTGAGTGTTTAATTCTTTATATGTTAATGTAGCATCAAGGGCAATAACAGCCTCACGGTCGGGATACTCCCCTGCTGTTTTTTCAAATACTCTATGCAGCAGCTCTTCGGGAATATCAGCCTCTGCACTCATTACAAATGCTGACAGAGCCTCCATCTGTTTATCGGGCAGAACCGTCAGATCACGAAGGTTATGGGGATTGCCCCATGCCAGCATTCGCATCCCTTCTAAGAACTGGTCCATAAAGTTTTCCATAACCGTCTTTTCATAAAGGCGGGAAGGATACTGCATTAATACTTTTAAGGAATCCTCTCCCTTCTTTATCACCAGACCTATATCACGACGCATCTGCTGGAGGGCCGAAACCACACTTATGGAAAGGCTGTCATCCCCGTAGGTCTCCTGAAGGGGAATGAAGTTAACAGCCACATCAAAGAGAGGATTACGCGATGTATCCCGCTCAGTACAAAATCTCCTTACCAGGTCCTCAAAGGGAAGCATGGATGCCCGGGTTGCCTGCCGCACCATGTCCGCTGTCTCCGCGAAAAATGTGGAGATCTTTTCTCCTCTTACGGGCTTGATACGTACGGGAACAGTATTAACAAACATTCCTATCATATCCGAAGAAAATGTATCTCTGGTATTAACGGGTATACCTACCACCAGGTCCTCAGATACGCAGTACTGACCCAAGGTCACAGCCACAACAGAAAGCATCATCTCAAAGAGGGTGACGCCGAGATGTCTTGCAGCCTCCTCAAAGGCCCTGATCTCATTCTCATCTATATCCAGGCTAAGTACCGTGTCCGTCAAAGGCATCTCCTTGGGTCTGGTGGTCTTAACCGGCATTTCATTTACGGGAACTCCGTCCTCAAACATCTTTTCATAGAAGTCTAAGGCAGGGCTTCCTGCTTCCTTTTTATCCCCGGATCCTGCACTGATGCTGTAAAGATCTTTCTGTGCAGGGGCAGGGTTTTCTCCCTTTATGCGCTGCAGGAGCTCTTTTGCGAAGGGTTCTACACTGCCTCCGTCAAAGGCAATATGATGTATCTGCATATGAAGGCCATATACCCCGTCATCCAGGGGATAAAGGGATAATCTGGCGGGGACGTCCTCCTCTAATACAAAGGGCAGGCCCGGACATTCAAGGATATTTTCAAAGGCTTCCCGGCTGCTTTTCTCCATAAGGGAAACAGTGGGAACCTTATCAGTAATTATACGTACAGGCACACCATCCGCCTCACCGTAGCGTGAATGGAGGGCTTCATGGGCCAGGAAGGTTTCTTTTATTCCCCGAAGGATGTCATCCTTTTCGGCTCCCTTTATAAAGAGTCCGATATTTAAGTTATAGGAAATGGACTCCGGGTCCATCTTCTGCTCCAGATACATACCTCTTTCGGAGGGAGTAAGGGGATACTTATCCACCCCGGCAGCACCGGCAGTAAGGGCACCGCTGCCTTTCTTAAGCCCTTTCTTGCCGGCTGAGATCATTTCAGAAAGCTTTCTAACTGTCCCGGACATGTAAAGGTCTGCGGGCACTATGGATTGGTCCTCACCTATAAGGGCAAAGAATCCTGCCACTTTAACGGAATCACCGCCCATGGCGAAGAAATCATCATCAATTCCTATATGTTCAACGTTTAATACCTCTTCAAATGCCTTGCAGAGTCTTTCCTGTTCCTTAGTCTCGGGAGCAGCATAAGCCACCTGATAAGTCCTGATATCAGGTTTAGGCAGGGCGGACCTGTCAAGCTTACCGTTTACATTAAGGGGCAGCTTATCTAACCTGGTCAAAAAGGCCGGTATCATGTACTCCGGTAATTGTCCTCCCAGGAAGTTTCGTATCTCTTCTTCCGGGATCTCAGACTCTGATACAAAGTAACCCACCAGATAGGTATTATTCTTCTCGTCGGTAAAGTCTTTTACCGCAGCGTCATTAATCCCTTTTGTCTTTCGAAGGACAGCCTCGATCTCTCCGGGCTCAACACGCTGACCGTTTATCTTTACCATCCAGTCTTTTCTGTTGAGGAAGAGGATGTTACCGTCAGGAAGACGTCTTCCCAGGTCTCCGGTTTTAAACATCCTTGGGTTGTTGTCTGTCTTGCTGAAGGGATTTACTACAAAGGCAGCGGAGCTAACCTCGGGAAGATTGATATAGCAGTCTGCAAAATTACCTGATACACATATCTCTCCTTCTTCCGCCTCATTACCCTTCTCATCAAGGATGTATACTCCTTCATGTCCGTAAGGCTTACCCACCGGAGTATTGTCATATTTCTTATCCACTTCAAAGTAGAGGACACCTCCACAGGTTTCGGAAGAACCGTAACCGTTCACGATCTTAAAAGAGTCCGAATAAATATTGCTTAAGCGCTCTCCTCCGGCTATTACAAGGCGAAGCCTCTTATTTTTTGATTTGAAAAACTGCAAAATCTTGGGACTGATAAAGCATAGAGATACTTGCTCTTTATCTAAAAGATTTGATAATTCTACAGGATTACTTCTGGCAGACTTGGAAATGAGAACTGATGTTAATCCCCTTCCCAGTCCGAGAATAATAAGATAGACTCCTGCTATAAAAAAGAGGGGTGCTCCGATTCCCACTATATCTTCATCCCTGGGATCAAGACAATTAACCTGACGTTGGAGGCAGTCAAGCACTGCCCTGTGATTTAAACATACACCCTTTGGCCTTCCTGTGGATCCTGAGGTGTATATAAGCATGGCAGGGTCTTCTTCGTCACAGGATATATTGCCGGTAAAGGGAGTGTATTTATCTATATCTGACATAAAGTCCTTAGTGATTATTTCACGGGCATTACAGTCTTTATAGATAAAAGAGAGACGATCAGCCGGATAGGAATAGTTCAGGGAAGCAAACACAGCCCCCAGTTTCCAGGCGCCAAGCATGGATGCCACGAAATCGATGGTATTAGGCATAACTATGGCAACGGTATCGCCCTTTTTTACTCCCCTTTTTTCAAGTTTTGCGGCTATCTTTCCTGCCAGGACATCCAGCTCTTTGAAAGTTACTTCCTCATTGGCATAAGGATCTCTTAAAGCCACCTTGTCCGCATTCTTTTTTGCATTTGCAGCAA
>JAEEGL012026723.1_pt1 | contig 13122 bp, 3 predicted proteins | sample 9134231 | NCBI WGS metagenome assembly JAEEGL01 (sample SAMN16246548, study PRJNA631951) | gut metagenome | biome: gut microbiome; feature: rumen; material: fiber-attached | host: Bos | place: Iran: Karaj | collected 2018-10
ACTTTCTGCTTGTCTTTCTCCTCAAAAGGAAGGTCATTGAAAAGGAAGCCGTGGTCGCTTGTCAGGAAGACGTTCGTGACATTCAGAGTAGAATGCAGAGTGTGGATATATTTCTTCAACTCAGCAATCGTATCCTTACAGGCCGTGGCCAGCTTCTGGGGATTATCGTGAGAGATCGAGTCAATGGTGTCGTGGAAGATGTACACGAGCTTACTCTTCAGTACCTCGCGAGCCTGGTTCTTTGACATGTTGCTGATTTCATTGAAATCGATGCAGACTGCATTGGGCTCGTACTTCTGAACCTGTGCCTTGCGCTTGGCCATGGTGTCAAGGATCTCGCTGTCAACGAAAAGTGTCCCGTTGTCATAACGGAGGGAAGAGTGGGGGAGCAGGGTCAATTTGCTATACTTGGTCTCCGTGGGTAAGATGGCCAAGGCCGGCTCAATGGTCGCTTCGTGAAGCGAACTGCCTAGCCCATTGAGGATATCCACAGCGACCTCATATCTTAGCGCATCGCTGATGATGACGACCCTCTTGGCATCCTGGCCCTTGAGTTTCTTCTCATAGAAGTCCTGCTGATGAAGGATGTTGCCCATCTCGGCAGGCTTGACACCGGTTTCCTTGATGCAGCGGAGCCATTCCTGATTGAAGAGATTCACCTTCTTTGAGTACTCCTCATCGAGGCATTTCTTGAAGCCAAGCAACGGTTCATATACCGGCACGGAAGCCGGAATCTCCTTGAACTCGCCCACACAGTTGCGGTAGTAGGAATCGATGAGATAGAACTCCGCGATGTATTTGGTGATATAATCCTGAGGAGTTCGGAGGGCAAAGGACCCTAAGGCGCCCATCTTCTCAAGCAAGAAGCATGCGTTGGAAAGGAAGTCGATCACCTCCTGCACGAGAGAATCTGCCGGGAGGCGGAGAGAGAAAGCACGCAGGCGCTCGTTGCTGCCAATAGGGTCGCTGATGGCCTTGTCCTTCAGGATACCGGCAAGAATAGGCCAGCTAAGAGCCTCTGTGACCAGAGCATATTCGGCATCGTCGCCATACCAGGAGATGATCTTATCTTCATGGATGTTTGCAGCAAGCTTATCAATGGCCTTGACGAACTGTTCGGACAGTACCGGATGAGAGAATGCAGTCTCCCTGAAACCGTTCAGCCTTTGGAGCACGATCGAGTCGTTAATCTTGAGTGCCTTGTAGTCATCAGCCGCTATGGCCGTGAGGTTCTGGGTAATGGAATTGTACTTGAAGGACTCGGCGAAACGACGCATACGCTGGGCGGCCATCACCTCGTAGGAGACGTTGCATATACCCATCATATAGTTCTCGAGGGCTTTCATCACGTCTTTGTTGTTTCGCAGAAGCCGGAAGAAGGTCGCGAGCCTCTCTTTATCGTTGTCGCTGGCATCCCAGCAAACCAGGCGGATGACGATCTCATCCCAATCCAAAAGCTTGGTGGCATTCAGATAGCCAGAGAGAAGGCCCCTGTTACAGACATCCACGGAGAAGGTCTTGGTGTCGTAGTAGTCCTCAAGAATGCTATTGTACTTGGTGAGTTGCAGCTCACCGATATGGGCGGCTATGTATGGCGCAAAACGGTCCGGAATGCCCCTGAGCTGCATGAAGGTCAGGTAGTCTTCTTCGCTATAGACCATATTGGCCTTCAGCTCGCCATAAAGAGGGAAGTCCATTTTCTCGTCTTGGCTCTCCGGTGCCCGGGAGCCGGTGAAAATGAGCACGACCTTGTCTTCTTTCCAGTCATGGGTAAGCTTGTACTTGACGGTGAACCATTGTCCTTCAAAGGGGACAATGCGATAGTCTTCGGGCCAGGTACTGTCCGCAATCTCAGACTGCAGCATCCCCATCTGATCGAAGATGAAAAGGACGTGCAAGTCAGGGTTTCCGTCGAAGTATTGGAATATCTTGTCCTGTATCATAGGCAACTATTATTGCAGTTCGAATTCAATATCCTCATCAGACTCGGACACGTTGTGTGAGGTCATAGTCTCGATGACACCTTCAAGCATGGTTTTTAATGGTCCGTATACGCGGTCTTTGTACAGATGGGACATCCCTGGTGTCGGTAATAACAGGAATCTCTCGCTTCCCTTGAGAGGCTGGCTGCCTGCAAACAATGCCACTCTATCAGCCGCAAGCTCAATGGTTGTGAACTCCAACTCGACCTTAATCTGTCTGTACAGGGTAAAACCAACCCACAATTTGACATCATCCGATAGATGATAAACCAACCACAGATCATTACCAAAACTATGACCATATTGTTGAACCATCGCTTTCTGGGAAGAGTCATAGTATTCAAAACCAAGATCCGATACCAATTGTTCTGCTATCTTCGCCCTTTCTGAATCCAGAGGAATCTTCGCATACTGCTTACTCTTCACCGCAAACATAAACTGCCCTTCAAACCAGTATACCCGGAATGACTGCCTATTGGCTCTTTCCTGCTCAAATACCCAATCGTACATTCTGACGTCTCTGCGAAGACGATTTATCGTCATGGAAAAAGCAGACTTATCGTCATCAGTCGCAGTCAGCCACAGGCTGTCGACATCTGGAGCAGCTGCATTATCGATATACTCTTGCAACCGATTCTTGACCTTATCCGTATCATTAAGCAAAGCGATGTCGGCGAACAGTGCACGTACAGCCTCATTGGAGGCCAGCAAGTTCTTGAGGTATTTGTCTTTTTCGGCCTGTTCGGTTATGTATTGTTGGTTGATGTCCTCCCATCGGAAAAGAAGACTTACTACGGCTCGTATGAGGAGATGGTCCTTACGATACTCAGTGGTGATTCCGTTTTTATCAAAGACCTTGGAGATGTTCTCGAACGCCTTCTGATAATCTTCGATGGGCATTCCGTCCTTATAGAAGAAAAGCACCATTCCCTTGAAGTAATCGTGTTTTTCAGCCTCAATGAAAAGAGGAAGCCAAGCCTGATCATCTTTAATACGGGAAGCCTTACGTACCTCTTCCAGAACAGCGCGGTTTTCCCTGCCGTCAGTAGCCCAGGAAGCTAAGCCATCATAGAACAAATCGGGGTTCTGGGTAGATGCCGCTGCAATATGATGTATTAGCCCAGATAGGATCCTGATCAACGATGAGGTTGGCGTCAGACTGTCGATATTGGTGTTCTCAATGATATTCCAGACAACACGCATCCACTGCTTGAAGAGATCGAGATCGAAAGAATCAAAGGCATCAACGAACTCGAAGAAAGCGCTCATGGCAATGAGTTTCGTTTGCCTCATTTCCACCGTTGTATCATAAAAGAAAGCATCGGTAGGAGTCGTCTCTCTGTCCCAGGTAGGAACCATTTCCTTCTGGATCTCATCCTTCAGGCCAGGACGGTCATAGTCATATAGAACGTCAAAGGCCTTATCCAAAGTAATGATGCATCCCGGATTCTTGCTGAGAACCTTCAGGAATGGCTTGAAGCCATAATACTCATTTGAGCCAAGCTTGTCTTCTGGATCAGAATACAGAGCTTTGATCGTGGCGTCTTTTCGCATTGCCTGAATTGATACCTCATCCTTTGATGAAAGGATATACTGGTAGGAAAAGAAACGCGAGAAGAAAGCCATAAATGAAACATCGAATGTTTCGGATCCAGCCTTCCAAAAAAGGTCCACCCATTTAGCATCCAGCTTAATTGAAAAATTCTGGCTGAAAGGGACTTTCTCATCCGCACCTTCTTTATAGAGAGGGACCAACTCCTTGAAATCGGGATAATCAGATGAATTGATGAACCCGGTCAGGTCAGCTTTGAAATTCTCGAATGGGCTAAGCTGAAGGCCACGTGCATTCATCTTGATGTACAGTTCTTCGGAAAGGTTATAGTAGCCAAGGGATTTCACGTAGAACTGAAGCCTATCCAAACAAGTGTGCAGATCCCTGCGAGTCTGTCGGATATAGTATTCGTGGATGGCATTGAGCATCGTCAGCATTCCCGATATCGTGCTGTCCCGATCGAAGGATTTGAAGTACCATTTCGCTTTACGGAGAACATCCTTGGGTGTCCCCCCATCAGGAATCTGCACGTGATAGTTTGCCAACTCTTTGCAGAAGACCTTCGAGGAAGAACGAGTCTCATAGGTGAATTTAGCCAAAGATTGACGGATCGCCTTATCTGCCTTATCCTCTTCATTGAGTTCCTGATTGGCAATATACCAATGAAGCAAGAAAAGGGTAGTAAGACGCTGCTGGCCGTCAAGAAGTTCCATTACGTATCCGGAATCAGAAGGTCGGATGATACCGTAGATGAAATTCAGGTCAAGTATCTCTTTCCCTTGGACCGTGCTGAAAAGCTCTTCAAGGAACGTTTCCCTGACATATGTGGAAACACCGTCAGTACGGCCCTGAGCATAAGGACGCTGAATCTTAGGAATGACAATCCCATTTAGGACGACCTTCCTCTCTTTGTTGAGATCAACCTCTTTCCGGAAGAGGTCCATATATGAAAACCGCTCATTCATTGTTAGGGCCCTCCTCGATTATCTCCAGATCAGCTTGAGACTCGTCTTTCATCTCTGGCGCGATATATTCTTTCAGACTATCAAAGATGAAGTCTTGATATGCCTTCATATCCTTGTCGGTCCATTGAGATCTGCGTGTTCCGGATTTATCGAACAATTTATAGAAGACATATTGTGTTCCCATAGGGACATAGACCCCTTCGTTCATCCTATCAATGATGAACTTCCGTTTGGTGCAGAAAAGGCTGTTCCCATATTGACGATTAGTAGATGAGTCCAAAAGAGTCAGATTCCCGATGCGGTTCTTAATCTCCTCGTCATACGGGACTTCGTTTGCTTTTTCCTTTATTATTGAAATAGCATCGTCATAATTGGCACTGTCGAGAAGGACTTGAACAGCATCTCTCTCTTCCTGGCTCAAATCCAAATCATCCAAAGCAGTCTCAATCCACTCCTTCTTCTGCTCCTTCTCCTTCAGCATATTCGTATGGAATGAGTCAACATGCTCAATATCCCAGTTCTGGCTGCTCAACACATCGAAGGGGAATTTGTAAACTTCAGAATCCGATTCGTGCTCTCTGTTCTGCTGGTTGATCAGATGAATGTTAAGAGTAAGCAGGAGCTTGAATACGTTATCATGTTCCTTATATGTATTCTTGATCTCCTTGCTATCCTTATCTACGGTTATCCCGCTTAACTGCTCAGCAATAAGAGCCTTCAAGTATGCCAGGAATTCATCTCTTGTGGCCTTTTCAGGAAGATTGTTAAAATGAAGAACGATTCGGGTAAGATCAACCCCACATTGACTCAGCAAACCGATTTGATTATAAATGGCAGGAGTACAGAACCAATCATCAAGTGTCCGAAACAGCCTCATGACTTCCTGCCACGCATTATCGATTTCTGCATGAAGATCCAATTCCGATTTGCCTTCGAATCGGTCATTATAGAAGCGGAAAATTACGCTCTTGCTAGTATCCTGGATATCTGCGTTTATCTTGACCAATTCGTCGGCCCAATTCTCTTCCGGGATTCCTTCCAGGCGACTTGTTTTGTAGAGTAAGGAGAAAAGGAGATCTATACGGTTGGGCATGTCGACGCCTTTCTTCTGAAGGAAATACCAGAACTTGTTGCTATGCAAGGAGTCCTCAATGAACTCCCACTCCAGAGCAAGTTCTGACTGATGAATCTTGTCTCCTTTATCGAAGTTCTTACCCATAAGGAAGAGTCCTTTGATCAGCTCAGCATCGGTGAGCTTAATCTTTCCGGTATTGATCTTCTGAAACTCCTTGATACTGCTCTGTCCCTGTGTTTCGGAGAGTTGATACCACAGAACCTGAACAGAACCGTCAGTAGATCTACTAGTTCGATTAAGCAGACTAATCAGTCTGTTCCTCATGTCCCTGGGGGTATCATCTTTTCCATACTTCTGAACTAGATCTTTTCCTTCAGTACGGATCCACCGGTCAATAAACCTAAAGGCTTTACCCATATGGTAGAAGTCTATGTTGTCCGAGAAGATGCTCTCGTCAAACCCGTCTTCGAAAAATGAGGAATCCAGACCCTCAAGAAAAGCCGTCGACCCATCCCGGGTCTCATAGAGGATATGAAACTCTTCACGACCGTCTTCTTGAAGATCTGCCTTAGTAATACCGATCTTCTTTAGCAGATAGCGGTAGATCAAGAAGAGGGTAGTGAACCTTTGCTGGCCATCAATAACTTCCCATGCACCATGTTCTTCGACAGACGAAGCTATATTTTGGCCGAAGAGCTTCGCAATTTTATCATGGTCGGAAATGCGACGAGTAATGACTGGCTGTAGGCAATAGAAATCATTGCCCTTTTGTTTCTCCTTGTCTTTGTCGTTATCTCTATCATACACAAAAGAAAGAAGGTCTTTGAGCAGATCTCCGACTTGCTTATCTGTCCACCGATAACCTCTTTGATAGGCCGGGATATAGAAATACCGCCCATCAAGAAGCTCACCTATGGCTATTTGGTCTATCGTGTTCTCCATCCGTTTACGGTCTACTTAATCTTGGCCAAAACATCGCCAAACTTAGCATAGTTCACAACAACACCGTCATCGAGATCGAAGTCAATCGCTTTAATAGCGACCTCATGAAGACGGTCATGGTATTCGTTGCACTCATCCAGAGCGACTTTCATCTTAGCGAGGTTCTGACGCTCCACGGAGGAGAGCTCGGCACCCCTGGCCTCATCCACCTCGATACGTCCCTTAAGGTAGTCAATATAAGGGAGAAGATACTTGGTACGGATCCTCTCCGCAGTATATGGATTCATCCGGTGCATATAGGTGAGGACCTGAAAAGCGCCTTTACTGCTAGAGAAGAGCCAGTAGATGGGTCTATTCTGGTACATCTTCTTATGATCCTTCCAGAAATCCTTGATCAGGTAATTCTCAAGGCTCTTTCCAAGGCAATGCTCTATGTGGTTCAGGTTCTCCGTTATCGTTTCCTCTCCAAAGATAATCTTGATGAAATTAATCAATTTCTGAAGCGCATTATCATCCTCAAATGGAGTGTTGGTGCCCATCAGAGGGATAATGGCATCATCATCAATCTCGAAGCTATGCCCTTTGTAGTTGTAGGCACAGACTTCATCATCGGTAGGGTAGTGCGCGATATATAGGCCTTCCTGATCAAGACGGTAGCGGCCCATCCAGCAGCCTATCGCATAGCTGATGAACTGCTTGACAATTACATCATCGTGCCAGACAATCTGATTATTCTTGATACTGATCTCACCCTGCTGAAGGATGGTAATCTCGTCCATGGGGACATCAGGAGTCAGCTCGTCCTGGAGGCCATAAATCTCGATGAATTGGCGATTAAGTTCCTCCTCGTTGGAATGTAGCTGATTAAACGACCTAGCCCAGTCATTTTTATAGGCCCAGATGCAATGAGAAATGAGTCGATTATCTGTGGGAACCGAATCCTTCAGTTCGACTATCTCATGCTCGTTAAGCATATCCATATCGGCACAATTCTGTCCACAAAGAGTTTGGGCGCGGATTAATTCATTCTTCTTGAAATCCCAAGATGTCTCATGAGCATCCCAATCTTTTCGAGAGATATTAATATTATCTTTGATTGAGTCAACAGATACGCAAAAAACTTCATTTAGAATTGGGATTTGTCCAATATACCCTGTTTCATACTTATATGACGGGCATAATATCCGGCAGAAATATCGTCCCACCGTTGAATCAAGAAAACCAAGAAGCACCAATAGGTTTTTGCCATAAATATTGGGAGCAACGTCTGTCATCATAAGGTGCGAAGGAAGATACCGTCCTACGAAACCCTTCTCTCGAGAAGAAATAATGTTGTAGCTGATAGCCTCTTTCAGCATATGTGAGAGATTCTGAGGTCGAGATAACAGAGAACCATCAGAATCTCTAAAGTTCTTAATGGCTTCTCCATTATTCTTCCAATAAATCACATAATCAATGTTTCCATACCATTTCCGATATCCTCCTCCTTTGCAGAGTGTTATCCAATTCTGCTCGTTTTTCTCTAAGTCACAGCATGAATAATTGATATGTTTCGATGATACCTCATACCAAAGACGAAGAAACAGGCTATCCTTTCCAGTTGCTAGGCCTTTCTTTATACTGTTCGACAGACCCAGAGCCGTCCCTTGTTTAAAAGCTGAACTAGCAGCAGAAGAGAGCCAATAACATAAATTGTAACTTGGTATATTTAAGATGCTTCGTATATCGAAGAAATACGAAGGGGCCTTATCAGAAAAGAATGCGTCCTCTTTTTCCTTAGAAGTTGAATAAGATGATAGATTGTAAAAACGTCCTCGCGACAGACAATCGTCCTTACGCAATACAAAACATAGCGATTGAACGACTTCTCCCTTAATCTCGTCAAAAGTTCCAGAGCCCAAGTCAAGAAGAGTCGTAATGGATGCATTATCTGTCAGCCACAATCTGTAAGCATTATAGGAAGATTTGTTAGCCCAGGCAGATTGATTTATCATACCTATCAGTCCTTTCGATTTTACCAAATTATGGGCAACATCCATGAAGACTGTACCAAGATCGGCTTTGGTGTTAAAATAATGCACTCTAGTATAAGAAGACAAGACGTCATTAAAGGCCCCACTTCCCATATAAGGCGGATTCATCACCGCCACAGAATATTTGTTAGTCAAAGCAAGGATGATCTTCATAGAGGGAATTGCCGCTTTGATGTCAGAATTGACAAACTCTTGCTTCTCCCAATCTTCGGTACTCCTCTTGATAGCAGAGCGAGTTTCCGCAGAAATATCGAATTTCATTATAGAGCCAAGAGTATCGGCATCCTTCAGAAGCTCAAAAGCTTTAATTGTTTCCTTAATAATCTTTTGATTTCCTCCCAAGAAATAGTGGGGAAGGAAATCCTCCATTGTTCCACCACGATAAACAAACGGTTCTGGAAAATCCAGCACACGTGGCATTACCTTGCAATCTAGGAAAGACTTGTCCAGCCGAGCCGCTGTCATCAACAGTGCAAATGCGGCAAGCTGTTTAGCACGGGTGTCCAGATCAATACCGATGATATTATTGGTCAAAATGTTCTCAATAGCTGTACGGGTGGCATAACCTTCGTACATATACATCCGATAAAACAGATTGAACCCCTCGATGAGGATGTGTCCGGAACCGCAAGCATTATCAATCATCTTGTACTCCGTAAGATCATCGAGTTTCAAGATAGCATCTTTAGGTGTTGGCTCGAAAGGATCTACCAGATACTTCATACTGGCCTTTATCTCATCGGCGTAAGGGTTGTTGTCAAGATAGATACGACCGATAGTGTTTTCGGCCATATACTTAACAATCCAGTTGGGGGTGAAGATCTGGGTGGCCGCCGGAATCTCGTCAGGATCGTATTTACCTTTCTTCGCGAAGACCTCATCCTTCTTCTCAGAGATATAGAACTGATACAGCCAACCAATCAGTTCGGATTTCGTATAGTCCTCATCTGTCAAATAGGAAGTGTTATTGAGAAGGTCGATAAAGCCACCCTGAGAAAGAATGTTATCAGGAAGGAGAAGGGATATGTGCTTCTCAATACCTCCGAAGCAATTGAAGATAACGGGATTGGATTGGCAGAATGCGGTTATTAAAAGATTGAACTGTTCATTGGTCTTAGTTGAGTCACGAAGCAGATCTTCTAATTTGTCTTTATCCTCTGCCGTCATCCTAAGAGACAATCGTCCTGAACGCGCTTGATCAACTATTACTGGGATACGGGTTTCGTGGCTCACATACTGCATCACCGGCTCGACAAAGTGATTCTTCTGCATGATGCGGATAGCCATCAACCGATTGAACCAAGTATATGCAGCCTCCTCACAGACATCTTTGATTCCGTGTTTTGCCATCCTGGTTTCTAGTGCAATCCATGCATCGTAAAAACTCTCTTCACGGAGTTGATCCATAAACACAGTTCCGCCCTGGATTTTTATGGGACGGTCAACCGTCAAATTCCCGCTCTTGTCAAAACCAAGCGTAAGAATGCGATTCAAAACGCCAGCCTTGAGAATGTTTCGGGACTGGATGGCAAAGTTCTTTATCTGTGAGGTGTTCATACTTTCTTTTCTGATTAGGAAACGATAATCTCATCATTGTCGCCGAGAGCGCTAATAAGCTTGCTTCGGATTCCATCTACGTAACTGTTGAGTTCCTCGATGTTACGAATCTTCTGTGCACGGCATATCTGACTGGCTTTGATGTAGCTTCGCTTGATAGGTTTCTTTTGCGTTTCGGGCTCACTGGAACCGGAACCGCCTTCACGTGGGGCTTTTTTCCTCTCACCTTCCTCAATTATCTTAGCCATTTGCTGCTGTTTGAAGGCATCAACATTGGCATTGCTCTGAAGCGCAAAGAAGTTGTTTGTTTGGGTCTTGACAGAAGGGACATTGCGGAACTGGCCCCGGTCGAAAGTAACATCGTTTTCCTTCGCAAATTCCTCCAACTCGTCGAAGACTGTCTCGTATGCCTTCTCTACGTCAGCAACGAGTTTCGCTTTTATCTCTGTGAGTCTAGCCCTAAGTATGTCACGACGTTTCTTGTATTTCGGAAGAGTCTGGTCCGGCCTCGGATCATCATAGATAGTCTCAAGATCTTTGACTGCCTGTTTGCCTTCCTCGTCAGTAATGAACTCGAAATTATCCTTATTTGCACGTGCAAATGCGTAGATTTCACTGAAAAGTGGAAGCTGGTTCTCGTGGAAAGATATCACCTCTTTGCAGCGATCCATCAAAACCTTGCCTTCTTCCTTCTCGGAAATTATGAGTCTGAAGAACTTCTCCGGATCACGCTCAGTCTTCCATTCCGTGAGTTTGGTAATAGCCTCATCAAGAATTGACGCTAACTGGGTTGCATGTTTCTCTTTCAGGTTTCCGGAATACTTGCCAAGATTGATGGGCGTCGAATTAAGAGGGGACTGGCCATCGTTGTGGCATTGGCTGAAGAGTTCCGTGCTGTCCAATGAGAACTCCTTCCCGAACACGTTGAAAATCTCTTTCCAGGCTTTGATGAAATCGTTTACCAACTGAGGGTCTATCTTCTGTGCCGTTGTAACAGTGAAACGGTTGCGCTCTCGAAGGATATTATCAGCGACAACATTCTTATCTACGTTGGCATTTCCAGAGAACGAATATGCTCTCAGGTGTCTTCTCACAAGCTCATTCAGCCAATAAACCGTTGCAATCTCACTCCAGCCATAAGGTGACTGGTTGAAACTGGTAATGATGTCGGCGACAGTAGGGTCACCACTTTGACGGACGAGATAGTTCTCGATCTCTTTTTCGGCCTCAGTCATCAAGTTCAGCGGACCATATTCCTCAGGACCAATCGGCCGACGAATCTTCTCTTTCAGCGATTCGATGGTCGTCGGCGTATTGCTGGACTTGATATATGAGGCAAGGGGATAGACATTCTTGAAGTGCTCAGCGATGGCCGTCTTGTATCGGTCAGTTGCTTTTTTGTTGCCAAGCAAGGCCGGATTGAGGACCTGTTGCCCTGAGATGATCGGACAGGTGTCCAGAATCCGGTTGAAAACAGGCTGGATGCTCCTGTTAAGAAGTTCGGAAGCCCGCTGACGAAACTCGTTATTGGTCTTCGAACGCTGCTCAGAAGCATTGGATGCATTCGCCTTCAGGTATTCCAGGACCTTGCAGTAGTACCAGAAATCCTGCTGGAGCTTCTTATCCGCCTGATATATGTCTACCAGATAGTAGACCATCTTCTTGGGGTCGTTGCTGAAAGCAAACTGGGCAGGGGACTGATAATTGGAGTCAGTCCTGAACTCCACAAGAAGGTTTGCATTGGCCTGGCCAATGATGTTGCGATCCATGATAGACATGGCCACGCTGAAAGCGTTACCTCCGAAGGACTCTCGGTTGCTGATGGTGATATACTTGGTGAAGATTGTCTTGAGAGCCTCAGACATCGCAATATTGTTCACAGTCTGGCTCATGATAAGACGATTCACTTCGGATTCTTCTTCAGTCAGGAAGCAATAGACATCGGCAGAACCCTCCTTGGACTCCTTACGGACAACGCTCTTCTGCTCAAGATACTCAAGGACCTTGACAATCTTCTCGCGGAGCTCTAGCTTGCTCTGATCCACCTCGGTCATCATCAGAGTGACCATGTTGTCCAGTGTTGCAGGGAAAAGCAGCTTATTCGGAGCACTGATATTGCTGAGCATGAACAGGAGCTTTACGACCCTCTCGCCGAAAGGACGGTCTTCGTAGGTCTTGATGATCAGGTCGGCATTGCGGAGAGCACGCTGGCCGGCATGTTTAAGTCCAGCCTCGAACATCGAGGTGAACATCATATCGAAGGAGATGAACCCGCCAACGGGATCCTCCTTATGGTCTTGGGCTGTCTTATGGGTAATCTTCAAGACGGAACGCTCGTTACCCTTTACCTCCGTATCAACGTATTGGAGCGCCACGAAGGCGTCAAACACATTCATGATCAGTTGGAACTGATAGGGAACGAAGGGATAGTAATCGATGAATTCCTGCTTGTTGGCATATTTGCGATAGCCGGTAGGCAGATTGAACTGAGCATCCAGGGCTGCAGATTTCTGATCATAGAGCTTGGAGAGTTCGACAATGGCATCCTCATCTTTATCCAGGATACGCTTCTGCGTGATGTACTCCGTGTTAGTGCCTTGAAGAGCAATACGGGTTTCGAAGCGGCCAAGAATCTTTCCATAGTCGTCACTGGTCTCCGCAATATGGGCGGCACCGAGAACCTCCGTGAGATCCTGCTGCGCAGTACAGCCGACCCAAGCTTTCTTCGCGCAGTCACCGGCGAGCGTCGTGACGATCTGCTGAAGCTGAAGGAGCAACTGCTTATTGCTGCCAATGAACTGGCTCACCTCATCGATGAAGAAAAGGATCCTGTAGTTTTCGCCCTTGCCGGCAAGATAGGATTTGAGTTCAAGGCTCAATGTCTCCGGAGTAGGATCGATGGAGTTGTCGGCGATCTGTTTGCGGATCACATCAGTAGAAAGGGGAGTCAAAGAAGAGGCGATTTCAAGAACCTTATCCAACTCTGTGATAGCAAGGATCTGAGCCTGAGTGTCCC
>JAEEGL014760546.1_pt1 | contig 13122 bp, 10 predicted proteins | sample 9134231 | NCBI WGS metagenome assembly JAEEGL01 (sample SAMN16246548, study PRJNA631951) | gut metagenome | biome: gut microbiome; feature: rumen; material: fiber-attached | host: Bos | place: Iran: Karaj | collected 2018-10
CTATGCCGAGCCATAGCATGGTCACGACCGAAGGGAGTAACCATGCATTAAGCGAGAGCATAGCAAACCTGTTTGCTATGCCGAGCCAAAGCGTAGTCACGACCGAAGGGAGTAACCATGCATTAAACGAGAGCAGAGCAAACCTGTTTGCTATGCCGAGCCAAAGCATAGTCACGACCGAAGGGAGTAATAAAGTACTCACACATTCCCACATTAGCACATTCCCACATTCCCAGATTAACGAATTCACGAATTCACAAATTAACGAATTAAAGAATTCCCCCATCCCCTTGCTCGATGCCAACCGCTGCGCCTCATATCATACCATCGAGAACCGTGCAGACAGTTTGCCACCCGACATTCATCTTTCCAAGTATGCTTTCGGTTGCGACATCTGCCAGTTGGCATGTCCCTACAACCAGTCGGCTGTAGTACGCTACCAACTGACCGACGAGCACAAAAAGGAGTTGGAGGAACTTAGAGACGCAGACCCAACCGCATTCAAACACGCCACCAAGCACACCGCGCTCAACCGCATACGGCATTCGCAATGGATACGGAATCAGAACAGCTGTAGATAAAATCTTTGAGGTCGCAAATTGTGACCTCAAACGCATCCACTCTTCTTCAGTCTGCACAAACATAAAGTCTTCACAACTTTGTAACCATAAGCCCGCAGTGTGGGGTTGAGTACCGAAGAATGTGTGATTCTTCTGTTTTTAGATTGCATAGTTGCTGCATGTATTGTTTGTGGAGCGTGAGGGGATATTGATAATCCAACGGAGCTTTTAACCTTGAAGCATCTGACAAACAATATATTCAAATGCGATAAATACTCAAGAAACAGAAAATACAACTGAATCCACTTGCACTTGATAGCGAAAAAAAAAGAACAAAAATGAAGAAATTGCATATACCTGAACAATAAAAGCAGAACAATGGCGTTATTGCAACAATTTATGTGACTTTGTCTAAGAATAACTGGCGAAGCGGTCAATGTAGGCTCTCCGTACAGCCAGTTTAATCATAAAATGAATCATTAGAGCCTACTGTTAACCTTTTAAACAACATAACATGAAAAAAATCTCATTACTGATTGCTGCTATCCTTTTCTGCGGTGCTACTTTCACTTCTTGCCAGAAGGAAAATAACGGAGGATCCGATTCTGGAACGAACCCCGGTAAAAAACTTGTTGAAGTCAAAGTCGACTATTCCCTCAACCTTAACTCCAACAGCGTGGATGCCCTTAACCGCGCCTACGACGTGAAAGTGATTTATTTCGATGCCCAGAACCAGATTGCCACCCGCGAATACAGTGCCAGCAACCTTGAATGGAGCACCTCTTGCACCCACACCAACTTCCCCTGCAATGCCGGTTTCCGTTTTTACGTAACACGTAAGGCAGACCTCTCAGGTGTATCCGAGACTGAGAAGTTCAACATTGAGGGATCTTTCAAATTTAATATCGTCGCCAAATATTCCGATGGCTCTACTTCTAATCTGAAAGAAGCGAAAAACACAATCTCCTATACCGGCATAAAGCCCTCCAATGGTCGTGACTATAGTTCGATTCGTTTTGCCTACACAGTGGACGAAAATGGCAAATGCCAAGATATCGAAATAGGAGAATAATAAGACCGTAAAGGCAAGGACATACGTCCTTAACTTATTACAAAAAACATGCTTCTCACTGTTCACCTGCAAATGAACAATGAGAAGCATGTTTTTTAGGTGTTAATCCATGCAGGGGTTCTACCATGTAAAGTAGTAAAGTAGAACCCAAGCCGAGATTCAACGGCTCGCAACATATCAACATCCAACAAATAACATGAATAAATGGCGCTTTATGGAGATTAATGTATAAAGAAGGACATCAAACCGTACAGCGTTACAATGTAACAATTGAAATTATCCTTTTCCGACTCCCTAAAGAATTCCTGGAGTTTGAGAATGTTCTGGTATTCTGTAGTTATTTTTATATTCAGAACACCACTGTAATGGATAAAGATTACCATAGATTCTTATTTTGACAAGTTTAGCGATTTTGTAAAACAGAAGGGGTCATCTATAAATCACCTCAAAGAGGTGAGACCTTTAATAACACGGTACAAGACGTTAGGCGCAGTGCCGTGACAATCAGCTACTATTGTAAAGCGTCCCGAAGGAACGCGACAGTGAAAAAGAATTAATAGAACCCACCAGAATTATGGTATTCCGAAAATTGGAGAGACACTATATTAATCTTGACATTGCGCCCTATCAGTAATGTCATCAATTCTCCAGATAGCATGTATGCATTGGAACCAATTATATTAACATCCACATTGGATTTGATATAGAGACTTTAGAAAAGCCGCTGGGACACTTTCCTTGTGTAATCTCGTTTAAATCTTGAACTCTCGTTTAAATCTTGCAATCCGTTACAATTCTGTATATGCGACACTTACAAATAGCACTCATTTAGATTTTACATTTTTTGTTTAAATCTCACAAGACTCAAAACCACTTATTTTTTCACAATTCACATTCTCAACAGTCCCAATTTAGAATCATATCAGAATTACACTAGGCTTGCTCTGATTTTTTTTGTGTAATCACAATTTTATTTTGCCAATTAAAAAAACTTTCGTATCTTTGCAACATCAATGAATCAGGCAAATAAACCTATAGGTTAATTTATGGAAGTGGAAGTCAAAACAATATATGAAGGGCATCTGTACGCCGTCCAGTATGAAAATGCTGGCGACAATGAGATGGATAGGTTGTTTGACGAATGGAATGACATCGAAACCGTGTACAACTTCATGCTGGAGAACGAGAAAGAGTTACAACGTAAGACTTGGAAAAGGACAAACACCCCTATGTTGGCAACCAGAAAGGTAATGGAAGAAGCAGAAGAATTAGAAGACATCATCTATGAATTATGCGAAAACAGCGATGAGGGAAGCATACCGGATTTGGATTCACTATTCAAGTTTTTAGACGGAAAATACAGAAACATATACACTCTAACACCAGCAAAAAGCTACGGACCTGACCAACCATCCATGCTACGGCTATATGCGATTAAGATAGAAACGAATGTATATTTGATAACAGGTGGTGGAATAAAACTCGCTGACACCATACAAAACTCCCCTGGGCTGAAAGAACATGTGATTCAAAACATAGACCTTGTACGAAACTGGTTAATAGAACATGGGATTGAAAATAAAGAAGATTTAGCAAACATATAAAACCTATAAAAATCATGGGAAATAAAATAGATAAACTGCGCGAAATAGCACAGCCGCGCAGCGAAGAGGCGAAAAACAGAGCCAAATGGAGACGTGAGAACCGCGAATGGCTCCGCATGTCACAGAGTATCGCCCTGCTCGTGCTTGATTACCTGCACACCACGGGCACCACCCAGAAAGAACTTGCGGAATGCATGGGCGTATCACCTGCCTATATAGCAAAAGTGCTAAAAGGTGGAGAAAACCTCTCACTCGAAACAATCTGCAAATTACAGGAAGCCACTGGTGTAGAACTTGTGTCTGTTCCAAGACCTTACACCTCCGAAATGATTGTAGTACTGCCACCTTCACCCGCAGAATCATCCGTGACACTACAATGGGAAGAAGTTGCATAAATAAAAAAAACAAACAATGGATCATACTAAAGAGATACAGATAGAATACCGATTGGCGAAAATCGACATTAACAAGTTCGACATTCACCCTGAGGGTCTTAAAGATGGGGAAGCTGCATTCCAAACCGAGGTACAGTTCGCCTACAACAACACTCAGCATAGTGTACGATGCCGTCTGCGTGTCAATCTGGTACAACATGAAAATCCTTTAATGGAGAGCGAGGTAGATTGTCATTTTGAGTTAAAACCCGATTCTGTTAATAAAATGAAACAAGATGAGAATATCGTGATTCCCGCGCCTATACTCATACAATTTGCGTCGCTGTGCTATGGAACCATACGAGGGATTATCCATACCAAAACAATGGATACTCCTATCAATCGTTTCATCCTTCCTCCGATTTACTTCCATGAAATCATCAAACAGGATTTTATGGCGAAAGCATAAACCCACCGAAAAATAATGTTTTTTTCACCATAGATAAACATATCAAATATGGCAACATGGATTTATAATAGAAATGGATTTGCTACAGCTTTGGATTGTGGAGATTCGGTATATAATAATAAAGGGATTCTGCGTTTGTGGATTTCAGACAACAACCTTTACAATAGAATCGGACAGCATGTTGGGTGGTATGAAGATGGGATATTCTATGATCGGAACAATCGTGTCATAGGATTTACTCGTGACCATACTGGACACTTACCATTTACACCTGGTATAGGTGGTACCCCAGGAATGCCTGGGTTGGGAGGTCGACCTGGACGACCTGGATTTTCAGGAATCCCAGGCCGACCTGGTTATTGCGGCTGGTCAAACACACTTCTTGAAAAATACATCGAAGAGTGATTATTACAAAACGACCATGTATTATTCACTCATTTTTCCTTATACCATAAACATCTTTATTCAACCAAGTCATTCGCTATTTAGTCGAGCCTCAAAAAGTATCAAAAACTTGATTATTAATAAAATAAATTTTTAAAATACTTGTGTGGTTTGCAAAAAATCGCATCTTTGCACTCGAAAACCGATTATAAAATCACGACCGCCTGGCAGATTAACGGGCTCTATCTGTTAGTATGGCTGAAAAGTATAAAAGTAGGACCCACTTCAACGATATGATTAATAACGATAATTATACCAATCTCTTCTCCTTGTCAAAGACCCTTAGGTTTGAACTACAGCCAATCGGCAAAACGAAAGAAACCTTTAAGCAATGGCTTGAAGATCTAAAAAACGCAGAAATCGTTATCGATGAAGATAGCAACTTGTTTGTAAAAGACAAGAAGATCAAGGATGCTTACATGGCAATCAAACCTATAATGGACTACCTTCACGAGCAATTTATTGATGAAGCATTGAAATCCGAGGAAGCAAAACAAATTGATTTCTCAAAATACTTTGATGCATACCGAAATAAAGCGGTAAAGGATGAGATGGAAAGTGAGCTGCGGAAGGCCTTTGACGAGCCATTTCAATTCGCAGGAAAACTATTTGTAGAAAAGATTTCCCGATCTCAGAAAGGCGACAAAGGAATCAAAGCAAAAAAAGATAAGTTATATGAGTGTCTTACCGATGCAAAGATGCTTAATTACCTGCATGCTAATGCTACGGAATTGGCAAAGCAAAATGGGATGGATGAGCAAACTCTAACCAAGCACATTGAACAATTCCAAGGCTTTTGGGGATACTTAGACGGATACAATACAAATCGAGAAAACTATTACACAACAGACAAAGAGCAATCCACAGCTGTTGCCACTCGTATTGTTCACGAAAACTTACCCACTTTCTGCAGCAATGCTTTGCGTTTTGAAAAACGCAGGAAAGAGTATCTCGGCATTTTTCAATATCTGAAAGACAACAACCGTGAAACGAACTCGAGAGGAGAAGAAGTTGAGACAGAAGCAATAACTGAAACCGTCTTTCAAATCAATCACTTTAACGAATGCCTTGCTCAGTCTCAAATTGAAGAATACAACCGCATCATTGGCAATTACAATATGCTGATTAATCTATACAACCAATTACGATGTGGTGAAAAAGACTTCAAGAAGATAGACGAATTTGAAATACTCTACAAACAGATTGGATGCGGCAAAAAGAAAACGATGTATGAAACATTGCAAACCCCAAGTGATGTGAAAAGCCTTCTACAAAAGGCAAAAAAAGAAGGCGACGCAATGTTCAACAAAGGCAACAATGAAACTGAAATCAAAACCATCCCCGACTTTATCCAATTTTTGAAAGAGTGCGATAATTGGGAAGGCATTTATATGTCGAGTGCTGCAATAAACAAAATATCAAACCATTACTTTGCCAACTGGCACAGTATTAAAGACAAATTACTCGAATCGTATAACAGCAACGACAAAAAACTGAAAGAAAAAGCCAGAGCGTGTATTACATACGACAAGAAACAGGACGATCCAATTAAAATGCGCGATGCCGTGGAATTGTCAGGGTTATTTGCCGTATTGGATACAGAACAGCCAGAACACCTCTTCAAAGAATCGCTTTTCAAAGATGATGAAACGAATGAGTATCATGGTGTATTAGACAAAGAACTTTCTCCGAGCAAGAACCTTGTCAATCTGTTGAGTTTCGATATGGAACGCAACGCAAAGGCTTTTTTGAAAGAATCTGACAAAATCGTTGCACTCAAGAATTACCAAGACAAAAAAAGCCAGCCAGACGAAGAAGACCAGACGATTAAACTCATTAAAGATTGGTTTGATGCAGCAACTGATACCATGCGTATTGTGCGATATTTTTCAGTACGCAAAAGCAAAATGAAAGGCAATGTTCCAAACGTTACAATGGAACAGGCATTAAGCATCTTGCTATACAACGACGATACACCGTGGTTCAAATGGTATGACCTTATCCGCAACTATCTCACCAAGAAACCACAAGACGATGCGAAAGAGAATAAGTTGAAGTTAAACTTTGATAATTCTTCATTATTAGGTGGATGGAGTGATGGGCAGGAAAAAAAGAAAGCCGCCACCTTATTGAAATACGGCAATGAATTGTATTTATGCATCTTAAAAGTAAAGAATATTTTTGATACATCAAAGGAAGACAACCCGATTTATAAAACAGCTCACTCGAATGCAAGTCGCCTGATTCTAAGAAATTTGAAATTCCAGACACTCGCTGGTAAAGGCTTTCTAGGAGAGAATGGTATTTCTTACGGTGAAATGGGAAAGGAAGACCCAATTAAAGCCATTCATTGTTTACAGAAAATCATCAAAGAGAGATATGTGAGCAAATATCCTTTATTAGATAAATTTACAACCAACACATATACGGATAAAAGTAAGTTCGATGCAGAAATCAGCGAGACATTAAAAGAATGTTATGTCTGTGAGTTTGTACCAATAGACTGGAATTTGGTTACTGAAAAGCAAAACAATGCAGAGTTGTTCTTGTTTAAAATACACAGCAAGGACTATATGTCGAAGGCTGATGGTAAAAAAGACCTGCAAACACTGTATTGGGAAGATGTTTTGTCCAACGGTAGCAAACATCAATTGTGTGCTGGAGCCGAAATATTCATGCGTGAACCCGTAGCAAAAGAATCGCCAATCAAGCATACGATAGGTTCAAAACTCGTTAATAAGAGAGACAAAGACGGAAATACCATCCCAGAGCATCTTTACAGAGAAATCTTTATGTATGTCAATGGTAAGTCGAAAAACATTTCTGAGGAAGCAAAAAAATACATTGATGAGCAGATTGCAGTAATAAAAGATGTGAAGCACGAGATAATTAAAGACAAACGCTTCTACGGTGAGCCTAAATACCTGTTCCATTGTCCAATCAAGTTACACTATGAGGCCAAAGCCCCCAAGTATGCTTTCTCGGAAGTAAATGAAAAAATCACCAATGCTCTTCAACAATCCGACAATCTGCAATTCATTGGAATCGACCGAGGCGAAAAGCACCTTGTATATAGCTGTACTATTGACAAGGCTGGCAAAATTATCAAATGCCACCACCATGACAATATCAATGGAACCGACTATGTGCAAAAATTGGAGGCAGTTGCAGACGAGCGCGTCATTGCCAAGAAGAATTGGCAGACGCAGAACAAAATCAAGGATTTAAAAAGCGGATACATATCCCATGTAGTGCATCGTCTGGTGGAAGAAACCATAATAGATGATGACAAGATAGCGCCCCATGCCTACATTGTCCTGGAAGACCTAAGCACCGAGATGAAGCGGGGACGCCAAAAGTTTGAAAAACAAGTTTATCAAAACCTGGAAACCGCCCTTGCCAAAAAGCTCAATTTTGTAGTGGACAAAAACGCCAAACAGGGCGAACTGGGTTCGGTGAGCAAAGCATTGCAACTCACGCCTCCAATCAACAACTACCAAGATATTGAGGGCAAAAAGCAGTTTGGAGTAATGCTCTATACGAGAGCCAACTACACATCGGTTACCGACCCTGCAACAGGATGGCGCAAAACTATCTACATAAAGAATGGGAAAGAAGAGAATATAAAAAATCAGATTCTTGACAAATTCAACGACTTTGGTTTTGATGGCAAGGATTATTACTTTGAATATACAGAAAAACACGCCGTACACACTTGGCGTATGTATTCAGGCAAAAATGGCGAGCCATTACCGCGTTTCCAAAACAGAAAGCAAATACAGCAAGACAAAAACATTTGGGCACCCGAACAAGTCAATGTGAGGGAAATACTCGACAACCTTTTTGCCTGTTTCGACAAGACAAAATCGTTCAAAGAGCAAATAAAACAAGGCATTGAACTAAAAAAGATAGACGGAAGAAGTGAAACAGCATGGCAATCGCTACGATATGCGCTGGAGTTAATCCAACAAATACGCAATTCGGGTGAGAAAGACTCCAAAGACGACAATTTCTTGTACTCTCCTGTCCGCAACAACAACGGAGAGCACTTTGACACACGCAACTATAGAGACAATGGAGAGTTATCCGAAATCAAAGACGCTGATGCCAACGGAGCATACAACATTGCCCGAAAAGGGTTGATAATGGATGCTCATACAAAGTATTGGAGAGAACATGGGAAACCGACAAAGAAAAACGAGAAAACATCAGATTTGGATTTGTTTATTTCTGACGAGGAGTGGGATTTGTGGCTTTTAGATAGAGAAAAATGGTTGAAAAAACTGCCCATATTTTCCTCTCGAAGCGCAAAGGAAGATAGATAATAAACAGGATACAAAACAAAAAAAACACAATAAAATAGAATAATAGAATGCAAAAAGCAAAAGAGTTCTTTGAAATATAACAACGAAACACCCAAAAAGCAAAAGATACTACCCCTACAAATATCGCCACACCAACATATTACACCTATCGTGGTGTTAGTATATACAAAATTTCTACTATTGTAGATACCTCCATCACGCCCAACACCGGCTGCACCGGTATTAGTATATACAAAATTTCTACTATTGTAGATAGGTGCCTGGCAATGTCCTTCGCGTTGTTGGGTGTTAGTATATACAAAATTTCTACTATTGTAGATAGCCCTTGCAGGGTGATATTACAAGTTCTGGGTGTTAGTATATACAAAATTTCTACTATTGTAGATACAACTCCCTCGTCGTCTGCATCCCCTCCGGGTGTTAGTATATACAAAATTTCTACTATTGTAGATTAGATTGCTTTGATTAAGCTGCGATACGATGTGTTAGTATATACAAAATTTCTACTATTGTAGATACTTCTGTCACAATAGGTAACAATGTGACGGTGTTAGTATATACAAAATTTCTACTATTGTAGATCGTTATTGGAGGTGTAAACGTTTACGAAATGGTGTTAGTATATACATAATTTCTACTATTGTAGATCACGTTTGCGACTTATGCCATTAAGTCGCCGGTGTTGGTATATACAGAATATCTACATTTTAGATATCGTAAGAACATCGTTTTGTGACGTTTAATTGGTTAATCCAGCTACAGTTGCTACAATGCTACAGTTCGGGATAACCCTTTTCAGCTTCCTTTTATCGGAGCCGGGGAGATAGAACTTGGGGTGGGAGTCATGATTCTCAAGAATAGAAGACTTTCTTTATCAGTAGCACTATACAAAGGATTCCTGCCAACGCTCCGAAGGCAAACCAGCCTCCGCTGCCGTGGGGATGCTTTGCGACATAGCGTTGCCAGCCGTCATACCTGTCAAGCACATCTATCCTGTACGTCTTGACACTCAGCCGCTCATCGCTGCGTTTATCATTTGCTTTCAACAGACGGTCATGGTCTCCCTGCCTTATCCACACACGCACACTGTCGCAATAGTACAAATCAGGCATCTGGAAATCGGAATAGACCTCAACAGGAGGCATACCGACACCGCCAACAACCTTTACATCCATACAGCCGTATGCCATTCCGAGCAATATACCCGACAGAGGGAAGACATCTTTCTTACCAGTCCATTCACAGCGGTCGCTTGACTCAACAAACGGCACAAGGTCTTCCGGCTGCCGAGGGAAATAAAACATCAGCAAACTGACAAGTGAAATGACTGCCAGAAACAGCACTATCCACCAGCCTCCATGCGAATGTCTTTGAGTTTCTTTTTTCATAAAAATAAATGTCTTTCTCAGGTAATAATCAAACCTACATCAATTCGTTATTACTTCTTAGGTTTCTTGAATCTTATTCCGGGAAACCAACTCTTCACTGGCTGGTCGAGGCCGAGGCCGTTCATATAGTTATACGTTGCCACGCGCAGGCCACGACCCACCTCCTCTATGTCGTAGTCGAACTGCTCACCACCATTCAACGGCTCCCAGTCCACCTCGTTATTGCAGAAAGGATTATGTTTGGCATCGCAACGCCGCGCACCGTACCGCTCGGGGTGTTGTCCCGATGGGCTGTGGCAGGTCATTGCGTAGCGGTGCCAAAAAGCACTCTGCACAATGCCTTCGTCGAACATACGCCGCACAGTATCCAACGCACCGAGAGTTTCCTGAAGCGTCTCCGTCGGGAAACCATACATCAGGTAAGTATGCACCATGATACCCGCATCGCGGAAATGCCTGCATGCCTGCACTGTCTGTTCTATGGTCACCCCTTTATCCATCAGTTTCAACAACCTGTCGGAGGCGACCTCCAGTCCTCCGCTCACCGCTACACAGCCAGCCCGCGACAACAGGTCGCACATCACCTCACTATACGCCTTCTCAAAACGGATATTTCCCCAAAAAGTCACCACCAATCCTCGCCTCAGAATCTCCTCGCACACCTCCTTTAAGAGTTTGGGTGGCAAAGCCTCGTCCACGAAATGGAAGCCACTTACACCTGTCTGTTTCGACACCCGTTCCATCATATTCACCACCTTATCTGCCGTTGGGGGCGCAAAGCGACCGATGTAATCCAAACTGGTGTCGCAGAAAGCGCAGCGATGCCAATAGCAGCCGTGGGACATCATCACCTTGTTCCACCGCCCGTCGCTCCACATGCGGTGCATGGCATTCGTCATATCAGCCGTAGAGAGATACAACTCCAACGGCAATCCGCCGAAATCGGGTTCACCATTCTCCACCACAGCGTCCGCATTCAGCAGTTCCCACACAATGGAGCCGTCCTCCCTTCGCCAAAGCGTCCGCACCAAATCATGCTCACTACATCTTCCTTGCAGCCATTCTGCCATGCGCTTGAGAGGCAACTCGCCGTCGTCAAAAACAATGGAATCGCAGTAGTCGAAAACTCGTTCTTCACTTAGGTGCCGCCACTCAGTATTGACAAAACCGCCGCCCAAGTTTACCTGTACTGACGGACACTCGCACTTAAGCCACTGCCCGCAGCGCAGAGCACCGTATAAACAACCCGGAAAAGGAACCGAAAGACAAACCACATCCGGCCGCTCCTGCTCCATATACCCCTTGAGTAACTCAATCATTAGACTGTCCACCACGGTAGGTTCGCGTTCCAATGCAGCCGCCAACTCGTCGAACTCAGGTGCATACGTCGCCAAATGTTCAGCGTAATTCACCAAGCCGAAATGCTCGTCAACATCCTCGCGGATACAATCTGCCAAATCCTCCAAGAACAATGTTGCCATATACCTTGCCCTGTCCTCAATGCCTGCTGTTCCGAAAGCCCATTCCATGTCCTCTATACGTCCGAAACGAGGTCCTTCTGGCAACAGGGAGCCATTCACTATGCGCCATGCCACCGTGTTGTCGGCACCGCGCAGGAACTGCACCACCTTCTCTATTACACTGGAGGCCTGCAGCATAAACTCTTTGTGCCGACCATTGGCAGCCTCTCGGAGCCAATTGGCTGTAAACATCCTATCAACCAGTTCAATACCCAAGTCAGCCTGCACAGCCTCATAGCCTTGGGATTGCAGATAGCCCTTCAGCACTGCCGTGGCGGGATACGGAGTGTTGAGTTGGGTCAAGGGCGGGGTAACAAGCAAAAATTTCATAGTCTAATCTCTATAACGTTGGGAATCAAAAAATATTTTGTATCTTTGCAGATTGATAAAACAATCCCTTGTTACCCCAGTCCGCCCATAAAACATTGTTACCATGAAGAAAATTACGTTCTTTGTAATGTGCATTATGACAGCCTTCAGTGTTGCTGCACAGTCTTATTCCGAAACGTTTTACGATGCGCTAAACAGCGACAATCTCTCCCTGCAGAGACAGATACTTGCCGAATGGGGACAGGCTTCGCCCGATGATATAGACCTATACATTGCACGATTCAACTATCACATGGGACAAAGCATTGCAAGTTCCTCCCCTGTTGCTGCCGACAGCACCGTTTTTGTTATCGACCAGGCGATACAACAATATCCCGACCGATTAGACCTCCGTTTCGGCAAGATCTTTTTTCTTGGCGAAATAAGGCGTTGGAAGCCTTATGCCGACGAGATTGTACAGACTCTCGACCGGTCAGAACAAATCAACCACCGTTGGCAGTTTCCGAACCTTGAAGGGGGCGGCCGCGAACTGATGCTTGAGGGGGTGCAGGACTACCTCCACACCATTTCATACGACATTGCCAATCCTGAGCCTGGAGCCACCATCGACTCGGTCACTGTACTGGAGATGCGCCGCATTGCCCACCGCGCCGCACAAGTGTTTCCCTCCGATGTCGTCATTCTGATTCACCTGGCTTATAGCCACAGCATTGTGGGCGACTACCAGAATGCCTTGCACTATTTGCTAAGGGCAGAGAAAATAGCCCCCAACAACCCAGTTGTGCTGGAACGTATTGTCTCGGTATATACAAAAATGAAGAATAAAAAACTTGCCGCCCAATACAAACAACGGCTCAAGGCACTGCAACCCGCAGATTGACCTCGATTGTGATTACAGCGTAACGGAAATTGTATTTGGCAAAATCCTCAGACAGGGCGGAAAGCAAAAGATATGCTATTACCATTCGCGGGTGACACCGCGGCGCAACACCTTGGCGGGATTGCCACCAATGACGGTGTGTTCCTCTTCAAAAAC
>JAEEGL015694003.1_pt1 | contig 13122 bp, 9 predicted proteins | sample 9134231 | NCBI WGS metagenome assembly JAEEGL01 (sample SAMN16246548, study PRJNA631951) | gut metagenome | biome: gut microbiome; feature: rumen; material: fiber-attached | host: Bos | place: Iran: Karaj | collected 2018-10
GATCGTGCTGTATGCCGGCGTGACCGCGTTTGTGGAATCTGTAAAGAAAATCATCAGTCCGCAGATCGCGGATTATTCGGCGGTATCGCTGACCGTTATGGCGGTCGCCGTCGTTGTGAAACTGATTATCGGGTATTATTTCAGAAAGACGGGCAAAAAAGTCAGCTCCGCTTCTCTGACGGCGTCAGGCGTCGACGCGCTGTTTGATGCCGTGCTGTCCGGTTCGGTGCTCGCCTCTGCGCTTGTTTTCGTTATCACAGACGTAAGTCTCGAGGCGTACGTCGGTCTCATCATCTCGCTTTTCATCATCAGATCAGGCCTGGGCATCTTGAGAGAGACGCTCGACGATCTTCTCGGCAAGCGCGTCGACAGGGATTTCCTCGATTCCATCCGCGAAACGATAATGAAGGATAGTGACGTGATGGGCGTTTACGATCTTATCCTTCACTCGTACGGGCCGGACAAATATATCGGTTCCGTTCACGTTGAGGTTCCGGATACGATGACTGCCGACGGTATAGACGCCATGGAGAGGCGGGTAGCCGGAGAGGTATACCGTGTACACGGCGTTCTTCTCGGCGGAATAGGCATTTATTCCGCCAACACGCGGGACAGCGAGATAGGCAGCATGCGATCCGAAGTGCTCGAGTTTGTTTATTCGTTCGAAGGAGTGGTTCAGGTTCACGGTTTTTACGCGGACCTCGAAAACAAAAAGGTCAGTATCGACGTCATTCTCGACTATTCTATCCCTGACAGGGAAAAAATCTTTGCGGAGATCAGCGATGGACTGAGAAAAAAATATCCAGGATACGTTTTCAACATAACACAGGATATTGACATATAATACGAAAACCGGTTCCGAACTCGGAACCGGTTTGAATTATCCGGAAATAATATCTTTCACGTGATGCAGAGCGGCCGTTGCGGCGAGCTGTCTTATCCCGGCGCGGTCGCCAGAAAAACTGTGGCGGAAAACCGATGTTCCGCCGTTGAAGGAAACGCCTATATACACAAGACCTACAGGGTCGGACGACGGATTCCCGCCAGCGTATCCCGTGACGGATACTCCGATGTCGCCGTATTTCCGCGCTCCCTGCGCCATTTCAGCGGCTGTTTCCTGAGAAACAGCGGTATAGGCATCGAGCGTTTTTTTTCTGACTTTCAGCAGACGGTTTTTGATGTCGTTTGTGTAAGAAACGATGCCGGCGTTCACTACGCGGGACGCGCCTGGGACGTCGGTGAGCATTTTTGCGATCAGCCCGCCTGTACACGACTCGGCAGTGAAGACCGTTAACCCCTTTTCAGCGAGAATCGAAACGATTTCCGCGGACAGGTCAAAAAGATTTTCTTCCATTTTACATACAGTTTTCAACGTATTCTACAAGGTCGCTGACGGTTTCAAGATCCTCAACGTCCTCGTCCGGTATCTTACAGCCGAATCTGTCCTCTATTGCCAGGAGAATGTCGACGATATCGAGCGAATCGGCACCCAGGTCGCTCTGAAGTTTTGAATGTTCGCAGATTTCGGAGCGGTCGACGCCCAGCTGTTCTGACAAAAGCTCTGTTATGCTATCAAACATATAATCCTCGTATCTGACCGTGTACTGCCGCTGTGCGGCGCAGAATATTATATCACATTACGGCAAAATATCAAGAGCGGCAGAGGATTTGTTTAACAATGATAAGGAACTAATCGAAATAATCACTGTTAGCTGACGTTTTCGGGCGAAAAACGAAGAAAAGTCGTTACTTTCTAACAAGAAGGAAACTGATCTTTGCTTTTACAGGGAGATGCAATCGTAAGACGAGCCGTAAGGCCGAACGGGGAAAAGCCAATCATTCGTGAAGGCTGCGATATTGCTCTGGTGATTGTAACTTTTTCATGAACTCATGAAATCTGCTTGACTTGAGCAGTAGTATCCTATATAATAAATTACGAAAAAAGGTGTGTATACACTTTTTTTGGAAAAGGAGGGCTGCATGGAAATCAAGCGAGACATCTATTTGGATCGGTTGATCCGGAGGGAAAAGAATGGACTGATCAAGGTTGTTACGGGTATACGCCGGTGCGGAAAGTCATACCTTCTGTTCAACCTATTTCACAAATATCTATTGGACAAGGGCGTTCAAGAGGATCATATCATTGAGATTGCCCTGGATGACCGTAGCAATAAGGAGTTGCGCGATCCCGACAATATGCTTAAATACGTAAAAGAACGGATCTTTGACAAGGATACCTACTATATCATTCTTGACGAAGTGCAGCTTCTCGCGGAGTTCGAGGACGTGCTGAACAGCTTCATGCACATCCGCAATGCTGATGTTTACGTGACGGGCAGCAATTCCAAGTTCCTTTCCTCCGATCTGGTTACGGAGTTCCGCGGCCGCGGAGATGAGATTCGTATCTACCCGCTTTCCTTCCGGGAGTATTGCTCCGTTTACGAAGGCAGTGCTGACGAAGCCTGGGACGATTACTTTACCTATGGCGGGCTTCCACTGATTCTTTCCCGTGAAACGCCAGAGGAAAAGGCAGAATACCTTATGTCATTGTTTCAAAAGGTGTATCTAAGCGATATCGTGGACCGCCATAAGATACACAACCGTGAAGAGTTGGACGAGTTGGTGGATATTCTCGCCTCAGCTGTGGGTTCGCTGACCAATCCGCTGAAGCTGGCAAACACATTTAAAACCGTAAAGAAAAAATTTATCAGCGACAAAACGCTAAAGAAGTATATGGACTATCTAATGGACGCCTTTCTGGTGAGCAAGGCCGTCCGGTATGATATCAAGGGACGAAAGTATATCGGTTCCCCGGCAAAGTTCTACTTCGAGGACATAGGTCTGCGCAATGCAAGGCTGAACTTCAGGCAAATGGAAGAAAACCACATAATGGAGAACATCATCTACAACGAACTTCGCATCCGAGGTTATCATGTGGACGTAGGGATTGTGGAGCAGTTCGGGAAGAACAGTGAAAACAAGACTACAAAAAAACAACTTGAGGTGGACTTTGTTGTGACTCGAGGAAGCGAAAAGTATTATATCCAATCCGCCTTTGCGATGACTACACCGGAAAAGCTGATGCAGGAGGAGCGTCCTCTCAACGCCATTGTCGATTCATTTAAGAAAATCATCGTCGTACGGGATAATATCAAGGTTCGCAGAAACGAAATGGGGATCGTGACCATCGGTATCCGCAACTTCCTATTAGATGAGAACAGCTTGAACTTGTAAGTCTGTTTTATGGGACTGTCCTTTTTGGCATACTCAGAATTGAAGGCTTGTACCAGCCAGAGAAAATGAAACAATTATGGACACGAATCAAATTGATCAAATTGAGAATCGCATATATTTCCTTGATAATGAGTTGTTAGGTTCCTGGGTTTTTCCGTCGAGACTGAAATCCTTTAGGAAAACGACCGATTAAATGGGACATAAAAAGCAGGGCGGGGCGGACTGAAAGTCCGTCCCGCCTGAAATAATGCTGAAATAAGAACGGAATACCGTTTTATTTGGTCGGAATTATTTTATTATCTCGCCGTAGCATGCGCCGAAGGCGGCTGCCGCGTTGGCTTCGTCGGTGTCGATGTGAGCCGCTGTCGCGAATTTCGGGCTGACTCTTACGACGACGTCGCCGAATATGAGCGAACGCCCGTCAGAATCTATCTTCAGGGAAACTATGTCCTTGTCCTTCACACCCTCGGACTCAGCGTCTTCCGGAGTCATGTGAACGTGACGTTTTGCGATTATTACGCCATGGTCAAGTTCGAGCTCTCCGCAGGGACCGACAAGTTTGCATCCGGGTGTACCGGCAAGGTCGCCGCTTTCCCTTACGGGCGCGGTTATTCCGAGAGTGCGAGCGTCAGTGAACGAGATTTCGACCTGCGACTCTTTGCGCGCTGGACCGAGTATGCTTACGCCGACGATCGGCTTTTTCGGTCCGACGATCGTCAGCCGTTCCTCGCAGGCAAACTGTCCGGGCTGGCTGAGATCCTTTTTCTTGGTGAGTGTCGCTCCCTCGCCGAAAAGCAGTGCGATATGTTCTTCCGTCAGATGTATGTGTCTGGCGGACGTTTCAACGATTACCTTCATTTTTTTACCTCTTTCGTTAATCCTGTCGTTGATTTTGACTGTGTATTCTCCGTATCCGAGCTCGAACACGGCGCGGCCGTCATCGTCTGTGACGCAGCCGTCAATGTCCTTTGCCGAGAAATCGATTCCGTTGATTTCGAGCTTTCCGTCCGGGCAGATCAGCATGACCTTCGCGGACGTGCCTGCTGGAATCGTGAACCTGTAGGTGACTGTGTCTCCGAATCGTTCCCAGCCTGACGCGATTTCGCCGTACTGCGTCCTGTATGTCGCGCGGGCGGAACAAATTCTTTTCTGACCTTCCGGGATCTCGTCGAAGGCACGATCATCCGGCGTCGGACGGAGAATGAAATGCCTGAATCCGGGATTGTTTTCATCCGGTGCGATGCCGCACATGCCGCCGAAGAGCCATTCGGCGATCGAGCCGTAGGCGTAGTGGTTGAACGAGTTCATGTCGACGTTGCCGAAACCGTCAGATTTTGTATATGAGTTCCATCTTTCCCATACGGTCGTCGCGCCCTGTCTGACGGAATATAGCCAGCTCGGGTCCTTTGTCTGAAGCAGAAGGGAATAAAGCTCCCTGTCAAGACCTGCGGCGGAAAGCGTTCTTCCCATCATGCCGGTCCCGAGGAATCCCGTCGAAAGCGTGTAGTCGTTCTCGGCAATTTTCTCGGCAAGACGTTTTATAAATGCCCGGCGAGTTTCTCCCTCGGCAAGGCCGAAGGCAAGCGCGAGAATGTACCCCGTCTGAGTGTCAGCCGTGAGACGGCCGCCCTGCACGTATCTTTCGGTCCAAAGCTCTTTTATCCTGCGGAACAGATCACCGTAGTAAACCTCGCGGTCCTGCTTTCCCGCAATGCGGCTGAACAGTTCCATAAGCTTTGCGTCGTACGCGTAATATGAGACGGCTATATACCGTTTGTCTGTGACGTCATAGCAGAGCCAGTCGCCGTATGCGGTACACGCTCCCTCGAGCCCGTATCTTTCGAGACACGCCATATAGCGTTCCATCGAGTCGTAGTGCTCTTTAATTACTTCGGTGTCGCCGTACATGAGCCAGATATTGTACGGGACAATGATGCCGGCGTCTCCCCATGCGGCGTTCGGATCATTTCCTTTGAAGACGCGCGGAGCGACGTCGCAGTAAGAGTCGTCGTATCCCTCCTGCGAATCTCTCATGTCGCCGAGCCATTTGCGCATGAACATGCGGTTGTCACAGAGATACGAGCCGGTGCGGCAGAATATCTGCGTGTCACCGGTCCAGCCGAGGCGCTCGTCGCGCTGCGGGCAGTCGGTGGGTATCGTCAGGTAATTGCCTCTCATACCCCAGACTATGTTTGAGAAGAGCGCGTTCACCTCTGGATTGTCGCATGTGAACGTTCCCGTCTCGGTCAGATCCGAGCTAATGACGAGCCCGCGCAGCGAAACTATCTCGATCTCTCTGTCGCATCTGACCTCAACGTATCTGAAGCCGTGGAACGTGTGCTTCATTTCTATGATCTCAAGGCCGCCTGATGTGATATATACGTTTCTTGAAAGCGCCGTACGGTAGTTCTCGATGTACATCGAGCCCTGAGGTCCGTCGTTTCCGCGGTCTCTTTCGCCGGAATCGTTGAGCATCTCTGCAAAAAACATCTCAACTCTTGTGCCGGGCTCTGAAATCAGGGTAAGCTCGGGCCGGCCGACCATGTTGCGGGCAAAATCAAGAATAACCGCCTGGTCTGGTTTTAGAACACCGGACTCGCAACCGCTCCCGATTTTTCTTTTTAAGATTTTGATCTTGCCGAACGTCGAGCCGTTTTCGGAAACCCCGGAATGGAGTGTCGCCGAGACCGGACGGAGCGACGATCTGATCCTGACCGGCTCGCCGAACTCCGGAACAACCGAGCAGGTGAAGTCTTCGAACGGGATCGCTTTTCTCCATTCGTGCGACTCCGGCGAGACCGACGCGTGCGGGATGCGGGCGTCATAATACTCCCCGTCCCATATCTCGGCCGTAAGGACCGGCCCGCACACAGTGCTGTCCCATGTGCCGTCGGTGGATATTATCTCCGACGTGCCGTCGGTATAGTCAATATCGAATTCGCAGGCAAAGGCGCAAGGCTTATAGCCGTAAAATCCAAAGCTTATTCTTCCTGACCACCAGCCGTTTGACACTTCCGCGACAAAAAGGTTTTTCTCACGTAAAAGAAGTGCCGTCACGTCGTATTCGCTTTCAAACACCCGATGGTTATAGTCTGTCCAGCCCGGCTTGAGCTCGTCTCTGCCGATGCTCAGCCCGTTCAGATACATCATGTATATGCCGAGCGCCGTGGAACGGAGAACAGCGCGCCTGATCTCCTTTCCTGCAGGGACGGCGATCTCCTTTTTGAGCGTCAGTATTCCTTTTCCGGGCTTCAGCTTAATGTCATAACTGTTTTTCTTGTCTGCAGACCAGCCGTAGAATCCGTTTTCGGTTCTGCATTCCCGGTCGGTGATGAAGATTCCTTTTTTCATCTGGCGATCCTGCCTTTCGGTTTCAGTTGTTTAAGCCGCATATGCTGCGGATGATATATGAAGCCATAAGGATGCCGGCGGCTGCCGGAACGAAGCTTACAGACGACGGAGTCGGGCCGTGAAAGCGCGGCGGTTCCGTGCTGTAAACAACCGGTATACGGGTTATGTTTTCATCCTTGAGTTTTTTTCTTATGCTTCTCGCAAGTGGGCATACCGAAGTTTCGAAAACGTCTCCGATGCGCAGAAGGGAAGGGTCAAGCTTGTTTCCTGTGCCCATGCAGGATATAATGCCGACGCCGTTTTCGGAAGCGTATTTCGCGAGAAGGATTTTTGCCGCCGTGTCGTCGCATGCGTCGGCTATGAAATCCGCGTCAGACCTTGAAATGATCTCTGCTGCGCTGTCCCGGTCAATATTTCTGCAAACCGTCTCAACGCGGCAGTCGGGATTTATAGCCGAGGCCCGTTTTGCAGCTTCGACGGCTTTCGGTTTTCCTATGTTTTCGCGTGTCGTTATGATTTGCCGGTTCAGGTTGGTTTCGTCAACGCAGTCACCGTCGACAACGGTGATTCGCCCGATTCCAGCCCGTACAAGCGCCTCGAGCGCGTAGCCGCCAACGCCGCCGACTCCGACGATGAGCACAGACGCCCCGGCCAGTTTCATGATTCCTTCCTCTCCGAGAAGCGGCGCTTCGCGCGAGAGCCATTCGGGAAATGACATTTTCTGTCTCTCAAACAGGGAGGCATCACAGGGTGATGCCTCCCGATTTATTGATTTGTCTTTCAGAAGGGTTTCTTTTCGCCGCACTGAGGGCAGAAGTTGCCGGTCACGGTCTGGCCGCATTTAGGGCAAACCCAGCTCTCAACGGGCGCGGGCTTCTTTTCACCGCAGTTCGGGCAGAAATTGCCGGTCACGGTCTGGCCGCACTTGGGGCAAACCCAGCTCTCGACGGGCGCGGGCTTCTTCTCTCCGCAGTTGCTGCAGAAGTTGCCGGCCACGGTTTGACCGCATTTCGGGCACACCCAGGCGTCTGCGGGCTGCTGAGGAGCCTGCTGTCCGTTCTGGCCGTTGAAGAACTGTCCGACGGTGTTCATTCCGGTGTTCATCGCCATTCCCATGCCGATAAAGCCATTCATGGCGCCGCCTTCGTTTCCGGCAGCGGTTCTCATCGCGTCGGTCATTCCGCCGACGATACGCGCGCCTGCAGTAGCGGCGTTTGTCGTCATTGCGGTTTCTTCCCACTCGATGATCTTCTTTCTCTGGTCCTCGGGGATAGACGGGACGCCCATGTTCATCGAATAAACCTCGATGCCGCGCTTGCCCCAGTCGTCCTTCAGCTCGGCGTTGAGAGCGTCGCAGAGCTCCTTCGCGTGTGCAGGAATCTGGTCGTAAGAAACTCCGCTTGCCGAGAGAACGGCGAGCGCAGGCTGGAGAGCCGTGATGAGCTCAGCCTTAAGCATCGAGTCGATCTGCGATCTGTCGTATCTGTCGGCGACGTTGCCGCTTACGTTTGTATAGAAAAGGATCGGGTCGAAAAGCTTGTACGAATAAACGCCGTTGCAGCGGAGGTCAACCGAGAGCTTGTATCCGAGCTGCTCGTTGATGACTACCTTGAACGGAACGGGATTGGTTGTGCCGAATCTGTTTCCGGGGATCTCCTTTGTGTTGAAGTAATAGATCCTCTGATCTTTTCCGGTGTCACCGCCGTACGCGAAACGTCTGCCGATGGTCTTGAACGTTTCAATGATGCTCTTTCCGAGGTTGCCGGCGAAAATCGAGGGCTCCGAAGACGTGTCGTATGTGAACTCTCCGGGCTCGGCGCAGAATTCGACAACCTTGCCCTGATCGACGATGATCATGCACTGACCGTCGGCTACGGCAATTCCGGAGCCGTTCGAAATAATGTTGTCGTTGCCCTTGGTGTTGGACGAACGGCCGGTTATTCTCTTCTGACCCTTTGCTACGAGGGTGTCCTCGTCAAGCGCTTCGCAGTAGAAGAATTCCTTCCACTGATCGGCAAGGGTGCCGCCGAGCGCACCGGCGATTGCTTTGATAAGTCCCATTTTTAACTCCTTTACGGTGTCTGTTTGTTCTTTTGCGTTCGGGGCAAAACCAGCCCCTGCCGCACTCGTAAATATTATAATATATTATTCTGGAAAAATCAAGGTTCGGGCAAAAAAATATTGGCGGCGCGTTGCGCCGCCGAATGAATCAGTTTTTGTATGCGGGACCGAATCCGCACGGATGTTTGCCGCAGGCCTTAATGGCGGAAAACGCCAGCGCTTCCATAGAATCAGTGAAATCTGGATCGCCTGCAAGCTCCCGTTTTCTCATAAGCGAAAGTTCAGTGCAGCCGAGCACTACGGTGTCGCATCCCGAATCAAGCATACGCCCGGATATAGCCCTGACCGCGCCTGCGTCCGGTGAAAGATTCTTCTTTATACGCCCGTAGATCTGACGGCTGATCTCCTCCTGTTCGCTTTTTTCGGGAATCATTATTTCGATCCCCAGAGGACCGGCGATTTTTTCGTATGATCCCGCCCGAACGGTGCCTTCTGTCGCCAGGAGACCGATTTTTTTCATTCCGAGACCGGCGCAGTGATTCAGCGTCTCCGATACGATGTTGAGCATTGGCACGGTCGCAATGCTCGAGAGTTCGTCGTAAAAGTAATGCGCCGTGTTGCACGGCATGACTATGAGATCCGCCCCGGCTTTTTCAAGCCGGCGGAGTTCCTCCGCCATTGCAGGCATCGGGCTCTCAAGTGATCTGCCGAGGATGAACGCAGTCCGGTCCGGCGTCGTTGCGCGCCCGGAAACGATAACGTCTATGTGATCCTGATCGCAGGAAGCCTCGGTGTGCGCGATCAGAAGCTCGTAAAAATACACGGTGGCCATGGGGCCGAGACCGCCAAGTATGCCAAGAATATTTGCTTTTGCCATTGTTTCTGTCCGGTTCATCTGAATACCATGCCGGTTCCTCCGGCGTAAGAGATGTACATTTCAGTTCTGAGTATCGAAAAATCGTTCAGCGAAAGCGCCGAAGCGACATATTCCGGGTTGAGATAAGAGTCCGGCCGCGCCGAAAGCACGCAGCGGAGCGACGTTCCTGTCTCATCGGCGGCGAAGCCGGCGATCATCGGTTTTATGTCGGTATCCGCATATCCTTTTTTTGTCCTTTTGGACACGACGATCTTTTCCGAAAAAAGCGGTGAAACGTCAAACGGGCGCACGCAACTGATTCTGTATTCCGCGAACGCGATCTGCGACAGATGAGTTTGCGGGACGTATGTTTCAAGGACTCTCATTTCCGGGGGAAGCGCCCGGTTGAGCCGTTCAGTGATCTCCTTTTCGGGAAATCCGTTTTCATCGGTGTCGAGACGGAAATCCATAAACTCGCAGACGGATTCCGAGCCGACCGAAAGCGGAGGGCCGAAAGCTATTTTCGGATGAGGATTGAATCCCTCCGAGTAATGTACCGGCAGACCGGCCCGCACGAGAACCCGAGTCATCGTTCTGTTCAGGTCAAGATGTGAAATGAACTGCAGGGCGCCGGTCTTGGTGAATTTTATTCTGTACGGTGAGGGCACCATCTTGTCTTACCTCCGAGACTGTCCGCTCCGCATCCCGAGCACTTTTCAGAGCAAGGCGGGGTTGTTTTCGATTCGTAGGCTTTGTGCCTTTCGCGGAGCAGAAACGATTTGCTGACCCCGCAGTCAATGACGTCCCACGGAAGCGTCTCGTCCTCGCCGAATACTCGGTTTGCGTAGAACGACGGGTCTATACCGGCGTTTTCAAACGCGGTGAGCCATTTTTCGTAGCTGAAATGCTCGTCCCAGCTGTCGAATCTCACGCCGAGCCGGTGCGCCTCAATCAGCGCGGAGGAAAGCTTTCTGTTTCCGCGCGCGAAAACGGCTTCGATCCTTGAGACCTCAGCGTCGTGCCAGCTGTATCGAATGTGCTTTTTCCCGTCGAGCTTTTCGCGCAGCCGTTTCTGTTTCATCATGACGGTTTCGAGATCATCCTGAGCGTCCCACTGAAACGCCGTAAACGGCTTCGGAATAAAGACCGAAACGGATATGCTCACCTGCGGGGCGCGGCTTTTGTTGCGCCCATCGGTGTGAAAATATTCAGTTACGACTTTTGAAGCGAGATCCGCGATGCCTTCGACGTCCTCGACCGTCTCTGTCGGAAGGCCGTCCATGAAATACAGCTTGACGGAGTTTTTTCCGGCTTCGAAGGCAGTCCGGCAGGATCTCATAAGATCCTCCTCGCAGACGTTTTTGTTTATCGCGTCGCGCAACCGCTGAGTTCCCGCCTCGGGCGCGAAGGTTATGCCGGCAGAACGCACCGAACTGACCTTTTCCATGAGCTCCTTTGAAAAACTGTCTATCCTCATGGACGGAAGGGAAAGGTTGACCTTTGCAAGCTCTGTCCATTCAAGGAGGCGGTCGGTCAGCTCCGGAAGCCGGCTGTAGTCGCTTATGCTCAGCGACGAGAGTGACACCTCGTCGTATCCCGAGTTCTCGTAAACGCATCTCGCCTGTCTGTCGAGTGTCTCAGGCGACTTCTCCCTGACGGGGCGGAACACCATGCCGGCCTGACAGAAGCGGCAGCCTCTTATGCATCCGCGGTAGACCTCGAGCACTATCCTGTCGTGCACGGTTTCGATGTACGGAACGAGCGGTTTTTCAGGATAATACGACGTATCCATGTCTGAGATAATGCGTTTTCTGACTTTTTCGGGTACGTCAGGGTATTTTGCTCTGTATTCTTTTACAGTTCCGTCTTCATTGTAGGAAACATCGTATAGGGACGGAACGTAAAAGCCCGGTATGTGCGAAAGACGTCGCAGAAAGCCGCTTTTCGTATAGCTTCCGTCGTTTTTCATTTCGGCGTAGAGACGCGTCATCTCCGGAAGCGCCTCCTCGCCCTCGCCTATCGAGAACGCGTCGAAGAAATCCGCGACCGGCTCGGCGTTGTAGGCGCACGGGCCTCCGCCGACGACGACAGGCATATCGTCCCCGCGCTCGGAGGCGTAAAGGGGAAGCCTGGCAAGTTCAAGCATGTTCAGAACGTTCGAGTAGCACAGCTCGTACTGAAGCGTGAAAGCGACAAAATCAAATTCTCGGACGGGATCCCTGCTTTCATGGGCGAATAGCGGGATGCCGTTTTTGCGCATTTCCTCCTCCATATCCACCCATGGCGCGTAAACGCGTTCGCACCATACGTTGGGTTCCTCGTTCAGTACACCGTAAAGGAGCCGGACGCCGAGATTTGACATACCGATCTCGTATGTGTCCGGAAAGCAGAACGCGACTCTTACGGAAACGTCCTTTTTATCTTTTATTACCTGAGAAAACTCCCCTCCGGTATACCTGCCGGGCTTGAGAACTTTTTTAAGTATGCTGTTTATTTCTGTTTTCATATCTAATCGAAGGGCTGTCCGCTGGAGGCGGACAGCCCCGTCAGGCCGTATGTTCTTGTATGCGGCCTTTATTTCATAACAAGCAGTCTCGGTATGAGTATCGATGGAACGATCCAGATGAGCTGGTACAGCGCGACGATAACAGAATGTATCGACGAGACGCTTCCGAACACCGCGACGGCTATGACCGCGATAAGGCCTATGAGCATCGCGATCGCGCTCACGACAAGGCCTGCCGTCGTCGCGTGCTTCATTTTGTCGCAGAGCGTGAAAGTTCTGATGAGCGCCTTTGCCGAGCGCTTCGAGATCATTCCGCTGTCGATCCTGTCGCTCGCCACGGCGACGTCGTCGAGCGAGCTGTACTTGAGAACCCTTACCGGGTATTTGTCGAGCTGAATCTTTTTGCCGAGCATCTCGTCGTCGATATTAGGATCGATTGTCTTGATACCAACGCAGATGCCGGACGAATACATAGCCCTGACAAGGGAAACGAATTCCGGCTCAAGCGCGTATCTTACGTAAATCTTGGAATAGACCACGTCGTCAAGCACAAGGTACATGACCGAGATGCCCTGTTCCTCAAGTTCCTCGTCCTCGTCGGGATCCTCCGGAGCGAATCCGTGGGATCTTATGTAGTCCGACTTGCCGAGATATATGTGCTTTCCTTCAACTATCGACTCGACGCCGTTCTTGCTGACGGCAAGGATCTCCGTGTTTTCGGAGCGGCCGATGTCGGCCGTCGCAACGTTGAGCACGTCGGAGAGCGGGCCGCCTATGCGGGAGTAAATGCTCGCCGTGTAATAGATCACGTTGTCGATCCTGCCGTCGTCGCGGCACATCTTGATCGAGCGGAGCTTGACGCCGGACGCAGGGAAGACCTCTCTGTCGTCAAACGAGATGCAGGACGCCGCCGTGTAGTCGTCCACAACGGCCTCGCCGACAAACGCCGATCCGTCGGCCGTCGCCAACTTTTCGCCTCTGTATGACGGCAGGCAGAACGCGAGGAAGAGTGAAACCGGGAGCGTAAAGCTGAACGCTGTGTATCCCGTCATTATTCCGGCGGCGAAACCGCCCTTGAACAGTCCTGCGGCAAAGCCTATTACGGAAGCGCCGA
>JAEEGL016809233.1_pt1 | contig 13122 bp, 10 predicted proteins | sample 9134231 | NCBI WGS metagenome assembly JAEEGL01 (sample SAMN16246548, study PRJNA631951) | gut metagenome | biome: gut microbiome; feature: rumen; material: fiber-attached | host: Bos | place: Iran: Karaj | collected 2018-10
GGAAGTCGTAGTCCGGATCAGTGGCGAGAGTGGCCTCGTCGCTGTTCAGGTACAGGTCCTCCATGTCCACACCGAGCTGGCTGGTCATGAGGTTGGTGACGATGCTCTCGAAGTTCTGGCCCTCGATGTTCTCGCGCAGGGTCTCTTCGGTGATCTCCCAAGGCAGACGGACCGCGGTGGTCGCGTACTCGATCTTGCTGGAGCTCACACCGGCGCGATAACCGTCGTCGACGTTCTCGGTCTTCTTACGGACGATGCGGGAGGCGATGCCGATCTTGTCGATCTCGCCGGTCTTGGCGGTGCGCATCTCATGGCGGACCAGGGGGCCCAGGTTGGTGGCCTCGAAGGTCTGCTGAATGAACTTGCGGGCCTGCTCGGGCTTGAGGAGGCCGCCGCCGCTCAGAGAGCCGGTCTGAATGGCCGCCTTTCTGATGATGCTTGCAGTGTTGGTAGGCATAATGTTTTTACCCTCCTTGTTTTTGTTCGGTCGCGGCTTCTCTTACAGAATGCCGTGCAGGTAGTGCTCTTCGGACTTCTCGACGGTCTCGCCCATGTCGTTCAGGTTGGACGGCATGCGGAAGGCCTTCAGAACGGGCTCGAGCGCCTTCTGGACGATGTCCTCGACGTCGGCCTTGGTAACCGGCGCGGACTCGTCGATGGTCTCCTCGACCAGGCCGGCGGCGACGAGCGCCTTCTGGACGGCCTTCTCGACCGCGGCGTCGATCTGCTCGGCGGTCATGGGCTCGGCGGCCTTCTCGACAGTCTCCTCGGGCTTGGTCTCAGCGGCGGCGGTGGCCTCGGCGGCCTTCACGATGCCGGCCTCGGCAAGCGCCTTCTGGACGGCCTGGCCGACGGTCTCGGCGACCAGGGCCTCAGTCTCTGCTCTGTTCATGTCTTCGTTCTCCTCCTTCTTGGTGATAGATGCGTCCTCGTCCTCGTCTTCGTCCTCCTCCTCGAAGGAAGACTTGAAGTCGGAGAGGGCTTGACAGATTTCGTCCAGCTTCGCCTTGTTGGCGCCGGACATTTTCTTCCCCGCCTTTTCGACGGGCAGCTCTACGGCTTTGATGATGGGAATCGCGTTATCGGAAAGGATCGTCGTGATGATCCTGTTGAAGTCCTCGAGAGCGTCCCGGATCGTCGCCTCGTCAGAGACGAAAACGCACCGGTCGTCCGCCCAGTTGTACCGATAGAGAACGTCCTCCAAAGCCCACATAGCGTTCCAAAACGCGGAGGACTTCGTAGAATCGTTGTAACGGTCGAGGACTTCGCCCTTCTCGACGAGGTCCAGCCCGAGAAACGCGCCGAGCTTCTTCAGCAAGCTCTTCTTCTCAGCCGTTTCGCTGTCGTTCTTGTTCACGGTGGTCAAATCAGTGTCCTCCTCGCTGTACTTGCCGACTCCGCCCATGGAGAATCCGGTAAGCTCGCCTTTCTGGACGGCGTCCCAAACGGCTTCATCGGTGCATTCCACGGTGATGATCCACGCGCCCTTCATGACGGGAGTGTCGCCGATCGTGAGATCGGAGGGGGCGACGTAGTTTTCCACGACCTTCAGGCCGGCCACGTTCTCAAAACTGTGCTGGAGGTCCACGCTGTCGCCGTTCTTGGCAAACCAATAGGCGGCCTTCGTGATCTCTTCCTCAGTCATGTAGTTGCCATGGGCGTCTTCGGTCATGGGCTCATAGACAATTCCCGTGATATAATGCGTGTCAGCGTCCGCCTTGACGATCTTGCCTTCAAAGGTAAAACTCGCTTGGCCGTTCTCCGCTTTCGTCACGAGGAATTGCCGCTTGTTGGCGGCCTTGTCCACGAGACTGACGAACTGAATCTTTGCGTCCGTGATTTCGATTGCCTTCTGCACTTTGTTCATACACTCACCTCCTTTGCTATACCGGCAGCGGCTCTATTCGTGGCGTCAAGTTCCGCCTCCCACGACTCATCCATCTCAGCGATCGCCTCGGCCTGGAGACGCTGCCGCTCTTCGAGGGGCAGGCCCAAGACGTCCTCGTTCACAATGGGCTGGGTGAGACAATGGCAATTAACGCTCTCCCCCGGCGGAAGAATGGGGTCGCGCGGGTACATGGGGTAATAGGTGACCCCGTCCGCGCCTTCCAGGGTGAAGACCTCGTCCTTCGGCACTCGCACGCCGTTCATCGCGACGTGATTCTCCCTGGGGGTGTTCTTATGGCTGCCCGTATGCTTCCAGGCCTTCTCGGTAACCGCCGGGCTTTGGTCGAAGGCCTCTTGCTGGGCTACGGAGTGCATACGCAGGACTTCCGTGACAGAAGCGCGCCGGGCGCGATAGTATTCATCGCGAATGCCGCTCTCCTGGAGCATCTGAATTACGGTCGCGGCGCTCGACCCCTGCTCGACTGCGGTCGAGAGGATCATCTCAATCTGGGACTCGCTCTCCAGCTTCATCAGCTTTCCGAGCTCGTCACTCCAGGTCTCGACCCATGCCGCGGTCTTCTTGGAGAGCTGCGTAACGGTCAGCTTCGCGTCCGTCTGAGCGATGTACTTCGAGGCGAGGGGCTTCATATAGCTGCCGAGCTCTTCCTCGAAAACCGCAGCGAGCTGCTTGCCGGTCTGGCTCTTCGCCTTCACGGCGGGCCACTCGTCCTCAAAGAAGGCCTCCAGGTCGATGACGTCCTTCAGGGCCTCCGCGTAGTAATCCGTCTCGGTAATCAGCACGTCGGCGATCTTTTCTTCGAGAGTCTCGATCTCGTCGACAGTCGCGTCGGGATCGGCGAATCCGGCCTTTTTCAGATTGTCGGACAGGTTTTTGTCCGCCTTCGCGATATAGGCGTCGATCGCCTTGATAAGAGGGGCGCAGGAAACGCACATACCTTTCCGCCTTTCCTAAAACTCGTCTGGGCAAGCCCCGGACTGTCCGTATCGCCTTTTAGCGCCTGGGCCCTGGTGTTTACCCTCCCAAGCGCTAAAACGCGATACGGGCCCGCTATGGAGCCCGTATCACCCGTCTATGATTGCGCCACTTGCGGCAGGCGCGCTCCGCTTTTTCCGGTCTCCCGAAGAAGCTGACGGTAAACATGCAAAAAGCCCCGTCGGAGGAGATCCGAAAGGGCTTGTTGAATGTTCACTTGCAGAGGGTCAGGCCAGGATTGCTCCACGGTCGTCCTGGACTTCCCGTATGGACTTCGGGTATCTGGCCCCTGGTGTTTACCCTCCTGAAAGCTCGGAGACGACACGGGTCAAATATGGAGCCCGTGGAGCGGGCATAGAAAAAGCAGACGCTCGTATGAACGTCTGCTCGTGAGGTATTGCGAGGTTTTTGTAAGGTTAGTTATTGATCTTGGTGACGAGAGCGGCCGCAGTCTCGCCCCGCTCGGAGAGCTCGCCGCTGCCGGCGGCAAGCACTTCTTCGGTCTCGATCTCGAAGCACTGATCGCCGATGTCGAGGAGATCGTCTTCGCTGATTTCGGCCAGGTCCTTCTCAGACAACCCGAACTCCTTTTCCAGGAAGTCGAGTTCTTCCTTGGTGTACGTCATAGCCATAGGTTATTTCCCCCGTTTCATACACGTCACGACGGTCCCCGTGTTCTCGTCTACCACGACACGAATCCGATCCTTCTGGTAGACCTTAGTCCCGGCGGTCTTGCCGTCGGTAACCTTGGAATCCGAAGAGGTCAAAGCGGTCTTGATATTGTTGGCGGACACGTGCCGCTCGCGCATACGCTGACCGGCGTGATCGGAGACCGCGGTCACGGTCGTTCCCGTGCTCGTCTCCGTGCCTACGACCTTTTGAGGATCGTAACGGCCAGCGGGCTTGGAAGAGGAAGAGGCGTTGCTGCCGTCTGAAAACTGCCCGAGGTCATTCCGCGGGTGGTCGTCCTCGGACCAAGCGTTTTTGATTATATCGCGCTCTTCTCCACTTGTAAACGGCCAATTCTTGAGAATACGGCGAACTTCTTTCATAACTGCCACAACGGCGTCGTCATTCTGGCCCTCCGCCTTAGCGATTTGGCTGGAAAGCTGAGCCATTGCTACGGGGTCCGGACCTCCCACCCGCGCCTGCTGGGCCTGCTGCTGGGCCTGGAGAAGCGTCTGCACGACGAGCGGGGTATCGCCCCAATCGCCTTCGTAGTTCTCCGCCTTCTCGCCAAGCGCCTCGGCGACGATCGAGCGGGCTTTGTTGGGCGTGAGGCCGCCGGCCTTCTCGGAGATCGACAGAATCTTGAAGAGGTCGTCGGGATTGGTAATATCCGGGGCGAGGAAGTAGGCCTCGACGTACTTAAAGCCGTAGCCGTTCAGCAAGAGGTTGTTGACGACCCACGCGAGACTCTTGCGCTCGGGCTGAAACACCTGCTTCTCGGTGACCTCCATCGCCGTCTGCGCGGTCGACCGGTTGAAGTCGGTCGTGTAGCCGGTATAGAGGTCGGGCAGTCGGAAGGCAGACTGCACGCGACGGCGGTTGTTTTCGAGGTAGCCCTGGAAAAGCTCGTCCTTTTGCAGGATCGAGGCGAGGTCCTTAACCTCGATCGTGGGCTTTTGCGCTTCCTCGAAGCCGGCCTTGTTGTCAGCGTTTTCGACCTCAAGGACCAGGAAGGCATGCTGCCCGGCCTCGCCCTTAATGTCGTTCATATACTCCTGGAGCTTCGTAAAGCTCGCGTCGGTCAGCGTGCCGCCGTTCACGCAGATCATCATGGGCGTATGACGGCCCTCGGTGAAGTAGCGGTTATTCAGGCCCTCGGCCTTGCGGCTGCCGTCGACCCCGAGGACCTGGCCGAGCCATCTGATCTCGCCGTAGAGTTCTGTGCCGATCGTGAAGTCGATGACCTCGTTGGCCTGATACTGCGGGGAAAGGGGCTCGCCGTCCGCGTCGGTTTCGGTGTATTCGCCGGTCCGGCTATCCATCATGCGGGGATCGCCGAACTCCCGGAAGTACACCGTAGCCCCGGCGACTTGCTGCCGATATTTGCAGAAGCGGCGCGGCCTGACGATCGTCTGGCCGTTGTAGATATAGGTGGAATCCTGAGGCGGGTCGAGGGGGTAGGTCTTCTGCATCGAGGGAATGTCCCGAATAAAGGAGACCTGATTGACCTCGCCGGCAGGATTGCGGACCACTTCGAGATAAGCGATCCCATAGGTCTCGCGGCCTTCGATGAGGTCCTCGAATACCTCTTTGGTGTCCATGCTGACGGTCAGAAGGTCGAGCACCTGCTGTGAGGCGTCCCACTCGGCCTTCATTTCCGGCGTCTCATCGGCGTCCTCGGTCTTATACCGGAGCGCGATACCGAAGCCCGCAATGTTGTTCTTGTAGGCCGTGATGCACTGAGGCAGGATATTGGAGTCGCGGACCATCTGCTTCAGGCCACGGAGGTCGTAAGGCGGAGTGACAAACTCGCTGGCGCTCTTCGACCGATCAGGGTCGACAGCAGTCGGCGCCTCGGCTTTCGCGACCGTCGTCTCTCTCGCTTTGATGATCTTGACGTCCACGCCAAGCGCCTTCTTTTCTTTGCTCAAGTTCCTTTCACCCCTTGCGTTTCATTGACCGTCACCGGGACGGTACACAGGAGAACGCAGTCGGCCTCGTCCGGTGAGGGCAGATTGCGCTTTTTCATTTCGTCCTTGCTCTCGACCTTCTGCTTGCTCTGTTCGGTCATACTGTACTTGCGGCTCGAGAGCTGTCCGATCAGGTCGTCGTCGTCCGGGAGGATCACCTCGACGGGCTTGGGCTTGCCCGCATCGTCGGTCTCCTCCAAGAGCTTTCTGAGGACGCCCATCATGTAGGTAGTGCTGTCGTGGTAGTGCCGATGCTTGATCCGTTTGCCGAACTGAATGCGGATCACCTGCAGCCACCAAAAGCGGCTCGGGTCGTTCTGCTTGATCCGCTCCAGCCGGTCGACCACGCCGCCGCCCACGCCTCCGTCGTCGACGCAGACAGGGATCGGATGCTTGTAGGCGTATTTCTCGACCAAGCTCTCGCCGAGCTCGATGATCTTGTCCGCGGTCTTCTGAGTGTCCTGGCCTCGTATCTTCTGATAAAAGTCGACCTTCTCGTCCACTCGGAAGCCGATGCAGGTCTTGTCGTCGCCGAAGCGGGCGACGTCGCAGCCGATCTGAATGCTGAGCGGTTTTTCCCGAGGCACGAAGTCGGAGGACGTCGCCCTCAGCACCAAGGCGATCGGGATAAAGACGTCGTCTTCCTGCAAAGGGAACTCGCCGTCAACGCGGACCCGGACGACGTTGCTCTCGCGGCCGTAGCGCCGCTCCAGCATCTCGATGTTTTCCTTGTCGGTCCGCTCCACGTCCCGAGACGACACGCGCCTCGTTTTATAGAGCGGCCGGATTCTCGGGTTAGTATGGGAATCGTAGAAGGTCCCGGAGGTCTTCGTCGGGTTGCCGCACATAAGGAGGCGGTTGTTCTTCCCGGAAAGCGTACCGAGAATGGCCTCCATGATCGGCTCGGCGACGCCAGAGGCCTCGTCTACGATGAAAAGCATGTTTGCTTCGTGGAAGCCCTGCATGTTCTCCGGCTTGGTCGCAGTCCGTGCGACGGCAAACCACCGTTTCTCCATGCCGAGCATATAGACATAGGTCTTCGTCCAACGCAGGATTACGCTGAGCAGCGGGCTCCTGGCCTGCCACTTTGCGATCTCGGCCCAAAGCACGTCGTTCAACTGCTGCCTCGTCGGCGCGGTCGCTACGACTCTCGCATAGGAGAAACAAGACAAAAACCACATGAGGGCGATTGCCTCGGTGGCAGTCTTGCCGACGCCCTGGCCGCTTCGCACGCTGACCCGCCTGATCTTGGGATCAGCGAGGTCTCGCAGCGTGTCGGCTTGCCAGTCGTCGGGCTCGTAGCCGATCACTTCTCTCGCAAAAAGGACCGGGTCAGCTTGGTAGAGCTTGATCTTTGTGAGGAAGGCCTTCTTAATCTGCGCTGTCGTCAGCGTCTTCATCGGTCTCCTCCTCGTCCTCGTCTTCGCCCTCGACCGTCTTTCCAAGCAATGCAGCGACCCAGGCGTTCGCGAGCTTGCTCTGCTCAGTTTCGCCGGCGAGCTTTTCGCGCTCAAGATCAAGCCGCGCTTTATTCGTCTGCAAGGTCTCAAGCTGGCTGAGAATCTTGATCTTGCGGCCGTGGACCCGATCGAGCTCTGCTTCGAGCTTCGTCAAGGCCTCGATGTAGCCGGTCTTGTTGATGGTCGTAGTCTTACTGACCTTGCCGTCATAGAAGCCGGTACCTTCGACTTTAACGCCATCTCGGAACACGCCGGTCTCTTCCCAATAATCGACCGTCGTACCGCTTTCAAGAAGCTGCTCGGCAGTCTCGCCGTCATGTAGGTCTTTCAGCTCGGCGATGTGCCTGTTCAAACGAATCTCGCGAGCGTTGGCGACTGCGAGCTCTTTCCGAAGCTCGAGGACCAAGTCGTCCCCGACGGACACGTCTTGAAAGGCCTCGGCCTCTTCACCGGTCAGGAACTTCAGCATTGCTCGCTCATATGCGCCATGCTTGTACGTAGTATTTGTGTTTCCCAGCGGCGCCCCGCCTTTGTTGCCTTTCGCGTTCTTGCTGCCGAGCGGCGCACCGACGCGGCGCTTCAGTACAAGCGCGCCGGTTTTCTTATCCTCGACGAGGTGAGTCTGCTTGACCCATTTGTCGACCGACTTCCAGGAGCGGACCTGTTCAACCGAGACGCCCAGCTCGTCGGCGATCTCTTTTAGAGGCCGCTCGCCGCCGCTTTTCAGCCACAAGTCGAAGGCCTTTTGCCGTTCGTCCCTGCGTGCCCTTGGCATCTCTTACCTCCCCTTTTTGTTCGACTAAAATCGACTGCTTCACCAGTTTTTTAAGTTGAGCCGGGCTTTTCGGGGCCCCCTGGGCAGGAGCCCTCGACGCCGCAGTCGCTCCTTTGAATAGCCGCGTTTATTTGCCACGCGGTTAAACGTGGCAAATCAAAACGCGATTTAATAACATAGCGCCGCGGTGAATAGCCGCGACGCTACGTCAGGAGGAAGGCCCAATGACTACTCGTCAAAAACCTTCGCATGCCATAATACTACAAGGGAACAGGAATTAACGCGCTTTCCCTCCGCCGAGTTCCGCCTTCGCTCCTTCCCTTAGGACTGCAAGCGCTCGGTGGTGAAGCTCCTGGGTCCATCGGAAGGTATAACTCATCTCGACGGCGATCGCTTCCCAGGTCTTATACTCCAGGTATCGGTGCTCAAGCACCGCACGATAATTTGGGTCGGCCACAAACTGCCGCAGGATTCGGCTGTTCTGCACTTCGTACCCCGCGAGCTCGGCGATCTCCTCGGTGATCTCCTCTTCGAGCGTTATAATGCTCAGGACCGCCCGCTCCGTTTTGTTGCTCGGCCCGCTCCCCATCGAGGCGTTTTCGGGATTGGCCGTTATGGACTCGGCGATCTGCCGCCAATCCTGAATCCGCTTTTGCCTGGACGCGATCCGCTCCTTCGCCCGATAACCTCGATTGAGAACGGTGACCGGGTCTCTCGCCAAATCGCTCAAAAGCTCCTTGGAAAATGTCATGCGACGAATACCTCCTTAATCTCGGCGTGCAGCGCGGTCAAAAGCGCCTCCTGCCCCGCCTCTTTTCCCGCGAGGGAAATATCGACGACGCGCTCGTCCATCGTTCCCGTCGCAATCAGCAGGTGAATCAGAACGGTCTCCGCCTGGCCTCGCCGGTGGAGCCGCTTATTCGCCTGCTGGAAAAACTCCAAGTTCCACGTCGGGCTGTACCAAATCGCGATATGCCCGCCGAATTGAAGATTGAGTCCGTGCCCGGCGCTCGCCGGATTGGCGAGAAGGATCGGAATCTCATGCGCGTCCCACCTGGCGACGATATTGTCCTCTTTGACTTCGACCGCTTGGGGAAAGCGCTCTTTGATTCTGTCCCGCTCGTGCTGGTAGTTGTAGAACACGATGACCGGCTGCCCGCAGGCCTGCTCGATCAAAGACTCAAGCCGCTCCAGCTTGGCCTCGTGTACGGTATGGACCCCGCCGTTCTCGTCGTAGACCGCGCCGCCTGCCATCTGCAGGAGCTTGTTCGTCAGAATCGCGGCCGTGCCGGCGTCGACGTCGCCGTCCGCGAACGGAAGCAGCATGTCCCTCGACAGGATTTTGTATTGCGCCTTCGCCTCGTCTCCGATGTTGACCTCGTGCCGGACGACGACCTTCTCGGGAAGCGTCAGGTGATCCTCGGTCCTCATACTGATACAGAGGTCGGACAGCTTCTCGTAGATCGCCTCTTCCGCCCCGATCCTGGGGAGCCATTCGTAGACCACCCCGTTCGGGCCTCGCCGTCCCGGCGTGAAGTAGGTCTCGCGAAAACTCGTCAGCGTCTTGCCGAGACGCTGCCCCTCGTCCAGGAGATAAACCTGGGCCCAGAGGTCAAGCAGTCCGTTCGGCGCCGGCGTGCCGGTGAGGCCGTAAAGCCGCTTGATGTACTTTCGCACCTTCTTCAACGCCCGAAAGCGCTGCGACTTCGGAGACTTGAAGCTCGAAAGCTCGTCGATAACGACGCCGTCGAACGGCCACCGCTTCTTGTAATACTCGACGAGCCAGGCGACCATCTCGCGATTGATGATATAAAAATCGGCGTCGCGCCGCAGCGCGGCGATCCGCTCTTTCTCCGACCCGATCACGAGAGAATAGGTCAGGCCCTTCAGGTGGTCCCACTTTTTCAGCTCGGCGGGCCAGGTCTCTTTCGCGGGAAGGAGCGGCGCGATCACGAGAACGCGATCGAGCTCGAAGTAGTCTCGCAGCAGCTTCTCGCAGGCCGACAGCGTGATCGCCGTCTTGCCGAGGCCCATATCCAAAAACAGGCCCGCCGCGTCCCGCTCGATGCAATACTGTTCAGCGTATTCCTGATACGCTTCCGGTATGTACTTCATGCGGCCGCCTCCTCAAAACAAATCGTTCTCAACGATCCCCGCCTCGATTAACCGCGCGTGAAAAACCGCGGTGCTGTTAATCAGCCATACTTCGCAGCCCAAACGCCGCAGAATACCTGCGACTTTTTTCTGCTGAGGGGATCGGCCGTCCGCTACGTCAGGCCGCTTCAGCTCCACGAACACGACTCGCCCGCCGGGGAATATACAAATCCGGTCGGGCACCCCGCCGCGTCCCGGGCTCACCCACTTCCAGCAAACGCCTCCGAGCGCCTGGACCTCGCGGCGGACGGCGGTCTCCACGGACGCTTCTCGCATAGGTTTTCGACCTCCTTCTTTTGAGAGCTCAAGTAGCGAAGTAGCGGTGGTAGCGCATTTTCCTTATATACTTCAAAAAGTGCGTTTTAAGAGGTATTTTTTTAGTATATATGCTATAAACGTACTTTTTTATTGTATTATATATAACTTTGCTACTTTGCTACTTTAAGCCCCAAAGCGTTGCAAACAAAGATTTTTTCAGGTAGCGGATTCTGCTACCGCTCCGCTACTTTGCTACCGAGATTTGTAGCGGATTTTTCTCAATCCGCTACAGGTCTCGTGAAGCCCCTTTGGCGCCCGTAGGGGACGCCGCAATAGAGACTCGAGTGGGTCGCCCAACCGTCCAATCGCCGCAGTATTCCGTTGATCTCGCGGGCCTGCGTCGGGGTGTAGGCTTTGAGGTCCCCGTTAAAAAGCTCTTGCCAAATCTCGATCGCGCAGACCTTCGTCCGCCGGACCGTTCCTTTCGGGTCGTCTTCGAAGCCGTCCGACCAAAAAGCTCTGCGGTGTTCCAGGTCGTACGTGTCCCAATTCTCGGGAAGAAGCGCCTCGACGAACTTCTCGATCAGGCCTTGCTTGCCGTTCAGCTCGGTATGCTCCGCCTGGACCTTCCGCGCTTCGTTCTCGATTTTATCGTCAAGGTACCATTGCTCTCCGGCGCCGTACCGGACGACGATCTCGGCCCATACCTGATCGACGACCTCCGGTGTAAGGTAGTCGCCCAGCTCTCGCCCCTTCTCCGTCACGGTAACGGGCCAAAATCGCCGCCCGCCGGTCGGGTCCTTCAGGAACTCGTCGTCGTTGGTCGTACCGAAAAACGCGCATTGGCGCGGGCGCTCTTGCGTCCGCCTGGCATACGCCGCGCGGTAGCTGTCCGTTTGCTTCGAGATGAACTGCTTGATCGACTCAAGCTCGGCCTTGCGGCCGCTGATCGCGGCCATTTCGGCCATCTCGATCAGCCAATGCCCTTGAAGCTGCTCGTAGGCCTCTTTGCCGGTGACCGTGTAGAGAGAGTCCGAAAACCACTCCTTGCCGAGCTTCATCAGGGTCGAGGATTTCCGCGAGCCCTGCGGCCCGACGAGCACGAGCATGTGGTCGTGTTTGCAGCCGGGGCGCATAACCCTGGCGACCGCTCCGATCAACGCCTTCCGCGTGACCGTCCGCACGTACTCGGTGTCGTCCGCGCCCAGGTAATCGACGAAGAGCGTGTCGGCGCGGGGCGTGCGGTCCCAAGTGAGACCGAGGAGGTATTCCCGAACGGGGTGCCGGGATTTCTCCATCATCACGATCGCCACGGCGTCGGAGACCTTGTTCGCGCTGTCGAGGCCGTACTTCCGCTCTAAATACCCGCGGAGCCCGGCGTCGTCCGTGTCCGTCCAGTTGTCCGAAACGCGGGCGCTCAGCTTCTGCCAGGGGAGATCCCCCGCGACGGTCATTCGCTCGCGGAACTCGTCGTAATAGTAGGCGCCCTTGAGCTCGGCGTCGTGCCGGAGAATGATGCAGGCGTTTTCGATCGTGTTCTCGATCTTGCCCTTGTCAGTCCTCGTGATCTCGTGCAGCCATTCGGCGTCCTCGTCGTCCTCGTCTACGTCGAGCGCCTTCAGCAGCGCCTTGAAGGAAGACTCCTTGAGGTCCTCCTGGACGGCGGGCAGCTCGGCGGCCATATCGCGCATCGCCGCGAACGACGGGAGCCGGTGCGACGGCGTCCCCGGCGCGGTCTCGTTGTCCTTATCCCCGAAGAGATGAATGCGGACCAGGTCGAAGGCGTTGCACAAGCGCCCGCTCGTCGGGTCCGTACCGTGATGGGAATACGCGAATAGCCCGCCCTCGTAGATTACCAGGCCGCCGGTCGTCGAGCCGCCGAGGAAGGTATAGCGCCCTTCGCCGGCCTTCTCATAGACCTCAGGGAGAAACTCCTCGATTGCGTCTTCGACCGAATAGCTCCGGCAGAATGCGCCGACGATCCCCTCCTTCGCGGTCGGGTCGCCCTGCTTCTGAGCGATCCGCTTCATGGCCTCTACGCGCCGTGAGGAGACCGGCCACTCGGTCGGGTCCCGCCAATCCGTATAGCGCCTGAGCTGCTCGTCTGCGTCCAGCCAGGGGCCGTCCGAGACCTCGTACTCATATTGCGCGTCGTAGGGCAGCGAGGGCCAGTACATGAGCCGGTGGGGCTCGTAGGTGGTGTCGTCGCACATATCGATCCCGATGTCGGAAGCGACCTTGCGTGCGATCGCGGCGTACTCGTCCGGCGAGACGTTCCGCGAGAGCGGGATCACGATGCGGAGCCGCGGGTGCTCGGGGGAATGGGAGTGCGTGCTGTACATGACCGCCGCGCAGCCAAGGACCACGCTGACGATCGTCCAAGGGTCGTCCGTCGGCTTGACGGAGTCGAGGTCGAGCGTGAGGAGCCGGCGCTGCCGGATCGCTTCGGCCTTACGGCGGCCGCCCTTTAAGGTGCCGCCCACGAAGCCGCCGACGTCTTTGATCTCGTCGCGCGTCTGCTTCTTCATGTGCTCGTACTCGGCCTGCGTTTCCTGCGTCCGCTCGGGGATCGCCAGGCGCTTCACCAGCTCGGACCAAAGCATCTCCCGATTCTGCCATTGAACGGATTTCCTCGAGGGCCCAACGGAGATCGTGATCGGGCCGTCGTATGTGATTGTCGGCACCGCGGTCATACGCTCGCCTCCTGCGCGACGGTCTCGGCAATACACGCGTTGCGGATCATGCGGTCGCAGATATTACAAGGGCGGGCGTCGATGAAGCGCCCCGTCGCGGGATCGATCCCGACCAGGTAAAGCGTCGCGCCGGTCAGCTCGTGCCTGGCGGCGCTGATGATCGCGTTCTGCTCGGCATGGACCGCTACGCATGAGCCGTACTGTGCACCGTGCTTCGCGGCCGCCTCGTCGACCGGGAGCTCGTGCGTCCGGGCGTAGCAGA
>JAEEGL011075536.1_pt1 | contig 13121 bp, 10 predicted proteins | sample 9134231 | NCBI WGS metagenome assembly JAEEGL01 (sample SAMN16246548, study PRJNA631951) | gut metagenome | biome: gut microbiome; feature: rumen; material: fiber-attached | host: Bos | place: Iran: Karaj | collected 2018-10
CACCGATTCGACCTGTGCGGCCTGCAGCTCGTCATCGGAGAGCGACATGGCCCATTGCAGAGCCCGGCAGACGGCCTTCCCGTCATACGCGTCGAACTTGGCGCCGTTGCCTTCCCCAAGCAGATCGTCCGCCGCGCCCGTCTTGTCCCCGAGCAGCAGAAGACACCCCGAGAGGGCCGCCTCGTGCACGACGAGCCCCCAGTGCTCGGAAAGGCTCGGGAGGCAGAAGATCCGGGCCTGGCGATACTTCGCCGCCAACTCCCGCGGCTGCAGGAAGTCGTGGACGCGAACCGTCCCGCCGGCCGCTGAAGCGACTTCGGTCAACTTCCCTTTCAAGGGGCCGCTTCCGTACAGGTCCAGCGTCCAGTCGCCCCGCGCGTTGGCCTCCATGAACGCCCGAACCAGCCGGAGGACGTTCTTCCTTTCGATGAACTGCCCCACGTACAGGACGCGCTTTTCACGCGCGGCCAGCGGCGGGCCATCGAAGAAGAGGGCCGAGTCGGCCGCGTACATGCCCGTGGATATCCTGTCGCGCGGAACGCCGTAGAAACGCAGCAGCCGCGCAGCCGACCTGCCCGGAACGAGAAAGGCGTCGTAGCGGGCGCGGATCTTAAGCCGGAAGCGAAGCGCCTTGGCGCATTCGAGCGCAAGCGCCCGCCACCAGCGCCCGCTCAGCAGGGCCGGAGGCGATAGCGTCCAGTTGTTGTCGCAGAGCGCAATGGTCCGGCCGCCATTCCCCCGGACCTCCTCGCGGAAGCGCACAAAGGCGGGCACATTCCACCCGCCCAGAAAAATGCAGCGCGGCACCTCCCCGAGAAGAAGACGGAGCGACCGCGGCTCCTCCCGCTCGACCCACACGATCCTGCAGCCGCAAACGCCTTCCATCCCCTTGATCGGAACGGACGGACGGGTCGCCACGACGGCCACCGGTTCCGGCGAGACGCGGACAAACGCGCCGATGCAGCGGGCCGCATACTGGGGCAGGCCACTCCAGGCGAAGCAGATCATTTCATCAGCCCCCGGTAAACATTCATCAACTGTCCGGAAACCAGCTTCTCCGCGGAGAAATGATTCGTCAGAATGCGCCAACCATCCTCGACCAAGGCCTGGCGGCGGCCCGGATCGTTGAGCAGGCACCGGACCAAATCCGCAAGTTTATCGCAATCCCGCTCCGCAAGGAAGACGGCACGAAGCGCCCCGTCCGAAAAATCAAGGATGTCGGAAGTCCCCCCCTCCGGAAGGAATCCGCATATGGGGGTTCCCAGCAAGAAGCACTCCAGCATCGTCGTGGGCAATTCCTCGTGCTTGCTCGTCATAACGAAGAGATCCATGCGCCGGATGGCCTCCCTGCCATCGCAGGGTTCTTCTTCGCCCGCGTTGACAAACGCCACTTCCGGCTGTTCCTCCCGCACGAGACGCTCGACGCGGTGGAAGGCGGGCCAGTCCTTCTGGTCGGCATTGCGTCCGACCATGCCCACGCAGGGCCTGTTCCCTCTCCAGCCGTCACGGACCGCCGGCTTCTGGAAGGACTGCGTCCGCAGGGGGTTGAAAAAGACCTCTCCGCCGACCTGCGGGGCCCAGCGCCTGAGACCGCACCAGGTTTTCCGGCTCACAGGCAGGAAATAGGCGCGCCGTCCCAGCAGGGAGATGAAAAGCCGTTCACCCAGCCTTGGCTTGCGCGTTGTCGGCGTATGCCAGGAACAAACGCACGGAACGGCGGAAAAGATCCTGACATAGAGGGCCATGCCCAGATTCGGGATATGGAAATGCACAATGTCGGGCTTGAAGCGGCGCATGACGCGCCTTATCTGCCGGAACTCGCGGATGTCATGGCCGTTTCGCCCTGCGAACTCTTCGCTTCCGCCGCTCCCGATTTCAAACGTCGCCACCTCCGGGGGCAGGCACGCCCGGAGGCATTTCACATGGCGCAAAATTCCACCATCCCGTCTATCGCCTATGTAAAGGATCTTCATTGGGGCGCCCCGCATGCATATCGTACCCGGTCTGGAAAAACAAGACGCCCGCACCGCTGCGCCCCGAAAGGCCGGTGGCAAGGCATGGACAAGGAAAAGGATTCATGCCCAATTGCCACCGACCCCGACGGAGCTGATGTCGGGCAGGGCCGTCCCCGCCAATGCATCGGCCTGGAAGGGTGAAACAGATAGGATGATGGAAGAATCAAACATTGCACGGCAACGCTGCGAGCGATAAGCGAACCTTTTGAAAAGTAATTTAGCAGAAATGCCGCGAAAGCGCAAACCAGAAGACGCCCAGATATGGCTCCTGAAAGGGATGGATTGCCAGAATTCTGGCGATTTCCGTCCAAGTCGGAAGCAATGCCACGTTTGCTGCCAGCGGTCTTCCCGCCAGAATGATCGCTGCAATGGGCAGAGCCATCCGCGCCCGCAGAAAATAGAGCAGGCTCCAGAGAATCATCGGAAGCCAAAGAGTTCGAACCCGCTTCGCGACCGCTCGCCTGTACCACCCATCCTCTCCGAAATGCCCGGCGAGCAAATAGCCGCTGGCAATAAAAGAGAATGGAACCGCCATTTTTCCGATGCCATGCGCGAAGAACGAATGGATCCACTTGGCGGAGTCCGAGGCGTCATTGTCCAGTGGCAGGTGGATGAACAGTACGAGGAAGGCGCAAACGACGCCCATGGTGGAAATCTTGGCGGATGCTTCTTCGGTTATATCGGATTTCATTCCGGAAATTTCCAATGCCCCGGCTTTTTGATGTTGAGCCACGCCACTAGGCCGCGAATGGGCGTCTTGTAGTAGAGATAGGGCAGGGCAAAGACGATGAAGTCGCCTAGCGGTCGAGAGAGGCGATTGGAACAAAGCCCCATCAATCCCCTTCCCTTTCCAGAAAGCCCCCTGCATTTCAGAAGCCTCGGCAACCGCCTTCGCCACTCCTTCCGTATGGCATCGGCATCGACAGGACGGCCGAGGGTCAGCAAGGGCAGGCCTTTTGTGAAATACTTTTCCAGCCAGTCACTGCCCGCATAATCGACCTTCTTGCCGCTCGCGTCGATCATCTCCATGATGTCTAGGCGATGATCCATCTCATCGCACAGAATTTGAAGCGAAGGTTTGGAATTCATCGCGCTATCCGTCCGCTGCCGGTAACCATACAGCTTGGCGTCAGTCGCAACGATTGCATCCATGCGTTGCAATTGCAATCTGTTCAGAACATATCTGTCCTCGCCTCTGACATAGCGCGGGAAACGGACTTCCTCGAACAACCCGCGTTTGTACGCATGGCAGAAGAAGTAGCTGTAAAAGTCACGCATTGAGATTGTCTTGGACAGGCGGAGCTTCACGAAATTGAATTCCATGTCCTTCTGATCCGCCTTTTCTGCCGCGCGGCCAAATCGATAAAAGCCGACTCTAAAGCAGCTGTCGTCCGGATGCTTTCCCATCCCTGCGACAAGAACCTCCAGCAGTCTCCTGTGCCATACATCATCACCATCCAAAAAGCATATCCACTCTCCGCGCACCATGTCCAACGCTCTGTTCCGCGCGGTACCGACACCGGCATTGGCCTGATGGATGACGCGAAAGCGCATGTCCCGTGCGGCATATTCGTCAAGAATTGCACCGGAGCCGTCGGTAGAGCCATCATCCACGCAAATGCACTCCCAGTCTGCAATTGTCTGGGCCAGCACCGAATCCAAGCACTCGCGAAGATACGGAGCGACATTGAAGGCAGGAACGATAATTGAGAAGGTAGGAATCATGTCCTTTTCATCCTCATCACGCGAAGCAAAGGCCTTGCAACTCCAATATGCGAACGGGATTGTCGTAGACAAGACCAGCGGCTCTTCAAGCATAATATCAAATTGCCAGTCTTCTGGAAAAGTGCAAGGTTGAATGGAACGCAAGGGATCGGTGAAGCGCAGGGGGCGGTGGCATCACATGCCGTAGATTCGGGTTTTGGCGCTGGCGCACCGAAGCACGGAGCAACACGGAAAAGCCCCCGGATCCGCTTCAAGGCGCTTCCACTTCTCCTCGCGCAAATTTCCGTGGGTCTTGCGTGTCCCGCGAAGCGGGCTTCCGCGTCCGGCGAGGCCCGGGAACCCGGCGGTCAAGTCCGTCACGGCGGACAACGGTGGCGCATTCCTCGACCCGGGAGCCATCGGGCGCATCCTCGCCTAACGAAACCAAGCCTACGCTGCGAGGTCGGAATTTATCGGACGAGACACGGGAAGGTGCGCCGGCAAACGGAAAGCGCGCCGCCGAACGCCCTCACGCGCCACGTGCGAGCTTCCGGGCGAGAGCCGAGTAGGCTAGGCAGACCTTTCGCATGATGGGCAGAAAGGGCGAATGCGATCGCCAGGCGCGGACAAAGCGATAGGGAAGGCGGCGGGAATACGGCTCCTCCGCGACCAACCGGTGGATGTCCGCGGAAAGCACGGACAAGCGCCTGTCGAAGTCGACCAAGTCGATGTTCTTGGCCAGGCCCTTCCGGGAGATGATCCCGCCCCGATGGACATTCGCCACATAACCGACGACCGCCCTCAGAAGCGGATGGCGGATTTCGTCCGGCATCTTCGGGCGCAAAGCCTCGAATTGAGACACAATGTCAAGGGCGACCTCCCCGAGCATCCAGTAGTTTTTCACCATCTGCGCGTCTTCCATCGTCTGCCCGGCCCGGCCGAGCAGATAGCGGTACACTGTTCCAGGACAATAACGGACTCGCGAAACCCCCGCCAACGGCAGCAGGCTCCATTCCCCATCCGAATAGGCGACCCCCTCCAGCTGGTGGTAGGGAATGGAACGGAAAATGGCCGTCCGATAAGCATACGCATGCATGCTCAGACGTCCATGGGTCGCGACAAGCCGTTCAAGCGGGAAAGACCCGTCAACGGGGAGATCATACGCCCAATGCTCCCGGATCCGACCGAGCTCGTCCACGATGTCGAAGTCCGAAACGACGAGGTCGGCATCGCCAGCCCGGTCGCACAGGAAACGGAGAAAAGACTCGAATCCCGATGTGGAAAAACTGTCGTCGGCGTCCAGAACCTTGACGAACTTCCCGGCAGCGAGAGGCAACGCCGCATTGATGCAGCTTCCGTAGTGCCCGTTCTCCTTGTCGATTACGCGGAAAACGCCGGGATGCTTCGCCTCGAACCCATGGGCTATGGCGCTCGTCTGGTCCTTGGATCCGTCGTTCACGACGATGACGTCGAGCTTCTGGAGCAACTCCTTGTCGTCGATTACGAGACTGCCAAGGCAGTTCGGCAAATAGGCCTCCATGTTATAGGAGGGAACAATGATGGAAAGGAGTTTGTCCATAGGCCAACCCACGGCCACCCGAGCCACATCCGTTCTTGTACTTTCAGTCTGTCCGAACCCTGGCCGCGCGAGGTGGAGCCAGTATAGCAGGTTTGACGGCGGGCCGCAAGAAGCCCTCGGCGTGCGCAACCCTGCGGATTCGCCGAAATGCCGACGGAGGCGCACGCCCGTTTCACGGCTCGGTGTCCCGTCCGATATTCTCCGACATCACGCGCAGGCCTGCCTTCGTCCGGCGAGGACGAATCGCGAAGCGCATGTATCCGCGTTGAATGACGAGAACGAAGCCTGGTGGAATCTGGACGGGCAAACAGGTCAGGACTCTCCGGACGAGACACTCGTGTGCCGATTCTTAAATTATTTGCCCTAGTGTCCCGTGCGATTAGTCTTGAGCAATATGCAAAGCCAGCTGTTGAGAGACGAGGAGGAAGCCTTGAGCGTTGGGGCCCAACGTGATAGGCTGACGACGAAGGATGTCGGCGGCTGGCAAGGCATATTGCCAAGGATTTGACGCACGGGACACTAGCTTGACTCGTCTTCCCCATGCGTCGTTGTCGTCGTTTGCCGTAATTATTACGCCTTCACGACGACGCCTGGCCTGTGAAAACGATTCGGCGCAATGGCTGACTTATTTGCGAATCAGCACACTAGCGCCTTCTGAAGCACCGTATGGCTGCACGGGGGACGCGGCGGTAAAGGCCGAGCTTGATCTTTTCCCGCGCGGTCAGGATGTCCGTCGCGCGGATGGCGGACCAGTCCAGTTTCGACATCACATCCCTCACGGCGGCCTGCACCTCTGGAATGGAGCCGGCTGCACCCAGCGTGCACTTGGACATCAGCCACAAGTATTACAAGTAGACGCGGTACCGGCTGCACACGACATCGCTTGCGACTTCATGGGCATGAAACCACGCCAGTTCATCCAGCATGCGCGCATGGGGGATGCGCCATTGCCCGCGCAATTCCAGAACCGGGTTCCGCATGGACCGGTAATTGTAGACGACCTCGTATCTGGCAATGATGCCGCGTGCAAGGCAGGCCGTCTGGACAAAGAAGGGATTGTCCACCCATCCCGCCCCGGGCACTTCCTTCATGCGGATGCCGAAGCCATTGAGGAATTCTCTCCGATAGATGGCGCTCCAGATGCTTGGGTGGCCGGAAAGAAGCGCGGGGAAGTCAGAAATCTTGAATGGGGTTGCAGGGGGGATTCCGTGCAAGCGCCCGGCGCGTTGGACCTCTCCTGACGGCAGGACATATTGGAAATCCCCCTTGACAATGTCGGCGTCGCCTCCTGCGCCGGCAAGCAATGTGCGGTAAATCCCCTCCTCCACCCAGTCGTCCGGCTCGACAATCGAGATCCACTCCCCTTCCGCCCGGTCGAGTCCTGCGTTGACGGCGCTTCCATAGCCTCCGTTCGCCTTGTGAACGACCCTGACTCCGCAGGTGCCGCCGCGCCTGGCGGCATCTCGCTCGTATGCGTCGCATATCGCGGGACAGCCGTCCTTTCCCCCGTCATCAATCAGAATGACTTCCGACCGAATGCCCTGGCAGGCGGCCAAGACGCTGTCGACGCACTGGCGGAGATAGGTCTCGACGCCGTAAACCGGGATGACTACGGAAAGGTCTACTTTTTTGCTTGTGCGTAAATTTTCCATGCCCGAGACAGTATAGCAGGTTTGCCAAATCTTTTTATGATTAGGCATACTAGCGGGGCGGCATGGGGATTACGACCATCCTTTTCAATCTGAACAGAAATAAGACTTAGACGCACAACACCCGCCCTCAACTAATGTCGCGCAGATATAATTGCCTTATACAAAAAGAAAATTTCCCCCGCATTAAGTGTGGAAGTCATTTTCGTGACGGCAAATTGTCGCCCTGCCTCTGCCAAATAACGCGATTGTTCAGGATTCGCAAGCGCCATCTTGATTATAGTCGCAAGCGAATCACATCGTCCCGGTTCATAATGGAAAAGCATACCAGTTATGCCATCTGAAATTAATTCAGGTGTTGCGCCTGTATCTGCTCCAACCGCCAAACAACCGGCCATCATCGCCTCTGCCGTTACCCGTCCCCATCCCTCAAACTGCGAACAGGTGAAAGCAACATCCGCCTTTTCAAGAAAGTCTTCAGGATTCTTCTGAAACCCCAAATAGGTAACTCTGTCCTTCATCTCCGCCCTGGCGAAAATTTCTTCACACTCATGACGAACCTCCGCATCTCCTGCACCAATAAACCAAACACGGAAGTCATGTACTCCCTCGCAAAAAACCTTGGCACATGCCATCGAAAACTCAATCTGCCCTTTGTGACGATTAAAATTTCCAAGAAAAACAAGGGTGTAGGGCTTTTGTTGCATAATTTTATGCCCGGAACGACGGAATCTCCCATCATCTACCCCATCGTAAATCGTAACGAGGCGTGAGGATGGCACTTCTTCGCGATACATGGCAGCAATACACTTGGAAATCGCGATGACCTTCGCACTTGAAGCCATCAGACCATTGCCAACAGACCGGCTCCACATTGTTCGGGAAAGGCCCTTTTCAAGGTGCTCGCGCAAGTGCCAAACACACGGGACGTGTTCCGCTTGTGCCGCTAGGGCCCCAACATACGTCCAGGTAGTATTAACATGAACGATATCTACATCATAATATCTGATTAGTTTTCGCATCCTACGCACGGAACAGATGTTGCGCAACATGACAATGATCATATTCATTGCATTTCTCCAATAAAGCATGTTTGTTCCAAGAGGAATTGTCCATCCGCATGACTTGACCATAACAAAGGGAAGGCTTTCCTCAATCAGTAGCTGAGTACCGTCTCCATCATTAGGAAGTACGATGAACGGATCCGCACCATGTCGCGACCGTACTAGCGAAGCTAGTTCGACCATGCATCGAAAAGCTCCAGACCCCGCATTGTTATCGGAAGGGCTGAACATGATGCGCATCCCTTTTCGGGAAACTTCAGGTGGGCGATCCACATAATCAGAAGACCGAACCCCTTTTTGCACAATGCCGATGAACGCGAGAAATGGCCGAATAAGCAACCATACCCCGCAAAGTGGAAACAAAAACACCGTTCTGGTTACCCCGATGGCATCAAACGATGTTTGCAATATAAATTGAAATTGTGACATGTCATGACCTCCTTACTAATCCAATGTCTACAAAGTCAGAAAACCCGTAATCCCTTGCATGCGGAAAAGGGGGGCGGCATTCGTGTATAAAGCGCCGTACTGCTAATTGCCAACACACGACGAATAACACATCTACTGATGTAACGGTCAGTAAACCTTAGAGTGTTAAGAACCGAAGCATTAAGCTGAACAAGAATGAAGAGCATCTTCAAGCCATTTTAGTGATCGTGCGCGAGCCATTGCCAAGGATTCCGCAGTCGACTCCGACAAGGGCCGAACGAGTCTGTCTTCTATTTCCTCAATTGTAAGCGAAGGGTTGACAACACGCTTCCGCTCACCTACGGCATCCAACAATGCCATAACTCGCGTACCGGAAGAATTATTTTGTGGCCGTAGATTCAAAAATGGCTTCCCATGCAAAAGAGCGAGCGCCGTCCCGTGGAAAGACCCAGCCAAAACATATTGTGCGGACCTAATGTATCCAATCATGTGTCCTGGCGAAATCAAATCAGAAAAATCATACCAGTTGGCTCGCCGATATCTCCCCCATGTCGGCGTAATAACTAAATCTAAATGTAATCTAAAGGCGAGTTCCTTTGCAACTTTTACCTCCCAGTTTGTCGCGTCACAGGAATACATGTAAATGAAGTCGCGTTTATGGGATGGTATGAAGACCTCGTCATAATCTGCTTGCTGCAACAATAAGACGGGGTCTAAAACTACTGTGTAATTAGAAAAAGGCTCGCGGGTTGAAACAGATTTAAAGGTTGCGAGGGCCGCCTTAACCATAGCAGCGTCCTCCAGTGAAAGGGGAGCGTCTCCCTTACTTACGGCATAGGCAATCCGCGAAATGCCCACTGGCATATCACAACAAAGAAAATAAGGAGACCAACCATTAATGCGCGGGTTAATCACCTGATCAGAACCCAAGACAATAAGATCATAGTGCGCGGAGAAATCCGAAACCTTACAGAAGCGTTCTGGTAGGTATTTGTTCCTGAAGGCGTCATAATATTTCCCTACACGCACCCCATCCCCCATTCCAAGCATGGCCTTAAGTAGCCGATATACGAATGACCTTACACGCCGTGCAAGCGATCCAGAACGTGCTCGTTGCCTAAGTGCGCTTCCCCAAGGGACGCGCCCGACTTCATTGTAGGGGCCGCAGGGGAACTCCACAGTATGCCCCATACGTTCAAGAACCGTTTTTAGCGCCCATGCCTGAAGCATGGCGCCACAATTGTAGGCTCTATGAAAGGTTATGATGGCGATACGCATTTCAGTGAATTACAAGGACATCTTTCAGCGACTTCCTAGGGGATGCCGCGACATAAAACACATCCGGTGTCTCTCCGCAAGCCAATAACGCAATTATGTTTTCAGATTCTTTAATTCTCACAATTTTTCGAAATGCAATGTCTTCTTCGGGGCTCTTAGACCAATTGAGAACGCAGTGTGCGATTTCATGATAGAAAAGGGAATAACAAAGATTCATCAGAAACATACCACCATTTGTGAATAAATCATTTCGTTCTTTTGCATCTATCAAGCCTTCTAGATCGGCAGTTATAACAAGAAGTTTATTGGCTAGATGTCCAAATCCTCGATTTCCTTTTTGAATTTCCAGCACTGCTTTAATTTCCTTTTGATTGGAAATCAAATGCACTCTGCAATATTGCCTATTACAAGCACTTGGGGTACTAAGCGCTAGCGCTACCGCTTTCCCAATCCGCTCTTCAGTCAATGGTTTTGAAGCATAGTGCCGTAATGTATGTCTCATCCACGCGAATCTGCCAAAAGCCGCCTCCCGTTCTTTATAGAAACTCTCTTTTGTCGTTTGAACTTGTCTAATCCTGTCAGGATTCTGGTGCCTCTTGCAAAACGCCGACAATTTCGCCTTAAGAACATCGTCTAGTATTGCTTCGTTTTTTTCATGTTCAAGCTCACTATGAATATCATAATAATCCGTTACAACATCTGCTGCATGAACTACCTGCTCGTCGAAAGCCCCAAAATGCTTCTCAAAACATTCTATTTGTTCCATAAGTTTACACACAACACTTCTTCCGAACACAAACCTCCTATTAGGCATCGTTAGTCCCTTTTCGACCACATGATATGTTGCTATTATGTTAGCTAAAGCCGCATCGTGCCCTTCGTGATTAAAGTATCCGGAGAACTTAATCATGCGATCTGCATCATATTCATAGTACTTTCTAACTGCTGCAATCTCTCTGCGTTTATAAGCTATTTGCCTCAGTTGCTTGTACAGAGTCTCCCCAATAATGGCTCTTAAGACGCACAAAAGAACATGTCGCATGTTTCATTTCCTCCCCAACAGACGCTTAATCCTAAGTTGCACATATTCCTGCTCTTTTTTGTCTAATAAGAACAACCAAGTGCCAGACAACAATACAATTTCGCAAACAACAGCCGTCGTTAACACTCTAAAAATGCTAGGCGCCATGAACAATCGAGGAAGAAGCCCCAGCATAACACTTGCAAATGTCAGAGAAATGACTGGTAAAACAATTCTTTTTAGCCAATAAGAAGCAGACATCGAAACCAACCCTCTGGCAAACCATACGCGTCCCCAGGCACAAAAGGCCATCGTGACAAGCATGGCAATTCCAACAAAGTAAATACTATAACCTAATGCACAAAATAACCACGCTAGAGGCAGCGTTGCCACAAGTGCTCCACCAAGAATACTTTGATATCTTGCTATTTCTCCTTTTGCATTTACTGCCAACATATGGCCAACCGACGATTGATCAATTAGCGTCATAAGGAGCATTATCATACACAGGCCATAAGATGTCTTTGGCGGGTTTACTAGCCATATCCGCAAAACTTCACGGAGTTCTAAGCTCAACGGAATAGAAAAAACCAGCACAAAAAGCATGGCAAACTTACATGCATGGTAAGCAAGATATCTCATGCGTTCAGAATCGCCAGCACCATATGCGGACACAATGGCTGGCTGAAAGGCACCGATCATAGCACCTGAAAGCGTCATTGTATGCGCATTCACATTTCCAGCTACCGACATGGCTGCATTGGTTTTTGGTCCGAAGTACTTATTTATAAGGATTTGAATACCCTGTGAGCGCAACAATCCACCACCTTGACCTATGCCCCACCATCCAACAAAATAAAGTATTTCACGCATGCGTTCAACCGACAGACACTCACTCATAACAAGTCTACACTCTTTAAAAAGAAAGAATCCTCTTACAAAGATGATAGTTTGTGGAACGACCCCAAGGCAACATGACCAGAAAGCCAATGTTGACAACCATACGCCTGGATGCGTAACCATGTAATAAAGAACAAATGCGTTGAGACTTGTTGTAACAAAGGAGTATACGGTCAATTCAGCAATGTATTGTTTAGCATAATACATTGCATTGACAGGAACCGAAATCATCCCAAGAAAACATGTCACGCATACAAACCTGAACACCCACACACAATCGTCCACCCTGTCTACTGGAATCGTCAAGAAATTCTTTATACACCAAATGCCAATTGGATAACCAAGCAAAATTAATGAAAAGGGGATGACAGTATGAATAAAAACCGCCGTTGAAAACCATTTTCTGCAATCTGTCAATCCTTCTTCTAAAGTCTCTGGGATACTAGCCTTACCAATCGAAACAGCATAAAATCGTGAGACAGCAGTAGAAATTAATCCGTTAAAAAAAGAGATGAATCCTGTCAACCCCCCAACGACCCCCATCAGGCCATAGTCGACCTCTCCCAGCGCCATGAGGGTCCAGCGGCCACAGAAAAGGCCGATGACAAGCGCATAAAGCGACCGCCCATAGGTGGCCACAACATTAAGGAAAATACGCTTGTTTTCGGTCATTTAGCCGTTTCAACACCTCGCCGCGCGCTTGGCGGACAGCCTCGTAGTTCCCCCTCCCGCGCCGCAAGCCGCCGGACGGCCTCTGCGCGGCTCCGGCAACGATACGCAACGGTCAGCCCGGATTGCCCGTCGTGCGCCGGAGGATCGCAGGAGAAACATCCACCTTCCACCGCGAAGCAGCTAGCTGCACAGGCGATAGAGAACGCCCGCGACGACGGCGGAGCCGATTACGCCGGAGACGTTCGGTCCCATGGCGTGCATGAGGAGGAAGTTCGCCGGATCGCTCTCAAGGCCGACCTTGTTGGCGACGCGGGCGGCCATCGGGACGGCCGAAACGCCGGCCGAGCCGATGAGCGGGTTTATCTTTTCCTTGAGGAAGAGGTTCATGAAGCGCGCCATCAGATTGCCGGCGGCCGTGCCAACGGCGAAGGCGACGAGGCCGAGGCAGAGAATCTTGAGGGTCTCGATTGAAAGGAACTTCTCGCAGGCGAGCTTGGAGCCGACGGAGAGGCCGAGCATGATCGTGACGATGTTGCAGAGAGGGCCGGAGCAGGTGTCGGCGATGCGGGCCACGGAGGGGCCGACCTCACGGGCGAGGTTGCCGAACATCAGGGCGCCCACCAGCGGCACCGCGCTCGGAAGGAGCAAGCCGCAGAGGAGAAGCACGATCAGCGGGAAGCAGACCTTTTCCATCTTGGAGACGTGACGGAGCTGCTTCATCTTGATTTTGCGCTCTTCGGCGGGGACGATCATCTTCATGATCGGCGGCTGGATGATCGGGACGAGGGCCATGTAGGAGTAGGCCGCGAC
>JAEEGL011777637.1_pt1 | contig 13121 bp, 19 predicted proteins | sample 9134231 | NCBI WGS metagenome assembly JAEEGL01 (sample SAMN16246548, study PRJNA631951) | gut metagenome | biome: gut microbiome; feature: rumen; material: fiber-attached | host: Bos | place: Iran: Karaj | collected 2018-10
AAATGCTCACAAAGCTCATTCCTGATCCCTCGATGCCAGTAAGGATCATATGCCTTGTTGTCGGAGTCGTGATCATCTGCTTCGGATCAGCACTTTACATGACAGCAGATCTTGGAGTTTCCACATATGATGCGATTGCACTCATCATATGCAATACATGGAATAAGGGAAAGTTCCAGTACGTAAGGATAATCACCGATCTTGTATGTGTTATCCTCGGATCAGTCTTATTCATCATGTCTGGCGGTCTGATCTCACAGATACCCACCATTGCCGGTATCGGAACGATCATCACGGCTTTCTTCATGGGGCCTTTGATCGAATTCTTCAACGTGCATATAGCAAGACCGTTACTTAAAAACGCAAGCAGTACATGACTGCTTGCGCTTTATCTTATTCTCCGTAGAGGATCCTTGCGTATTCCGAATCCTTGTCAAGTATGAGTGTCTTGTTCTTTCCTGCTAAAGCTTCCAATGAATCCAGCCCTCTTAAGTAATTATAGAATTCGGATTTGCCTTCATCATTGTAGGCATTTGAAAGGATCTGCATGTATTTTGCTTCACCCTCTGCTTCTATCTTTGCCGCATCCTTTTCGGCATTCGCCTTTAAAATGCTGACCTGCTTGTCTGTTTCGTTTCTGATCTTCTGTGCTTCCGCCTGACCTTTTGCAGCATAGCCTGCCGCTATGTTGTTTCTTTCTGAGATCATTCTCTCGTAAACAGCTTCCTTATTGTCATCAGGCAGATCAAGAGCCTTTATCTCGGCAAGTTCTATATCTATTCCGTACTGTTTGATATCTGTATTGGCTTCCTTTGTTATCATATCTGTCAGTGTCGTTCCTCTGGCAGCGATTATCTCATCCTGAGCCATTGATGATATCGTATTCTTTGTCGCATTGTATACCGCAGCCTCAATACGCTCTTCAGCTCTTCCTCTTATCGCTCCGAGCGTCTGGTAGTACTTGGTGGGATCTGTGACCGACCAGATAACGTAATTGTCAGCGATCATCGACTTCTTGTCCGATGTTATTACATCTGATACCGGTATGTCGTACATGATATCACCGGTATAGACAGATGTTACGCTCTCAATGAAAGGTGTATGAAAGTGCATTCCAGTCTCGGAGACTACAGACTGTATCTTTCCGAGCCTGATTATCATTGCTGCTTCATTGGGTTTAACAGTATATGCCGAAGCTCCGATTATTATCGTCACAGCACATGCCAGTACAAATATGATCAGTGCATTTCTTATCTTCTTCATTGCTCCACCTCCTGTGTCAGTCCTGTTTCAGCTGTCTGTGAATCCAAAGAATTGAAACTGTCAAGGGGCATCATCGTCTGTGTGTTTCCGTCAGTGATTATGACTTTTAATCCAGGCAGTATCTGCTCCATCTTTTCATAGAACATACGACGCTTTGTAACAAGCGGGAATTTCTGATATTCCGTATAGGTCTCGTTAAATCTTGCGACCTGACCTTCAGCTTCGGCGATCCTTGCTTCCTTGTTTGCATTTGCCCTCTGAACTATCGCGTCAGCTTCTGCTTCCGCCTCGGGTATCTTCTGGTTCTGATACTGGTAAGCATTGTTCTTTGCCGTATCAGCTCCCTGCTTTGCAGTTTCAACAGCCTTGAATGCAGCAACTATCTGTTCTGTAGGAGGCGCTGAATCCTGGATCGTTATATTGATAACCGTAAGACCGATATTCTGCTTGTTAAGCTCCTCTAGCATAGCTGCCTTTACATCAGCCTGTATCTGGCTTTTTCCCGTGGTCATAGCTTCATCTACAGTGTAGTTTGATACTACGGTCCTTATATTTGCCAGAGCGATATTTGAAAGGATAGCTTCCGGATTTTCACTGTTATACAGATAAGCCACAGGATCCGAAACTCTGTACTCCAGATAGAAATCGATATTTAAGAGATTAAAATCCGAAGTTATCATTATCCCGTTTTCGGTATCGGTCAGATTCTGACCAGTCTCCGAAACAACATATCCTATCCCGGTGCCGTGTGTTGTCATGTCGACCTTATGTACCGACTGCCACGGCGGCTTGAAATACATTCCAGCCGTATTAACCTTTACTATGCTTCCAAACTGTGTCACCACGGCATTCTTCTGCTCGTTGACGGTATAGAAGCATCTGCATAATGTAATGATCATAATGACAACGATAAGGCATGTCACGATTATCTTGATAGCGCGGCCGCCCTGATTGGCATTTATGATGTCATCTTCTTTTTTGTTACCCATCTTTTTTCTCCCTCATATTATTTGGATTTGACCATCCCTACAAGTTTATCGAGTAATGCTTGCATATGTCAACATTTTCCCGATCACTTTAATGGTATTTTACATTCATTTATATAAGTTTTAAATGATCGCACAGACATGATAGAGGTCTGTATTTTGTCTGATTCACATATTTTGCCATCCTTTTTCATGTAAACATCTCCAAAAGGCAAAAATATAGCGCAGGTTATACCTGCGCTATCTCTACAGTGCTTTCTTTAGCTTTTCTTCCAGTGCTTCTTTGGGCATTGCTCCGAGCGCCTGATCTATGACCTTTCCGTCTTTGATTATCACAAAGCACGGTATGCTCATTACGCCGTATTTGGCTGCGAGCAGCTCCTCATCGTCGATATTTACTTTTCCTACCTTTGCCACTTTGTCATATTCATCGGCAAGCTTTTCAACAACAGGTCCCATCATCTTGCATGGGCCGCACCAGTCTGCGTAGAAATCAACAAGTACCGGCAGCTTGCTTTTTAACACCTCTTCATCAAAGTTTTCATTTGTAAATCTATATTCCATAATGATCTCCTTTCTTTTTGCTTGTTTTTCCTTGCTGCTAAGTTTATTATATATGGTATAAAAAACTTATCAAGTACGCAAAAAATATTAACCAGGTAAGGAAAAACTGACTATGAGCAAAAAAGAAACATTATGCGAAAACATCGCAGGAGCGGGATGCGGCTTAAAAAAAGTCATTGATATCGTTGGCGGAAAATGGAAGATCATGATCCTATGCATTATAGACAGGGATGAGACCGTAAGATACGGAGAACTAAAAAGAGCTGTCTTTGGCATAACAAACACGATGCTAGCCCAGTCCCTTAAGGAGCTGGAAAATGACGGTCTCGTGATCAGAAAGCAGTACGATGAGATGCCTGTCAGAGTGGAATATACTCTTTCTAAGAAGGCAAAGTCACTCATACCTATCCTTCTTCAGTTAAAGAAATGGGGAGAAAGCAACCTGTAATGAATGATAATACAAGTTCAGAAAATCAAAGACGGCTTATAGAACTGGCCAAAAGAAGCTACGAAACAAACTCGTTTACATTCACCGATTTCTTATCCATGGCTGAGCTTTCCGACTTTTATGAGATCGAAAGCGTTCTTGGATATGCCTGCCCCATGTTATACGGAGGATGTGATATGAGCGAGCGAAAGATGATTAGATTCGGCGATCCTGACGAGTTTGGCTACGAGCAGCCTTTCCCGATAGATACTCTTATCATAGAGCCCCTAAATGAAAAATTCTCGGATGATCTTAACCACAGAGACTTTCTCGGGGCACTGATGAATCTTGGAATAAAGCGTCAGATGTTAGGAGATATCTTTGTTAAGAACAACAAAGCCTGTCTCTTTTGCAAAGACTCTATATCAGAATATATAACAGACAGTCTTTCCCGCATAAAGCATACGAGTGTGAAAGTGCGTAAAGGCGAAGTTACAAGTGATATCACTTCTCCCACACTTATTGATAAGACGATACAGATCTCATCCAACCGTTTAGATGCCATCATATCAAAAGTCTACAATCTCTCAAGAAACGATTCTCTTATGCTCTTTCAGTCGGGACTGGTATATATAAACGCAAGACAGTGTACGGAAAATGCCAAAAAGGTAATGCCCAAGGATGTGATATCAGTAAGGGGACACGGAAGATTTGAATTTGGCGGCGAGCTAAACGTCAGCAAGAAGGGGAAGCTAAACTGTTTGGTAAAGATCTACGGATAAAACTCAAAACACGAGGTCAATTAATGTCATTGATGATTTCCTTTGCTATGCCGATAATATAATCATCACTTATAGGAGAAAAGATATGAAGAATACAAGTATTTTTAATGAGACACTTACAACACTTGAGACCAGGAGAAGCTGCAGAGCATTCAAGCCTGACATGATAAGCGAGGACGAGCTCAATGCTATCCTTAAGGCAGGTACGTTCGCACCTACCGGCATGGGCAAGCAGAGTCCGATAATCATAGCCGTTACAGATCAGGATCTCAGGGATGAGATCGCTGCAAACAATGCAAAGATCGGCGGATGGGAAGCGGGCTTTGATCCTTTCTACGGAGCACCTGTTATCCTTATAGTACTCGCGGACAAGACAGTTCCCACTCACGTATATGACGGATCCCTTGTAATGGGCAACCTTATGAATGCAGCTGAAAGCATCGGAGTCGCAAGCATATGGATCCACAGAGCAAAGGAGGAATTTGAATCCGACTTTGGCAAGGGCATCCTAAGAAGACTGGGTATAGAGGGCAATTATGAAGGAATAGGCCACTGTGCTTTAGGATATGCCGCAGAGCCTGCAAAGGAAGCTGCTGAGCGAAAAGAAGATTATGTTTATTTCATCTAACAGGAGATAATATGAAGAATATCAATATATTAAACGGTCCAAAGAATGCTTCCGCAATAATACAGGGTTGCATGAGAATGCCCGATCTTTCGGTAAACGAAGCGGCAAAAGTCATAAGCACGGCTTATGAGTGCGGCATCAACTTTTTTGATCACGCAACATGCTATGGAGAAAACGGAGCAGCTGAAACAAGGTTCGGAGAAGCTTTCAGCCTCACCGATATCAAACGTGAGGATGTATTTATCCAGAGCAAATGCGGTCTTTGCTTTGACAGGAACGAATTTGACTGGACCAAGGAAAACATTCTCTCAAGCGTAGATGACAGCTTAAGAAGACTTAAAACGGATCATCTTGATACTCTGCTTTTGCACAGACCCGACGTATTATATGATCCTGCAGAAGTAGCTGAGGCTTTCGACATACTTGAAAGCAGCGGCAAGGTCATCTATTTTGGAGTGAGCAATCTTGTACCGATGCAGATCGAGCTCTTAAAGAAATACGTGAAACAGCCACTTATCATCAATCAAGTCCAGCTCTCTCTCGAGCAGTCACAGCTTATTGATCAGGCTCTTTACATGAATAACAAGACTACGGAGTTTTCAATAAACCGTGACGGCAATGCTCTTGACTACTGCAGATTAAACGATATGACTATACAGGCTTGGTCGCCTCTTCAGATCGGCATGTTCGGCGGTTCATTCATAGATAACCCGGATTACGCAAAGTTAAACGAAACTCTTAAAAAGATCGCAGACCGCGAGAATGTTTCAAAGGCTGCTGTTGCCATTGCATGGATACTTCGTCATCCGGCAAAGATGCAGGCCATCATAGGCACTATGAATCCCGATCACATCAAGGATGTATGCGCAGCGGGTGAAGTAAGCCTTTCACATCATGACTGGTACGAACTGTATCTTTCTGCAGGCAAATACCTGCCTTAAGTTTAAAAGATAAAAAATGCAATATCTGCCCTTAGGGTGCAAATATTGCATTTTTTTAATCTTCACTTATCGACTGTATCGCTTCCATTCTGATCATTTTTATCTTTTCTGTCTTTGGAGTGGTTACCTTCACAATCATCCATTCATCATCAACATCGATGATCGTATTTGATCCATGCTTTGTATTCCCGTAAGTAACTATGTCCGCATCCATATAGTCTTCCTTTAATCCTATATTTACGCTCTTTCCTGCATAGTCTTTAGCAAGTCTGACAAGATCATTTCTTGCCTCGTTAAAGGACGTCCCCTTCATCTTTGTCAGCTCACCTTCAAGCTTATCCATCCTTCTTTTAAGTTCGCCTGCCTGACAGAAAGCATACAGGCCCATTAAGGAAAATACCAATGCCACGTATTCCATCTATCCTTCCTCCTTTATCTCAAATGAAAGAATAGATGAGACCGGTAATAGCTTTTCTATCTGTCCCTTTTTCGTACTTGCGCTTACTTTCATCCAGTTTCCCTCAAATTCTGTTATGATGCAGTCAGCGTCATAAAGATCTATATCCGCTTCTCCGTCAAAAAAAGTGAGCTTCACCTTTTTGCCGACAGCCGTTTTAAGAAGTCTGCTGACAGGTGATTGAGGTGCACTCTCACACTCTGTCACATCATCCTTTAACAGGTAGTCACAGCTGACTCCAAGGATAGATGCGATATCTCCTATCTTATCAATATCCGGCATTACCGTTGCGGACTCCCATCTGCTCACAGTCTGTCTGGTCACAGAAAGCTTTTGAGCAAATTCCGACTGTGTCAGTCCTGCATCTTTTCTTTTCTTTGCAATCTTGTTTCCAAGTTCGTTCATATCTGTATCCTCTCGTTTTCTTTGATGGTTTGATTGTATGATCAGGATCTGGCTAAATCAAGAAATCTGCATGTTCAAAATGTAACATGGCTGTTTACATCCTGACATTTTTCGAGGATGTTATAGATCCCGTCCTGTGATAAAACTCCGCGTTTTAAGTCTTTAGGCAGCTTTCCTGCTTCATCGAGTGCAAGATCATCCTTCCATAGCTTGCTTGTATAGTATTCTTCCAGTTTTTTGATCTTAGGCATCAATCTTTCATACTCTTTAAGCTTACCATCAAGTTCATCAATAAGCACTGTGGCCTCATCAAGGATCTCTTCCATCTGTTTTATACGTTCAACCGCTCTTTCCTGTCTATTCATTCTGTTTTCCTTTTCTATGTAGATATCACATGTTTCCATCTCATTATGGTACAATATGAACTGTTAGGCAACAACAGTCCCATTGGGACTTTCAAAAGACAGCAATAAAAGGAGAACATATGAAATATCTTATCATCGGGACCGGAGGCACAGGAGGAGCGATAGGCGCATATCTGGCAAAGGCTTCAAAAGATGTTACTTTTATCGCCCGCGGCAAACATCTTGATGCCATAAAAGAAAAAGGATTGAGGATAATAAGACCAAACGATGAATTTACACTCTTTCCAGCAAAAGTGACGGATTTGGAAAGCTATGATGAAAAGCCCGACGTGATCTTTGTATGTGTAAAAGGATATTCGCTTGACTCTGTCATACCTCACCTAAAAAGGATCGCAGATGAAAAATGTGTAATAATCCCTATCCTTAACATCTTCGGCACAGGTGCTATGATGCAGACACATTTTGATAATACACTCGTGACCGACGGCTGCATCTATGTGGCTGCTCAGATAAAAGAGCCCGGCTGCATACAGATGAACGGAGATATCCTTCGAGTGATCTTCGGAGTAAGGGATAAAGCTGACTACAGAGCATGTCTTAAGGACATAGAAAACGATCTTATTAAAAGCGGTATCGAGGGAATTCTTTCAGACAATATTAAAAGAGACGCGCTTTTAAAGTTCTCATATGTATCTCCTCAGGGCGCATGCGGTCTGTACTATAACGTTCCTGCCGGAAAGATCCAAGAACCCGGAAAGATAAGGGATTGCTTTATAGGGCTTATCAGAGAGATAGATGCACTGGCTAATGCCATGGATATACATTTTGAAGAAGACATAGTAGAAAGAAACCTTGCAATTTTGGACAGTCTTTCTCCGTCTGCTACAACATCGCTTCAAAGGGATATAATAGCAGGGCGTGATTCCGAGATAGACGGCCTCATATTTGAAGTTGTAAGACTTGCAGATAAATACGGTGTTAACTTACCCCTGTATACCAAGATTGCAAAATATCTTTCATGATTTAGGTCGTAAAGCTAAAATAACCTCTTTCATTTTGCTCTTTAAGAAATGGTAACCTTTTTATACATGTAATACAATTGACTCATAACAAAGGGGGAGTAATAAAAGGAGGTTTTAAAATGATCACATTATTCTCAATATTTCTTATAGTTTTCATCGCAAAGATCGCATGGTTCGCTATCAAGGCAGCCTGGGGGATCGGCAAGTTTGTTTTAGGGATAATCTTATTCCCGCTGTTTTTGATAGCTCTTGTAGCCGGCGGACTGATATATATCGCCTTGCCGATACTTATCATCGCAGGTATCATCTCACTTTTTACAACAAGACTGGCATAATTTAACGGGTGTCTCAAAAGAGGCACCCGTTTTATGTATCTTTCTAAATATAGTCAGTGAAAAAACTATCCAAACAGCATATCTGCCGTTTTTTCCAGTTCTCTCCTTTCCACTGAATCATCATATCCGCTTTCCTTATCATCGATACCCTTTATAGGATCGATCAGAAACAGTCCATCTCTATTGCAGTAAAAGAATATCTTTCTGACTCCCCTGATCTTAAACCGCGCCTCAGCACTGCTTTCAGGATAGAGCTTAACAAACTGCATATCATCAGATGAAGCTGCTGCCATAAAGGAAATGTAATGTTCCTTAGTCATGCTGTGATCGATCCGCACATAATACTCATCTTCAACCCGTTCAATAAGTATCATGTGTCGCTCGTCTGTTTCTTCAGCCTCTAAAGGCATGAGCTGTATGCCGTGGCAGCTAATAGCCGCCTCGCCCATAGTGTGTATCACGTTTTTGCAGACCGGACAGACATAAAACTTTGAACGTAGCGTATTTGCGGATACGTTTTCATTAAAAACCGTATTACCTGAGATCAGTTCTGTGACCGAGATATTAAATGCCTTTGCTATAGGCTCTAAAAGAGTGATATCCGGATATCCTTTTGCCGTCTCCCACTTCGAAACAGTCTTGTCGCTAACACCGATCTTTTCAGCAAACTGAATCTGTGTCATCTTATTCTTTTCGCGCATCTGCCTTATGACCGCGCCTGTAACATATTGGTTCATATTTCCTACCTCCATGTCAGGATTGTATAGCAGCAAGCCTAATCATTCCACCTACGCTTCGTAGAATCTTACTCTGTCATCAATGCGATCACTGCGTGCGGTGCTATGCTCATATCATCAAGGTCATTTAACACTCTGCCGCTCCACATCTCTATAGAACCTTGCTTGATCGTTACCGGTATATCATGCTGCAAACTGTCAGAGATATTGAATATCGCAATATATCCATTATCTAAAGATCTGCCTTCCCATACGATGAATCTATCGTCTTTATAGACTTCTTTTGATTCACGGATGCTTCTTGCCATTGTATATATTCTTTCATTTGTTAAAAGCTTAAACGTCTCATCATCAAGTAAGGCAAGATTTGCTCCTATCATCAGAGGAGATCTGAAAATACTCCAAAGCGTGATCATGGTCTTTTGTTCATCAAAAGAAAATCTTGTATTTCTTTCCTGTCCGAATCCCTTTCCTATCATCCCTATCGGCAGCATGTCGCAATCAGGATATGCATTGTCACATACATAGGGCTGCCATTTTCTGCACCTGTCAAACATATCCTTTAAAGATTCCCAGTTGTCCCAGAAATCATCAGTGATACGCCACATGTTCGCATTCCTTTTATAAAAGTCATGCTCATCTATTATAGCCGGTCCGGGAGAAAGGCTTAGTATGATATCGCGTCCGCAGTTTTTAATGGCTCTGTGCAGCATAGAGATCTCTGCTTTTGCAGATTTGGCATCCATCCTGCATATATCATCACACTTTATCAGATCAACTCCCCAGGATGAATAGAGTTCAAGTAAGGAATCATAGTACTTCTGAGCTGCGGGTGAATCAGGATCAACACCGTACATATCGGGATTCCACGGACATATCGAATAGGGATCAGCAACTTCATCAGCTCTTAGATCACTTCCCTTTATCTTAGTCTTTGTATGAGCCGCTATCCTTGGTATGCCTCTCATCATATGTATACCGAACTTAAGCCCCAGATCATGCACATGATCGGCAAGAGGCTTAAATCCTTTTTTATCTTTTGAGGAAGGAAATCTGCTAACATCGGGTAAGAGTCTTGAATACTCATCCATCTCGAGCTCGCCAAATGGAACATACTGATACTTATCTCTTGACTGTCCGGCGACTTTTGAATACCATTCTATATCAACAACGATGTATTCCCAGCCGTATGGCTTAAGATAGCGAGCCATATACTCGGCATTTTCTCTTACCTGTTCTTCATTTACCGTTGTATCAAAATAATCATAGCTGTTCCATCCCATGGGCGGATGGGTTAAAGATCCTGTCATGCTCATATCTACTGCTTCTTTCCTGTCAGATAGTAAACCGCGAGTGCTGTCCTGTGCGAGAGATTCTCTTTTGATAAGATAGTAGTTATATAATTCTTAACCGTTCCCTCGCTTATATATAGTTTTGAGGCTATCTCTTTGTTTGAAAGACCTTCAGCGACAGCCTTTATTATATCAAGCTCCCTTTCAGAATATCCTGATGTATCAAATGAATTTACAGCACCGTTGCTTTCTGATATATCAGACGTATTGGCCAGATTTTCAAGGATGCTCTCTTCCATGACACCTGTCCCGTTATAGACGGATTTGATCATCTGCTTTAAATGCTCCGGGGTATGATTCTTTATCAGGTAGCCTTTTGCGCCGTTTTTAAGAGCCTGTCTCACCAGATCGTCATCATCAAACGTTGTCAGTATCAAAACCTTTCCGAGATCATTCTCAACGATATACTTGGTGGCTTCAATCCCGTCCATCTTTGGCATCTGTATATCCATCAAAAATACATCAGGTCTGTTTATCTTTGCGAGCCTGATCGCTTCCTCACCGTTTGATGCACTTCCCAGCACTTCAAATTCATCATCAACATCAAGTATTATTTTCATTCCGTCACGAACAAAATCACTGTCATCCGCTATTATTACTTTTATTTTCTCCATAGCTTACCCCGTTTAATCTTTTATCGGAAAGAGCATATTTACCTCAAATCCCGCCTGTGCTTCAAAATCTATTATCCCGCCGACATTTCTAACACGTTTTCTCATGCCTGACAGTCCCATTCCGTCCTCTATCTTTTCACAGCCTATTCCGTCATCCGAAACCGAGCATTTGACCATCTTGTTCATGACTAAAATGTTTATCTTTATCCTCTTGCATTTTGAATACTTCATGGAATTAGTCACTGCTTCAAATGCATTGTCTAAGATAACCTCCCAAAGCTCATCTGAGATGATCGAGGTATCTCCTTTAGTCTCAAGCTCTGCCTCGACTCCCTTGTCATTGCAGTCGGCACACAGTTCATGCAGCTGAAGGATCGCCATTTTCTTCTTTTCGGGTCTTTCCTTTCTTAGGATAGCCCTTATCTCATCCATGCCGTTTCTCAGCTGATCTATCACAGCCTGTATCATATCCCTGGCCTTTTTAGGATCGTTATCCATGATCACCTTGCTGGCTTCAAGCTGGTATATCGAGCCGTTGATGCTGTGGCCAAGCTTGTCATGCAGAGTCTGGGAAAGCGCAGCCCTTGCAGCATACTCCTTGATCTGTATGTCCCTCTTAAGATCCTGCTGCGTAACGGTATCCTCATACATCTGCTTCTTGTACGGTTCTACTACATATTCATGCTGCATATAAAGGACGATTAACAGTGTGATCATGACCAGACATGAGATTTTATCGTTAACGCCGTTTGCAAGCAATGATGAATATGCAAACAGATAAAGCGCAGGTCTTGCCTTGAACAGATAAAGGAATTCAAACCATGAATAGACGCCCATTAAGATAAATCCGCTTCCGCCGTATATCATAAGAAATATCCAAAACAGTATAGCCATGCCCATCAAAATGATACGGATATTTTTCTCCTGTGTCAGTTCCTTTAATGACATGACCGTAATATACAGCAAAACAAGCAGGAGTATCATAACGGATACTCCTGTTTTTTCAAATAGTCCGTAGATGCTAAAAAGCAGCATGAGGATCACGCGTACAACTGTAAAATACTTCTCCTTTGAAAAGAATGAATCGGCATACATTATCAATATTTCCTTTTGATGAATATTATAGCATGTAATAATTGTATTGTATCATTTAGCGAGGTGCATTTATGGCAATGACGGGCAGTGAATTCAAATCATATATAGCAAGTGAGGTAAAAAAATACGAAGGAGTATATGTTCCTCTAAAAGCAAGCCTTCTTGAAAGAGCCGTAAAAAGGAGTGCAAGGACTATCGACCGGCATAATAACCTGTGTTGCCAGAAAGACAAAGGAAAAGGCTGAGATCGGCAAAAAGATAACCGATCTGTTCAATGCCAGATATAAAGAGACCCTGCATATAGCGAATAACAATGTGCTGCGTACCTTCAGCAATAAAATGGAATTTGAAGATATAGAGATCAAGGAAAACGAAAACGGCTGGGCTTATGCCGTGATCAACATCATAAAGGAGATGTATCCTGATGAATCAAAGTAACAACAAGATGCGTGTAAGCTTTGATCTGGATGAGGTCCTTTTTGTATCTCCAAAGACTCACAAGACAGAGCCCGAACTGCACTTTCCTTTCAACAAGATATACAAGGAGCGATTAAGGCTGGGAACACCTGAACTTATCAACTCCCTGCAAGAGATGGGTTATGAAGTATGGGTCTATACATCATCCTTCAGATCGGAGAAGTACATCATAGGTCTTTTCAGGCACCATCATGTTAAATTCGACGGTATCGTAAACGGCTCCCGTCACTTAAATGAAGTTCAGCGTGACAACAAGCAGACCCTGCCTCAGAAGCTGCCGAGCAGATACCGCATATCTTTGCATATAGACGATGAGGCTATCGTATGCACTCTCGGTCGTCAGTACGGATATAACATATATCAGCTCGAAGCTGAGGATGACGAATGGAAGGAAAAGATCATCCGTCAGGCAGAGATCATAAGAAAACGAGAATTTCCCACATAAGACAGTTATGCATTCTTGACCTTAAGTCCAAGACTTCCTAAACTTATCACTACAGCCAGATATGCCAGTGTGATGCATATGAGCATAAGGAATGCATGACTGTCACCTACATATATCATTTCCGTCCCCTCCAAGAACCACTTCTGCGGCATCATGAATGAGATAGTCTTAAGAGTACTGCTCGTATGCGTGAGCGGGAAGTATACTCCGCCAAACAGTCCCGATG
>JAEEGL012027363.1_pt1 | contig 13121 bp, 14 predicted proteins | sample 9134231 | NCBI WGS metagenome assembly JAEEGL01 (sample SAMN16246548, study PRJNA631951) | gut metagenome | biome: gut microbiome; feature: rumen; material: fiber-attached | host: Bos | place: Iran: Karaj | collected 2018-10
GACGGAAACCAGCATGGGGTTGGTCTTGTCGCCGAACTTCTTGCCGTTGATCTCCTCCATCTTGGCCACGTTGGCCATGATCTCATCCATGATCTCGTCGTTGATCTGACGGCCGTCGTCGTAGTAGCGGGTGCAGGCCTCGGTGGTGATGGTGAAGCCCTGGGGCACGGGCAGACCGATGTTGGTCATCTCCGCCAGGTTGGCGCCCTTGCCGCCCAGCAGCTCACGCATCTTGGCGTTGCCTTCGCTGAACTGATAGACATACTTGTGACTCATATACATCCTCCTGTTATGATTTTTTCATATAGTAGCGCGGATTGACTTCTAATATTTGATTATACCGTGTTTTTCCAAAAAACACAATAGCAAACCTGCCGAAACGCGGCCCGGGCCGCGGTCGTTATTTGCCAACACAGAATCGGGAAAAAATGCCCTCGGTCACGTCGGCCCGGACCTCCCGGCCCGTCAGCTCCGCCAGGGCTGACATGGCCCCTTCGCACTCGGCGAGCACCGCGTCGGGGGGGTATCCGGCGTCCATGGCGTCCCCGGCGGCGTCCAGAGCCTGAACGGCCCGGCCGATGGCCTCGGCCTGACGGGCGTTGGTGAGGATCTCCCCCGCGTCCGCCTCCGGCAGGGGGAAAAGCGCCTCCACCGCCGCCGAGAGCGCCTCCAGGCCCGTGCCCTCCCGGGCGGAGAGGACGCAGACCGCGTCGAACCCGGTGAGGACCGCCGGGTCCCACGCCGGGGGAAGATCGGCCTTGTTCACCGCCGCGATCCGCCTGGGTGCCGCCGCCGCCAGGGCCAGGATCTCCTCGTCCTCCCGGTCCAGCGGCCGGGACCGGTCCAGCACCGCCAGACACAGCTGGCTCTCCGCCGCCGCGGTGCGGGCGCGCTCCACCCCCAGGGCCTCCACCGCGTCGCGGCTCTCCCGCACGCCGGCGGTGTCTGTGAGCCGGAGCGTCACGTTCCCCATCACGCACCGCTCGGAGAGCGTGTCCCGGGTGGTGCCGGGAACGCTGGTGACGATGGCCCGGTCATAGCCCAGCAGGGCGTTCAGAAGAGAGGATTTTCCCACGTTGGGTTTCCCGATAATGGCGGTTTTTATCCCCTTTTCCAGAAAGCGCCCCCGGGAAAAGGTGTCCAGCAGCCGGGAAAGGACGCCGTGGGCGCGGGAGATCTCCCCCCGGTACCGCTCCAGCGCAAAGGGCGGGATGTCCTCGTCGGGGAAGTCGATCACCGCGTGGTAGTGGGCGCAGATGGCGGTGAGCGCGGCGTATACCTCCTCCGCCCGGCGATGGATGGCGCCGGAGAGCTGGCCGGCCGCGTTCCGGGCGGCGGCGGCGGTCTCCGCCTCGATGAGGTCGATCACCGCCTCGGCGGCGGTGAGATCCATCCGGCCGTTGAGGAAGGCCCGCCGGGTGAACTCCCCGGCCAGGGCCTGTCTCGCTCCCCGGGCAAACAGGCTCTCCAGCACCGCGCGCAGCGCCGCGGGGGAGCCGTGGCACTGGAGCTCGGCGGTATCCTCGCCCGTGTAGCTCCGGGGGCCCCGGGACACGGAGGCGAGGCACACGTCCACCACCCGTCCCTCGCTGTCCAGGGCCGAGCCGAACACCAGCTGCCGGTCCCCGTGGGCGGACATGGGCTTCCCGTCCCTCGGGAGGAACGCCCCGTCCAGAATGGCCAGGGCGTCCGGGCCGGAGAGGCGGACGATGCCGATGGCGCTCACGCCGGAGCCGGTGGCCACGGCGGCGATGGTATCCGTCCGCTCCGTCACCATGCCACCACCGGGTTGCTGCTTTCGTCGTAGGCCAGCTTGAATTCCTCCAGGGTGATGCCCTTGCGCATGATATACTCCGCGGCCAGCTGGCCCACATACCGGAAATGTCCCGGCTCGGCTTCCCGGCCGGTCCACTGCTCCCGGCCCTCCGGGTAGCGGAGGATGAAGCCGTACTCGGCGCAGTGGTCGCGCATCCACTCCAGCACGGGGGTGGAGAACTTGGCGTCGCCGTTCTCGTCCACGAAGTTTACGGCCAGACCCGTCTGATGCTCGTCCGCGCCGGGGAAATAGCCCATGGCGGTGACGGTCTTCTCCGCCTCCTCCAGGGTCATGTCCCCCCGGTCGTAGATGGTGCTGGCCATGCCGTTGAAGCGGACCCGCTGGTCGCTGTAGGAGAGGTAGGTGCGGCTGATGCTGACGATATAACCCTCCGCCCGCGCCGCGGCGATGAAGTCCTTCAGGTCCGACACCGCCCGGGTCTGGAAGGAATAGCCCGCTTCCACATAGGTCATATCGGGATAATAGCTGCTGCGCAGGTAGTTTTCCTGATCCAGCCCGTTCACCAGCAGATACCGCCAGTTGCCCAGGCCCGGCCGCTCCTCGTCGCCCAGCTCCTCCTCGGGGGGCAGGTCGGAGTAATCCACCCAGTTGGGAGGATATTCCCACTCGATCTCGCCCGCGCCGGCGATGCCCTCCGGCGGCGCGGTGGCGGCGGCCTCCGGGGCGGGGGCGCTCTCGTCCTCCCCCGGCGTGCCGACGTTCCGGGTGGAGAGCAGCACGGCCAGCACCGCCGCCGCCGCGATCACGCTCACCGCCGCGCGCCGGAGCTTCTGGGCCTTTGGGTTTTTCGGTTTGATCCTCATACAGATCCTCCAGATTCGATCCCGGCGGAGCGCCGGAGGCCGGGAGCCCCGGCGTCACAGGGTCCGCGGACCCCGAAAAATGGTGCGGTAAAAACGGGCCTCGCCTCCGCCGCGTCCGGCGTAAGGCCGATAAAAACCCATGGTAGGTTTCATATTATAACATCATCCCGCGCCTTATGCAAGGGCGTTCCTTCGTCCGGCCGGCTTCGCCCGGTCGGCAGGGCCGTCCCCTCCGCCCCCTTCCGGTTGACGAAACGGCGGTTTTTATGTATGATCGGAGCAGATCGGAGGATAGACCGTATGAAGAAAACCGCGATCGCGCTGCTGTGCGCGGCGCTGCTGCTGGGCTGCGTCCCGGCCCGGGCGGCGGAGGAGGACGCCATCCGCTTCCTGTCCTACGAGGACGCCCTCACCTATTTCGATTTTGACCGGGCCGCCTCCAACTGGTGCACCAACTTCGGTCTGGACCCGATGACGAAGCTGTGGGACGCCCGGGAGGCCATCCTGGCCGGGACGGACCCGGAGCTAATCATCCGGCTGGCCACCTTCGCCCGGGATACGGGCCACGTGGACGAAAAGCTGGTGGTGACCAATTCCTTCCGGCCCGCCTGCTACCAGGAGGTCATCGGTCTCCACGACGGCAACGCCAACACCGGTCCCTTCCGCAACGCCCTCAAATGGAACGGCCGGGGTCTCGTCGATTTCTGGTGGTCGGCGGAGAGCGCCCCCGGCTGGCCCGACCGATACTCCCTGGATCTGAGTCTGTACGATCTGGACACTCTGGATCTGCGCTACTTCTACCGGGCGGCCCTGCGGCTGTGGGACAACGGCTGGGTCAACGGCTATTACGCCAAGCCCGGCTGCAGCGCCCACAATTCCGGCACCGCGCTGGATATCTCCAACTACTGGCTGGGCGCTAATTTCTACACGGTTTACACGTATAACGACCGGGACTATGACATGGCCGATTACGGCCTGTACAAGCCCCTCCAGCCCTCCGGCGACTCCGCCGGGGAGACCTGGCACATCACCAGCAGCCCGTCGGTGCTGGCCCTGGGCAACTATGACAGCGCCTTTCTGCGCGGCTACGAGATCGTCTACGCCCTGTACTACAACCCCGCCAGCCGGGGCTGGTCCATGGCCGACGGCCGGGGCGTGTACATCGGCGCGGGCGTCACGGTGATCCAGCTCCGGCTGTGTCAGCTGGGCCTGCTGGACAAGCGGTTCGTCACCGGCTTCTACGATAAAGCCACCGAGGCCGCGGTGGCCGCCTTTCAGGGCGCCCACGGCATGGAGCCCGACGGGATATGCGGCATGGACACCACCCGGGCCCTGTTTCCGGAGCTGGAGGCTCCGGCCGACGACGCCGCTCCGGAGATCCGCAGCGCGGCGGTCTCCTCCGCCGGGAGCCGGGGCTTCACCCTGATCGTCACCGGCCGGGACGAAACGCTCCTCAGCGCCTTCCGGGTGGACACCCGCCGGAAGGGAGACGAGCAGTGGGTCAGCCGGTACTACAACGCCACCAAGACCGGCACCGCCGCCCTGGATGTGGACATCTGGCAGGAGGGGGCCTACGAGGTCCGGGCCGCCGTCCGGGACGCCGCCGGAAACGAGAGCGAGGCCCTGTCCGCCGGCACCGTTTTCATCGACACCACGCCGCCGGTGCTTCGGGAGCTGACGGTGCGGAACATCACCGAGACCGGTTTCGATCTGTACGCCCGGGCCGACGACAACGGAGAGCTCCTGGGCTTCACCGTGACCCTCACCGACGAGAAGGACCGCACGGCGGAGAACTTCCTTCTCTCGGACGGACGCGGCACCCATCCCTGGACCGCAGGACCTCTGACGGAGGGCGTCTGGACCGTCAAAGTCACCGCCGAGGACAACCGGGGCAACATCGCCTCCCACACCCTGTTCTGGCGGTATGAGGCCGGCACGGCCCTGCCGGGCCGGAGCGTGCACTGGTACGCCCCCGCGCCCGACGCGTGACCGGCGAAAACGCTCCCGGGTCCGCGGTTCCCGTCATTCCGCGGCAGCGGCCGGTTTTCGCATACAAGGATACAAAAAGACCCAGGACCGCGGTCCCGGGTCTTTTCATGCTGTTCAGCCTTCTCCGCCGCCGGGGGAGAGCTCCGCGACGTCCGTCACAGAGGCGTTCCCGTTCAGATCCCGGTAGACCGTCGCCACGCAGTAATACGGCGCGGCGGAAGGCGTCACCGCCCTGGCCCGGCAGAGCACCCGGTAGTTCATACCGGCCACCACCTGCTGGCCCAGCACCCGGATGGGGGTGTAATCCACGCCCAGGAGGCCCTCCGCCGCCTTTTCAAAGGCCGCCAGGCCTTCCTCCTCCGAATCGGGCACGGACCAGCCGCCCGCCAGGTCCCGGGTGTCCGGGGCGGCCTCGGTGAACGTCCCGTCGGGGGCCATGGCCAGGATCTCCTGCAGAGACGCGCCGCCGCCGGGCTGCTCCAGCACCTTTACAAGAGCGAACCAGCGCGGGGCGTCGGGAGTCACCGCTGCGGCCTCGCAGAGGAAGCTCCGCACGATGCCGTTGACCGTCTGGCTGCCCAGGTACGCCACGGGCTCATATTCCACGCCCAGTACCTTCACAGCCTCGTCAAAGACGGAACGAAGCTCATCGCTGACGGTCCAGTCCTCCGAGACGGTCCAGCCGCCCGGCAGCGCGCCGGCGGGGACGGCGTTTTCCCCGGCCTCTTCCTCCGGCGCCGCCGTCGGCGCGGCGGGAGCGGCTTCCGGCTTCTGCCCGGGCTTGGCGGCGGGGGCGCCGCAGCCGGCCAGCAGGGCCAGACACAGCAGCGAGACGATGCATACGGGCGCGAATGATCTCATGGCGATCCCTCCTGTGATGCAGCGGCAGGGCCTCTGTTCTTCGACGGCCCTGTCAAAAAAGTCGAACGTCGTGCCGCCGAAGGGGGCCTCCGGCCTTCCCTCCGGCTTCCGGCCATAAGACGCGCCGGGGCCGGAAAAAGTTCCCTGGCGCAGAATGATTTTTCAGTATCGCCGCGCCCCCGCCGCGGAAGCGGCGGGGGCGCGCTGGGTCGCGATTTAATTACCGGTAGATGCGGGGATAGATGCGGATGATGTTGCCCGCGTAGATCGTGTTGACGTTCTTGATCTGATCGGGGTTCCAATTCATGATGTCCTCGGGGGTCACGCCGAAGCGGATGGCGATGCCGGACAGAGCGTCGCCCGCGGCGATCCGATACAGGATGTAGTTGCCGTTGCGGGTGTAGGTGCCCTTCGCGTACTGCTCCCAGCCGCCGTAGCCGCCCTGAGCGCTTTCGACTTCCGCGTCAGTGATGGGGGTTTTGATCTCGTCAGCCATTTTTTGTTCCTCCTGAATAAAGATTTTTTATGGTTCACAAAGGAGGGCGTCCGCCTTCTCCTGTTGCGTTCAATGTCGGACGGGCGTTATTGGAACGCCAGGACGGTCAGCGCCGTATACGCGGCGATCATGCCGGCCAGGATCAGCGCCTGGACGGCCCGGTGCTCCGTGAGCAGCCCGATGAACTCCCGCACGGCGGCGTTGGGCCAGAAATACCACTTGGTCTTTGCGCCCATGCCCACGGCGCGGAGCTTTGCCTGCCGGGACTTGATCCCGGCCCGGAACACATGGTAGTTGGTGGTGAAAAAGGCCGTCTCCGCCTCCGGCTGGAGGGCGCGGATGATATCGGCGGAAAACCGCATGTTTTCCGTGGTGTCGGAGGACCGGTCCTCCGTAAGGATCTGCTCCTCCGGGATCCCCTGCTCCAGAAGGTAATCCCGCATGGCGGCGGCCTCCGGGCGGACCTCGTCGGGGCCCTGGCCTCCGGACGCCACGAAGCGGGGGCGCTTCCCGGTTTCGGCGAGCTGCTTTTCGTAAAAGCGCAGCGCCAGATCCAGCCGGCCCTTCAGCAGCGGGGTGGGGGTGCCGTCCCGCCGGATGCCGCAGCCCAGGACGATCAGGAAGTCGCGGTCCGGCTTCGGCGTGATGCGCAGCGCCGTGATGTTGGCGATGAGGGTGCCGATCATCATGCACTCAAAATAGAGATACATGGCGGCGAAGAGGTTGACCATCACGGTGGGCGCGAACCGCACCTGTCCGGTCCCGGAGGTCCAATAATCCAGGATGCCGATGCCGATCTCTCCCACGACCAGCAGCAGGGAGAGCAAAATGCCCAGGATGTTGACGAACCGCCGTCCCTCATGCCGGATCAGACTGAGATTGGATACGAACAGGGCGATGGAAAAGCCCAGCAGGAAGGGCGAGGTCAGGAACATGTAGTTCTTCGCGGAGTTGAGCAGGGTGAAGATCATCTGGCGGTCGTCGTATCGGCCGGGATTGGCCAGATACAGCGCCGAGGCGTAGCCGTGAGTCCCCGCCAGGGACAGCACGAACAGCGCGAAGCCCGCGAAGAAGATGGTGTTGTAGGAATAGGGGTCCGCCCGCGCCTGTTTTCGGAAGGCCAGCGCCAGGAAGGCGGCGGCCAGGACGAAGTAGACCGTCAGGGCGGTGTTGGCCCAGGCCAGCCAGTCGGCGTTCTCGTTGCCGGCGATCAGGAAAAGCGCGGCGAACAGACACGCGGTCAGCACCGCGAGACGGTAGATCTTCGGATTGTATTTTCCCGCTGTTCCCTTCACCCTGTCACGACCTTCTTCCCCTGCCCTGCGCGCCGGGCCGCCGCGCCGACGGTTTCCGGCTTATCTCTGTCCGGTCATATTCCCGCCCGGACCGGGCTGGAAGGAATCCGGAAGAGGGTTCTCCTCCGTCTCGTCGTCCTTCCCCATCAGCAGACGGAGGATGGACACGAACCAGGAATAGGGGTTCAGCTCCTGGGCGCTGCGCACCAGTCTCGGGTTGACGCCGCCCGCCACCGAGCCGAGCTCGTCGTCGGAAACGGCAAGCTTTTTTCCCCTGGCGGGCTCTTCCAGGGTATACCCCAGCTCCGAGGCCAGGGCCCGCGCGGTCCTGGCGGCCTCGTCGGTGTCGGCGCAGGCGTGCAGCCGGGCCCGCAGGGCGTCGTCCGCTTCGATGATCTCCGCCAGTTTTTTCATGTCGATAGTATTCATGCGATCCTCTTTTCCCGCCGCGTTATCTGTCCGCCAGCATGGCCCGCAGCCGGCTGAGCGCCGACTGGTGGGCCCGCTTGGCCGCGCTGTAGGGAAGCGTCATTTTATTCGCGATCTCCTGAAGAGATTCGTTGGCGTAGTAATGCAGGACCAGGATGTCCCGCTCCCGTTCCGGGAGGCGCCGCAGCGCCAGGGCCAGGCGCTCGAGGGCGTCGCCGTTCATCACGGCTTCCTCCATGCCGCCCTCCGCGGGCAGCTCCTCCGAGAGAGGCGTATGTACCTTCCGGGTGCGGTAAAAGTCTACGACCGTGTTGCGGGTGATCGTGTAGATATAGGAGGATACACCTGTCTCCGCTTTCGGATCCAGGTGTTCCAGGACTTTCCGGAATACCTCGCTGCACAGATCCTCCGCATCCTGCGGGTCGTTCACGTGACTGCGGACGTAGTCGAGGACCTTGGGCCGGTATTCGCGGTATATGGCGTCAAACCTTTCCGCGTCCGTCATTCTCAGGTTCCCGACTTTCTGTTTTCAATTCCCTCGTCCCGCCGGCGGCAAAGGCCAGGGCCTCGTCGGACAGGGCCATCGGCACCACGCGGGCGTACTTTCCCAGCACTTCGTCGATCACGTCCTGCAGGGGGGCGTTCCGCTCGAAGCGCTGATAATCAAACAGGTTTTTCAAGGCTGCTTCCAGCATCCGATCTCCTCCTCCAGACGGATCGCCAGATCATATGCGCCCTTCCCGCCGAGGGGAGCGATGATCTCCTCAAAGCGCAGCAGGGTCTCATGTATCTTCCGTGCCAGCGCGTCCAGACGCGCGCGCCGGTCCTTGTCTCCGTCTACGTAATTTTCCAGCCTCCCGCCGACATAGCCGCCCCCGTCGATGCCGAGGAACCGTTCCGCCAGGGCCAGGTCATATCGGCCCAGGGCCGCGTACAGGCCGACGGCGTCGGCCACCAGCTCGTCCCAGACGGCGTCCTTCTTGTCCGGAAACAGCCTGCGGCAGAGGAAATGGGTACACTCGTGGGCTTTCCGGATGGCGTGGGAAAGGGCAAGCCATTCCTCCTCCGGAAATCCCGCCTCCTCCGCCGGCACGGCGCTGTACGGCCCCGCGGAGAGAATGATCAGGGCGTCCGTGTAATTGGCCCGATCGGCGGTGAACCGCCCAAACTCGTTCTCCCAGTCGGCCTCGCTGCCGTTTTCGCGGAGGAATTCCTCCTTGTGCGCGCGGATCTTCGTCCAGTTGACGACCCCGTCCAGGATGGAGGCGCCCTGGGTCCGGGGGATGGGCACGGCTCTGCATCGATTGCCCATGATCTGCAAAAAGAGCTCGAAGTCCGCCCTCTCCCGCAGCGTGATCACCGGGACGCATCCGGCGGGGGTGGCCTCGTACGCCAGGGAATCGCTCTCGTTCCCGGTAAAGTGATCCAGAGAATGAACGGGGGCGTCCTCCCCGGAGAGGACGATCTTTTTGTACAGCTCCTCCGCCTCCGGTCCGGGAGTCAGATAGAGCTGGGGATAGACGGCCGCCAGAGCGGGCAGCACGTTCCTGCCCGATATCGCGCCGTTTGTCATGTTCCTCCCGCCCTTCCTTTCGGCTGCGCAGGGGCTCCCCTCTGCGCCCGGGGGACGCAGAGGGGGCGCCGCGCTTTGATCGGCAGTGTCCGGCCGATCAGAGAAGCATGTGGTTTACCAGGGTCTGCACGACCTCGGGGGGATAGCCGGCCTTGCGCAGGGCGATCACACGGTCGTTGCCGTTGCCGTACTTGCCGTTGATGACGTCGCGGGCCACGCCCTCGTAGTTCAGAACGGCGTTCACCAGATACTGCACGGTGTTGGGATCATAGCCGGCCCGGCGCAGGGCGATCACACGGTCGTTGCCGTTGCCGTAGACGCCCTGGATGCAGGCGTAGGCGGCCTTCAGCTCAGCGGTCATGCCGCCGGAAACGCCTTCCAGCTTCTCTTCGGACAGCTTCTCGATCTTCTCGCTCATGGTTGTTTCTCCTTTTTTAAGATCCTGTTCCGGTTTTTACCAGAGCATGTTGTTGACCAGATCCTGCACGATGGCGGCGGGATAGCCGGCCTTGGTCAGACGGGTGATGCGCTCCTGGCCGTTGCCGTACTTGCCGTTGATGACGTCCTTGGCCACGCCCTCATAGTTGATCAGGGCGTTCACCAGGTACTGCACGGTATCCGGGTCGTAGCCGGCCCGGCGCAGGGCGATGATGCGGTCCTGGCCGTTGCCATAGTAGCCCTGAATGCAGGCGTAGGCGGCCCGCAGGTCGCGGGTCATGCCGCCGGAAACGCCTTCCAGCGCGGAGTCGACCAGTTTTTCGATGTTTTCGCTCATTGTTCAGATCTCCTTTTCAAAAAAATTTGTTATTGTTGAATCTTCCGGCCGCGGCCGGATGCGGGGTTTACCAGATGTATTCCTTTTTGACGGGGTCCCAGCTCATGTGATTGACCAGGTTCTGGACGGTGGCGGCGGGGTAGCCGGCTGCCTCCAGATTCTTGACCCGGGCGTTTCCCTTGCCGTAGACGCCCCGGATAACGTCCTGCGCCACCTGCCCATACTGCTGCATGTCGGCGGCCAGACCCAGCACCACGTCGGGGTCATAGCCCGTTCTTCTCAGCCGGGCGACCATTTCGTCGCCGCTGCCGAGAGAGCCGTTCAGGCAGGCGCAGGCCGCGCTGAGCTCGCTGGACATGCCGCCGGAAACGCCCTCCAGGGCGTCCTCTCCCAGTTTTTCAACCTTCTTCTCTTCACTCATCGTCTCATGCTCCTTTCCGTTTTTTTCGCTGTTTTCCTTTCTCTGTCTCTTTATACGAAGGAAATTCCCTTCGGGCCCTCATTTTTCCTTTTTTTCTTCCGCGTGGGCCTTTTCCTCCGCCGTCGCCTTTTCCTCCGCGGGCATGTCGAGCCTCTGGCGGGCCACCAGCTCGGCGAAGAAGCCGTTGCGGGCGATCAGCTCGTCGTAGGTGCCGTCCTCCATGATATGGCCCTTGTCCAGCACCAGGATCCGGTCGCAGTTCTTGATGGTGGAGAGCCGGTGGGCGATGACGATGCGGGTGCATTTGAGCCGGTCCAGCGCGTCGGACACCTGCTTCTGGGTCCGGTTGTCCAGGGCGGAGGTGGCCTCGTCGAACATCAGGATCTTCGGCTTGGGGGCGACGGCCCGGGCGATCATCAGCCGCTGCTTCTGTCCGCCGGAAATGCCGCCCTGTCCCTCGGAGATGATGGTCTGCATCCCCATGGGCATGGCCCGGATATCGTCGGCGATGCCCGCTATCTCGGCGGCCTCCCAGGCCTCGTCCAGCGTGAGCTGGGGGGCGGAGATCACGATATTGGAATAGATATCCCCCTGAAACAGACTGCCGTCCTGGGTCACCACGCCCATCTTCCGGCGCAGGGAACGGAGATCCAGCGTGGAGAGGTCCTTGCCGTCATAGTACACCGCGCCCTTTTCCGGGGTCTCGAAGCCCAGCATGAGCCGCAGCAGGGTGGACTTTCCGCAGCCGGTGGTGCCCACGAGGGCGATGTACTCCCCGGCCTTGATCTTCAGGCTCATGCCGTCCACCACGTAGGGCATGTTCTCGTTGTAGCGGAAGTAGACGTTGCTCAGCTCGATGTTGCCCTTGATGGAGGTCACCATGGACTTGTTCTCGGCCGACTCCGGCTCGGCCTTCAAAATGGGCTCGGCCATCTCCAGGATGGGCTTGATGGCGGCCACGGACATGGCCACGCCCGTCAGGGAGGCGAAGGCTCCCGACACCATGCCGTAGGCCACGTTGAAGGTGATGTACTCCGAGGGGGTGATCCTCGTTTTCACGGCCAGATAGTACATCAGGATGGTCCCCGCCAGGGAGATGGCGGTGGAGATGGCGGCGTTGGCCTTCAGGAACGCCGGCGGGTTATAGTTCAGCTCCGCCGCCTGGGAGTAGACGTTGGCCCAGCGGGCGAAAGCCCGCTTCTCCGCGCCGGCCAGCTTGATCTTCTGCACGCCGGTGATGAGGGCGAAGCTCATGCCCTGCTCCTTGGCGCTGAGCTCCATCATCTGCTTGCTGATGCGCATCTGGGCGAAGGTGGTGATGAGGGAAAAGGCCAGCGACACGGCGATGATGACCAGGGCGGGCACCACCAGCGCGGGGGCGTAGTGGAAGATCCGGGGTATGTACAGCAGCGACGCCAGGGACGTCAGCCCCATGGAGAACACGCTGCCCAGCAGCAGGGAGCACAGCTGGTTGACCGAGTCGAACCGGCTGGAGAGCTCGCCGGAGGAGTAGTTCCGGAAGAAGTTGGCGGGCAGGTTCATCATGCGCATCATCATTGCGGCCTCCACCGACAGGGAGGTCTTGATCTCGATGCGGTTCATCATCAGATCCCGGACCGTGCTGATGAGCTGGGCGGAGACCACGGCGCACACCATGAACACCGCCGTGCCGATCAGCAGCGAGGTGCTCCCGCTCTCCCGCACGTAGCCGGTGAGGACCCGGGTGATGTTCAGCATGGGCATGCCGAAGAGGGTCACCAGCAGCGTCAGGGCGATCAGCATCAGATAATCGCCGGTGCTCAGACAGTTTTTCAGATAGACGATCAGGTCCGGGATGCCCAGCTTTTTCAGCGGCAGCGGACGGTAAAAGCAGATGGCGTCGCGGTCGAACCGGGCCGCCGTCTTTTTGTTCAGGGTGGTCTTTTCCCCGCTGTCGGGATCGGTGAACCAGTAGCCCATGAAGGGCTTGGGCAGAAGCGCCACCGGCGTCCCGTCCTCCTTGCGGAAGGCCAGCATGGGACCGTAGGCGTCCTTGTACCAGTCCCCCTCCAGCTCCACGTTCCGGCGCATGAGGCCCCGGGGGCGGAGGCAGTATTCCAGCTGCTCGTCCGGGTCCTCCAGGGAATCGGGGATCTCGGGGGCTTTGTAATGATAGTATTTCAGGATGTCGTCGATGGCGGCCTTGGTCACGATGCGCTTGTCATCCAGCATGCCGGCACCCTGCCGCCCCAGCACCACGGAGGCCATGCGGAACATGGCGTCCTCAAAGACGTCCTGGTCGTTCTGCTTGCGCAGTCTTATCTGTTCGTCAAACCAACCCACAGCCTCTCACCTCCTCAGTCGCTGGAAATGAGCTCTGAATAGAAGCCGCCCTTGGCGTAGAGCTCGTCGTGGGTGCCCCGCTCCACCACCTGGCCCTTGTCCAGGACGATGATCTCGTCGCAGTCCCGGATGGTGGACAGCCGGTGGGCGATGACGATGCAGGTGATGCCCCGGTCCTTTACGGCCTTGACCAGCTCGTACTCGGTCTTGGCGTCCAGGGCCGAGGTGGCCTCGTCCATGATGATGACGGAGGGGTCCTGGGCCAGGACCCGGGCGATCTCGATGCGCTGGCGCTGGCCGCCGGACAGGTCCTTGCCGCC
>JAEEGL013169975.1_pt1 | contig 13121 bp, 12 predicted proteins | sample 9134231 | NCBI WGS metagenome assembly JAEEGL01 (sample SAMN16246548, study PRJNA631951) | gut metagenome | biome: gut microbiome; feature: rumen; material: fiber-attached | host: Bos | place: Iran: Karaj | collected 2018-10
AGACATATCTCTACTAGTATTAGAAAGCACAGAATAAAGCACGGCTGAATCAGAACGCAAAACGGATGATTTAACGCGTGGCTGATACGAAGAAATCACCCCAAGCGTATTATCAATGTGTAACTTTAAAGCTAAGCTTTTGTTGTTCTTGTTTTCGTTTCCGCCGCCAATCATAGAACCAACAATGGCAATAAGCGTAAAGGCAACAACGCCAATCAATATATACTTAACAATAGGCGAACCAAGAAGCCCCTTCCTCGGCGGCTTTTCTGGTCTCACTGAGGCTGAGATTTGATTCAAGTATTCTTGCCCGTCCATATACAATAATTATACCACATCAGGTGTGCTATAATAAAAATATATTATGCAAGACGCGAAAGAAGAAATCAAATCTCGTCTCGCGGTGGAGGACGTAGTTGGTCAATATGTAGAGTTGAAGCGCGCCGGGCGCAATCTCAAGGGCCATTCGCCTTGGGGTGTCGATAAAACCCCGAGCTTTATGGTGTCTCCCGAAAAAGGCATCTGGCATGATTTTTCTGCCAACAAAGGTGGTGATATTTTCACATTCGTAATGGAAGTAGAAGGCATTAGCTTTAAGGAAGCGCTCGAAAAGCTAGCCGCTCAAGCTGGCGTGGATCTTACCAAATATAAAGGCGGCGACCCACAGGTCGCCAAACGCAAACTTCGTGCCAAAGAAGCTCTAGAACTTGCCACCAAATATTATCAAGCTTGCCTCGTCCGTAATCGCGAAGTTTGCGAATATGTTTTTTATAAACGTGGTTTAAACCGCGGCACAGTTGGCGAGTTTAGAATCGGTTATTCACCAGCCTCTGGCCAAGCCCTTATTGAAGTGTTAAAAAAACGTGGTTTTACTGAAAGGGAATTAGATGAAGCCGGCTTGCTCAATCGTTTCAAAAAAGATTTGTTTAGACACCGCATGATGGTTCCATTCATTGACACGACCGGCAACGTGATTGGTTTCACGGCGCGCATATTAGACAAAGGTGAGCCAAAATATCTTAATACTCCAGAGACATTGCTATTCAACAAATCGCGTTTTATTTTTGGCCTACATAATGCCAAAGAATCCATAAGGCGTAGTGGTTTTGTTGTGATTGTTGAAGGTAACATGGATGTTATCTCTAGCCATCAAGCTGGCGTCAAAGAAGCCGTCGCAACCAGTGGCACCGCCATGACCGAGCAGCACTTAAAGGCTCTATCTAATCTCACAAACGACATCCGCCTTGCTTATGACGGAGATGCTGCCGGTGTCAAAGCTACCGAACGCGCCATCATGCTCGCTGGCGACCTTGGTATTAATTTGACAGTTATTTCTGACTATCACGGCGCCAAAGACCCCGATGAACTTATCCAGAAAGACCCGTCTCTTTGGCAACAAGCCGTGGGAGACCGCATCCCGGCCGTTGACTGGCTTCTTAACAAATATGAGGAAAATCTCAATCTTCGTGAGGCCCCAGACAAAAAACAGTATTCAGACATTGCTCTCAAACTTCTAAGCTACGTAAAAGATGAAGTTGAACGTGCTACATACGAAGCGAAAGTTGCCAAGAAGCTTGGCGTTGAAGTGGAAATCCTGCGCGAAAAAGGTGACCGTTTGAACAAAAAATTAGAACAATCCGCTCACCGCAAATATCTCAAAAAACCCAAGACAACAATTACTCCAAATCATATTAAAAAACTCGAAAGCTCGCTTCTAGCTCTCAAACTTTTTGGTGGCGTAACCAAAGTCAAAATCCCCCTCGATGCTCCAGAAGACGATTCTAAAATTGACGAACTAGAATTAATATTTAACCAAGACCATCAGGGAATTAAAAACCCAGATTATGAAAAAGAGGCTGCAGATTTATTAAAACGCTACCAATCGGAAATGAATAAACAAAAAATAGCTGAGTTAAACCAAAAACTAACTGAGCTAGACGAGGATAGCGACGAATATGAATCTATTCTTGAACAAATTGTAGAGTTGCAAAATTCATCAAAATAAGTTATACTTGAACTTAATGAGCTCTAAAGATGATATTTTGAACGTAAAAGATTTAGTACTTGACTTCGACGAACCAGAAAGTGATGACCTCGAAAACGAGGAGGAACTTTCTGATGAAGATTTAGCCATTACTGCCGAGAATGTAGACGCCTTCGCGGACGATTCCGTACGTCTATATTTGCGCGAAATAGGTAAAATACCACTTCTTACCCCCGAAGAAGAAGCCGACCTTGCCGCCCGTATCGTCAAAGGTGACAAAGCTGCCAAGGACAAGATGGTTGAATCCAACATGCGCCTCGTCGTTTCTATTGCAAAACGTTACGGCGGCCGCGGTCTTGATTTTCTAGACCTAATTCAGGAAGGGAACACTGGTCTATTACGCGCTGTTGAAAAATTTGACCCGGACAAAGGTTTCAAGTTTTCTACTTATGCTACCTGGTGGGTTCGCCAAGCAATTACGCGCGCCATCGCCGACCAAGCCCGTACAATTCGTATTCCGGTCCACATGGTAGAAACAATCAATAAAGTTTTAAGGACTACGCGCAAACTTACATCCGAACTCAATCGTGAACCAACTAACGAAGAAATTGCCGAAGAACTCGGCCTTGAGCCAGAAAAAATTGATTACGTCATGCGCATCAAGCAGGACATCGCCTCTCTAGATGCCTCTGTTGGTCGTGAAGGCGACGACGAAGATTCCGTTTTGGGTGACTTCGTCGAAGATGAAGAGCGTGATTCGCCTGAGGATTCTGCTGCCAATCAGATTCTAAAAGAGCAATTGTCTGAAATTATCGCTACTCTGACCGACCGTGAGCAAAAAATCATCCGTTTGAGGTTTGGTATTGGTGGCGGTCGCCCGCATACACTGGAAGAAGTCGGTAATGAATTTGACGTTACCCGCGAACGCATTCGTCAAATCGAAGCCAAAGCTTTGTCAAAGCTTCGCAAAAACAAGGACACCAAAAAATTACATGAGTATTTAAAATAGGAGTCGCCATGAAAAGATTTATAATTAGTATTATAGCGATCGCAATAAGTGGTTTCATCCTAGCTAGACCAGTGTTTGCCGAGTGTAGCCAGGAGCAACTTGATAGGGGTTGCGTCAGTACCGCTATTTTGAATGGTGGTTGTTCTTGTGATGACGGACATGGCTCTAGTGTAAAAAGTGTTTTAAGACTTGTTGTTGATATATTGTCTATCGGCGCAGGAATCTTCGCTGTTATTGGTATTTCAATTTCTGGCGTTCAATATCTCACCGCGGGTGGGAATGAAGAAAAAACCCGCAAAGCCAAACGTCGTATCATTGAAATTGTCATCGGACTTGCCTTGTTTGTACTTATGTATTCACTACTCTACTTCCTTGTACCAGATTTTAATCCATCAGTTTAAGGAAAAGAATGCAACGCCTAATAATTGTTTATAACCCACATTCTTCACAGTATATTCACGTAAAGGAAGAGCTGTTTCCGCATCTGACAGAAATCAAAAAATGTATGGTTGGCAAATTTGCCATCAAAAAAGCGCCCTTCGAAGAAAATCTCAAAGCACTAAAAAATTTTCTCAAAAATGGCGACATTGTTATAGCCGCCGGCGGCGATGCTACTGCCGCCGTCTCCGCCAACGCAATCCTAGAATCCGGCAAAGATGTCACGCTTGGTGTTTTGCCATACGGCAATTTCAACGACCTCGCCCGCACCCTCGGCGCAAAAAAATTGAGTGATATGATTAACGTGGCGGGTGACGCACGTAGGGGGACCCCCAAAACCTTTTTGGCTTGCAAAAAGTTTTGGGGGAGACGCGCGGCAGGACCCGCCAGTACAAGACAATTTTACCCACTCGATATTATTGTAAACGGCAAGCACTGGCGCTACGCTACATGTTACGTCACCATGGGCATGACTGCCGAAGCTGTCGAGCTTTTCGATGATCCCAAGATTCGCAAAAACCTCCAAAAAGGTCACAAAAGTTCCTGGCGCTCGTATATTCATCTCATGAAATGGTATTTCAAAAACCGTCACAAGAAACTCTTTATCCCCGAATTTAAAATTAATGGCAAATTACAACCAAAAAAGACTTCTGATTATGCAGCTGTAAACGGCAAATCCATGTGTCGCGTCATGAAGGGCGGTGAAGATTATCTTGTCCCGATCAAGTTTCGTAGTATGACTGACCGCCTCGCGAATTTCTGGCGACTGTCTAAATTAATGGCAAAAAGCATTCTCGTCCGCACTCCTGGTACCGAAACCAAAGGCGATGTTCTGGAGTTTATAAAGCCTTCAACCGTTTCACTTCAGGCCGAAGGAGAGTATAAGACCTTCAAAGGGGCCAAAACAATTGAAGTCATTAAAACAGATAAAAGCCTAAAAGTCTTTCATAAATAAGAAAGGAGCCGCATGGACAAAAAAGCCGCACTTGCCAATATTATTGATTATATGAAGGCCCACTGGCCAAGCCAAGTCAAAGCAGAGTGGCAAGTATCTCTAGACGAGTATCCAGATATCTTAAAACAAGTCATTGCCGACTTCACGAAGGGAATTACTAAAAATCGTCAGTTTATTCGTGTAGCTGGTCTCTCTGGATCCGGCAAAACTACTCAGATTCTCCCGGCAGTGGAGGCTTATAGTAAAAAACATCAAATCAACCCAGTTTTGATTGCCGCACGCCGGTTTGTAGAATATCATCCACACTATCAAGAAATCAAAGATTATTATGGTGACGATAACCTACGTAAAATGACTGATGAGTTCAGCACCATTATGATGTTTTTAACACTTGACTACATTATTGAAGCCAGCTACGATATTATTTTAGATGTCACTTTACTTGATCCCACAATTGAACAGCTTCTTCTGGGCATGCTACGAAAAGAAAAGTATAAGTGTCTTTTACTCATGATTGCCACTTCGCCCACCGTCACGGAACATTTTTTAAAGGACCGTGCCTGGCGCCACACTAAAGAGACTGAAGAAGAATTCATTCGCGCCACCACCAAAGCCCTTGATTTCTACGCTAAAAATGTTGGCGATTTAAGAATTATTCTTTGGAGTGTTTACGATAAACCACCAATCTATGACGGGCCAGTCAAAGATTGCCTCGACATTTTCAAAGATTATTCCTCCCGTACCACACTTCCTCAAAAAGACGACGACGAACGCCGCGAAGCAAAAATCAAATATCTCACAACTGGTTTAAATTAATTTCTGGGAACTTCTCACGGATGTGCTCTGCGTAGCCATTATCAATGTGGTGCCACGCCTTCTTCATGCGCTCGATTTCGTTCATATTATCAAAATAAGAAAGAAAAGCTTTTTCAAAATCTTTCGGTGCTGGTCTTGAAATAATTCTTGCTACATCCATATTTGGATTACCGGTCCCAGCGAAGCAAAAATCAATCACCCCAACCACGTGGTCGTTCTTATCAAGTATAATATTGCCTAGATTTAAATCGCCATGTACTAACTTATCCATTTCTGTAGATTTAATAAATTTATGATCTGCGTCGATATGCTCTTTATAGTGTTCATAATCAAGCTCATGCAAAAAATCAGAAAGCGGGTATTTTACGATTTTTGGCGCATCACCTAAATCAATACCAGAAAGTTCCTTTATAAACTTTGCCGTATCATATGCAACACCCATTAAAGCAGTATGTGATAAATGATAAATCCTATCACCGAGGGTATATCCTTCTATTTTTTTGTGTACCGAAAACGGACGTTTTTTGTCATCGTAATATAGTTTCATCTGCGGTGTATAATAACTCGTTTTTCCATCTACAAAATTGCAAACCGCGGCATCCTTTACAATCATCTTCGACCAAAATGGGTTACGCGGAAAACGGAAAAAATACGCGCCTTTGTCAGTAGTTACTTCCATTACAATGTTTGTCCAACCCGTCAAGATATGTTTAATCTCAAGCACTTTCTTATCGGAAAATGTTTCTTTAATTATTTTATCTAACGGATCGGAGGTAGTAAAAAAACCACTCATATCTATATTATACCATATAATAGTATGCTATACTTATGATATGGAAAACGTAAAGATTCTAGCAATTGTGGGTATGAGTGGGAGCGGCAAGTCTGTCGCGGTGGATTATTTGACCGAAAAAGGCTATCCCAAAGTCTATTTTGGTGGCATGATTTATAAAGAAATGGAAAAACGCGGCATAGAGAGGACCCCTGACGGTGAATCAGAAAAGAATTTTCGCGAAATGATTCGTGAGACCGAAGGTAAAGACTGGGTCGTCCGCCAAGTCATCGCCGAAACTAAGGATTTGATCTCCGCCGGTCAAAAACGCATCGTCTTGGATGGCGTCTATTCCTGGACTGAATACAAGACCTTAAAGCATGAGTTCCCGACCTGTCTCACTTTCATTGCCGTCGTAGTTGACAAAAAACTCCGTTACAACCGCGTTTCTAAACGTCCAGATAGGCCATTTGATGGTACCGCTATCAGGGAACGCGACCGCAGCGAAATCGAGAATCTTGAAAAAGGTGGGCCAATTGTTGCAGCAGATTATTATATTCTAAACAACGGCACCAAAGATGACGTAAAAACCCGCCTTGACGAAATTTTGAAGGAAATTGATTTCTAATGAAAAGACTAGTTATAATTGATGGCAAATCGGTCTTTTACCGGGGTTATTATGCTATGCCGGCCCTCAGTTTGCCAGATGGCACGCCAACTGGCGGGATTTATGGCTTCGCTGCTATCGCCATGGAAATCGTCCGAAAACTGAACCCTACCAAAGTTGTCGTAGCATGGGACTCTCGTACCTCAGTCTCCAAACGCCGCGCTTTGTTTGCAGATTACAAAGCCGGCCGCGTCAAACCTGGCGACGATTTTTACGCCCAAATTCCTTTACTTGAAACGTTGATCAAAGATCTTGGCTGGAGCTTTGTGGAATTAGACGATTACGAAGCTGACGACATTATCGGCACTCTTGCAAGGCAGGCCGATGAGACCGGCGACTGGGAAACCTTTATCATCTCTTCTGATCTTGATATGCTTCAAATTGTCGATGACAATACTCATATGTGGCGTATTCTAAAAGGTTTCACAAATATCGAAAAAATTGATATTCCCGAAGTTGAAGCAAAATACGGCATATTAAAATCTCAATTCCTTGATCTCAAAGCATTGAAAGGCGACTCATCCGACAACATTCCTGGCGTTCCCGGCATCGGTGAAAAAACCGCCGCAAAACTCTTAAATGATTATGGTGACTTAGATAATATCTATAACAATATAGACAGTATCGCCGGCTCCACCCGTACAAAGCTCGAAGCGGGCAAGGATAGTGCTTATCTATCTAAAAAACTTGCAAAAATTATGTTTGATGCGCCAATCAATCTCACCGATATTCCAGATTTCCACTTTAACAAAGATCAAATCATCGCCGGCCTAAAGAAACTCCAATTTAACTCTCTTATCCGAAAGATTAGCGCCAGCGATTTCGAAAATGGCACCTCTCGAGAGTCCTCAGGAGATGATTCTTCCATTGGTTTGAGGGAAGAGCATCCAGAAGTTCACACCGAGACGGGTGACAATTCTTCTATTGGCTTGAGGGGATTCCGGAGCGCGGCAGCGCGAGGATTAGCGCGCTCGCCCCGTGGCGACGGGCGCGAGCGACGCGACCCGAAGGCCAATGAAGAATTGTCCCCAAGGATAATCGCTTGGGACATCAAATCCCTCATGCACTCCGACGACAAAACCGCAGAAGTAATTTTGAGCGGCGAATCTTTTTGGGACTTATCTCAAGCCGCCTTTTTAATAAATCCTTTAGAGAGGGAACAGCCTCAGCTCATCGTTCCCGAAGAAGAGTATCGCCGCCAAATCACAACATTAGAGAGGATGCCAAAACTCTATCATATCTTGACTGACCTTGATTTACCGCTCATACCGGTGCTTTACAAAATGGAAAAACACGGTATGTTAATTGATCGCGATTATTTTGAAAAACTTCAAAAGGAATACGCGAATGAAGTTAAAAGGCTTGAACAAGAAGTTTATACACTTGCTGGCAAAGAATTTAATGTCAATTCGCCAATTCAGTTGTCGGAAGTATTATTTGTTGATTTAAGGCTTCCAACCAAAGGCATTAAGAAAACTTCGCGTGGCTACTCCACTGGCGCCAAGGAACTGGACAAGTTAAAGGATTTACACCCAGTTATTGGCAAAATCATCGAATATCGCGAGGCGGCAAAATTATTATCCACATATGTAATTCCTATGCCAAATCTAGCCGATAAAGAGGGAAGAATTCACACTACATTTACCCAAAACGTTACTGCCACCGGGCGTTTATCGAGTCTTAATCCCAATCTGCAAAACATTCCAGTTCGCACCGAAGAGGGCAAGCGTATCCGCACTGGCTTCATCGCGCCAGAGGGGAAAGTCCTAGTTTCGGCCGACTACTCCCAATTTGAGCTTCGCCTTGCCGCAATTCTAAGTGGCGACAAGAACCTTAAAGATGACTTCAATAATGATGTAGATATTCACACCAAAACCGCCTCTGAGGCTTTTGGTGTACCTATAGAAAATGTTACCAAAAACCAACGCCGTGCTGCCAAAGTCATCAATTTTGGCATTTTATACGGTATGAGCGTCAAAGGATTATCTGAAGCTGCCAATATGTCTGTGCCAGAAGCCAAGCAGTTTATTGATAATTATTTTGCTCTTCGTGCGCCGATTAAACGCAAATTAGACGAAATATTAAAACAGGCCAGGGAAGAGGGCTATGTCGAGACATACTATGGTCGCCGCCGCCCAACCCCAGATGTAAAATCTCCCAATTTCGTCATCCGTCAAGCAGCCGAGCGCGCCGCTCAGAATATGCCAATTCAAGGCACCGAAGCTGATCTTATGAAGCGCGCCATGATAAATGTTGATAAGGCTTTACCAAAGAATGCTGATTTGGTTTTGCAAGTGCACGATTCACTAATTATTGAGTGCGATGAAAAAATTTCAAACGAAGTTGCTGAAATTTTGAAGCGCGAAATGGAGTCCGTTGCGCCTGAACTTGATATTAAACTTGCCATAGAAGTAACCATCGGCAAAAACTGGGGAGAATTATAGTTTTCCACAACAATCTCCACATTTAGCGTCAAATAATACTTGACACCCCCATATATAGCGTCTATAATAGATTTCAGGTAATGCTTATAAACAACAAATAATCGCCTAGAAGGGCAGAAAGAATAGAAACCATGAAGAAAATTATATATAGAAGTTCTAATGACGCCGAAAATTTCGACCTTAAGCGCTTCGTTAAATCGTTAAATCAGTACGCTAAGATCTCCGAAGCAGAAGCAAAAGATGCCTTGGAGGAATTTGAACAATATGAAACCATGCACGTTTCATGCCTCGTTGAAGTTGGCATGAAACTCATCGCTGAGAAAAAAGGTGAAGCTGAAGCTAAAGAATATTTTGACGCTCACTCTGAATATTTTGATGAAGGCAAATTTGAGCGCCTGCGCCGCATCACCGGCTATCTAGTCGGTACCCTTGATCGCTGGAACGACGCCAAAAAAGCCGAAGAAAAAGCTCGTGTCAAGCACTGCGTCAATTCAGCAGTAGACGACGCTACTCGTCTTGCCGCTCTCGAGACTCAGGCCATGGAGCAGAACATCGCCTACGCCCACTGAGGTGTGGTATAATGGTGCTATGCCAGAGTTGCCAGAGGTAGAAACAATTAAACGCGGTCTGAGCAAGTTTATCATGAACAAAAAACTTACTCAGACCGATATTTTGTGCGAAAAATCTTTTATCGGTGCACCAGTCACCGGTAAAGTCAGAAATATTCGTCGCTTTGGCAAAGCTCTAATCATCGATTTAGATAATCAAAAATCTTTAATGATTCATCTTCGCATGACTGGACAACTCATCTATGATGGCGCCAAAAAACGTTATGCCGCCGGTCATCCAAGTGAAAACTTTGTAGCAAATCTCCCCAATAAACAAACTAGAGTCGTTTTGCAATTTGACGACGGCGTCCTTTATTTTAATGACCAACGCAAATTCGGCTTTATTAAAGTTTTACCGACCAAAGAAGTAGAGAATGACACCTTCATTAAAAAACTTGCTCCCGAACCCTGGACATTATCAACAGAAGATTTTTATAAAAAATTGCAACGCCATTCTAAATCCTGCATCAAAGCCACAATTCTTGACCAAACTATTATCTGTGGACTAGGCAACATTTACGCCGACGAAGCTCTTTTTAAAAGCCATATCCACCCATCCAGAAAATGCGCTACTATCACCAGGGAAGAATCAGATCTCCTTCTAAAATCCGCTTGTGAAGTAATGGACAAATCAATTGATTCTGGTGGCTCCACTATGGCAACCTATGTCAAAGCTGACGGCACTCGTGGAGACTATCTTGAGAAATTTGCCCAAGTTTTTCGTCGCGAAGGTAAAGAATGTCCAAATTGTGGCACCAAAATCATCAAAATTCGTGTCGCCGGTCGCGGCACTCATATTTGTCCACATTGTCAGGAGCTAAAAAATGATTAAAGTTTTTTATGGCGACGACCGCATTCGCGCCAAACAGGAAATCACCAACACCCTTGGCAGTGATTACGAAGTGCTTGATGGTGTCGACATTGACATTAATGCTTTACCATCAATTTTTCTCGGCGCATCACTTTTTGCTGAAAAGCGCAAAATATTAATTCGCGACTTCACTGCTAATAAGCTTATTTTTGGCGAGCTTGAAAAATATCTCAATACGCCGCACGATATCATTTTATTCGAAACCAAATTAGACAAACGCTCAGCTACCTTTAAGGCACTCAAAGATAAACTCGAATTTCGTGAGTTCAAGTTGCCAGAAAACACTGATTTTAGGATTGTTTTTGATATCTATCGCACAGCAAAACAAGACGGCAAAAAAGCCATCAAAATGCTAGAAAAAATTAAACCAAACGAGGACCCAATTCAATTCACTGGACTTCTAGTATCTCAAGCAATCAAAGACTACGTCGCCCATCCCGGCACAAAAGAGAAGCAGGCCCTCAAGGAATTAGCAAAAACTGACCTTCAAATGAAAACAACCAAGGTTGAACCTTGGTTGCTCGTAGAATCATTCTTGCTTAGGCTAGCTTAACGCCATTCTTCTTGGCAAAAGCATGGAGCTCAGCTTTGCGGCGTGCAGCAGTATTCTTCTTCAAAAGGTCTTTCTTAACAGCCTTATCATATTCAGATTGGGCCTTTGACAAAGTCTTAGCGCTTGGTTTAGCTTTAAAAGCCTTTACAGCTGCCTTGATATCCTTCTTGATTGCTACATTGTGTTCTGTACGCTTCGTCGCTTGGCGAGCGGCCTTTTTGGCGGATTTAATAATTGGCATTTATATCCCTATATAGATTAAAAATTAATGACTTTTGACAATTATATCGCATTTTCTCTAAAAAGTAAAGGGGGTATTGCCAAAGCCAAATGCTTATGCTAATATTAAATAAGAAGGAAAGTATGCCTGATCAAAATCAAACAAATCCAACTACCAGTACACCAGCGCTCGCTCCAGTGGAAGACTCTTCCGCTAAGGCAGACGTTCCGGCTTCAACACCGGCCCCAACTCAGGCTCCTGTCCCAACTCCAGCGCCAGATTTAGATTCAGACGAAGCAATTACGGGGCAAGGAACTCTCGGTGTCATGGAAAACGTCAGGGACAAAGTCAAAGACGTTCACAATATTTTGATTGCGCTTTCTTCTGACCCTTCAGTGGATGAAATCGCGGCAGCAATTGGTCTTTCACTTTATCTTGATCGTATAGGCAAACGTGCTACAGCTATTTATTCTGGCAAAACTCCTAACGCTCTCGAGTTTTTGAAACCACAAAACACCCTTGAGACTAGCTCTGATGTCCTCCGTGATTTTGTAATTGCCCTAAGTAAAGAAAAAGCCGACCATCTTCGCTATAAATTGGATGGCGATTACGTAAAAATCTTCGTTACGCCATACAAATCCCGTATCGATGAAGACGACCTCGAATTTTCATATGGAGATTTCAACATTGAGCTCGTACTCGCGCTCGACGTTGCTAGCGGTATCGACCTCGATGATGCACTTCGTGAGCATGGTCGCGTCATGCACGACGCAACAGTAGTAAATATGACAAATGGCAATCCAGGTAAATTCGGGGATATTGAATGGAGCGACAAAGCCAAAAGCTCAGTCTCCGAAATGGCTGCTGATTTGGTATACAGTCTTGAAGAAGATGGCGTAATCGAAGGGGAAGATGCCACGGCCTTTCTCACCGGTATCGTTGCTGCAACTGAACACTTTTCTAACAATTCTACCACCGCGGCCTCTCTCCAGATGGCAGCACGCCTCATTGAGTCCGGTGCAAATCGTGAACTTGTCTCCGAGAATATTGGTCTAGACGTCCAAAATATGTTCTTTACATCACCATTGGGAGAGCCAAGCGAAGAATCAGGGGAAGAATCGGACGAAAAGAACAATCTCGAAATTGAACACGATGAAGACGATGATGCTAAGGATGAATCAGAATCAAAAGATTCCGATAAACCAAAACAATCTGAAATCACGTTAAACCTAAAAGAAGAAAAGACCGAGGAAGAATCAAAGACTAAAGAAACTTCAAAATTAGAATCAAAAGAAGAGTCAAAAGAAGAGCCAGAAGAGGACGATGATGCGCCCAAAAACTCTGTTCTATTAGCTGATCTTCAAGCAGCCGCTGAGAGTCTATCTAGAGCTGGAGCAGAAATAACGCCCGAAGCCGTAGATGGACCAGTTCGTATTGGTGATGACTCATCTAGCTCCAGTGGGGAATCGAACCCCAATCCGACCAGCACCTTTACGGCTCCAACCGAACCACCAATATCCGCGCCAGTTGAATCAACGGTAAATATGGCTACGCCATCTGCACCAGTTGAGCCTACCGAGTCAGACACACCTACTGAGCCGACCGAGCCTAGACAAGAAAAAACTATTACTCCATCTAATGATTTTACTAGTGAAGAATCGTCTAGCAATAAATACGGCAAGATGCTAGAAGAAGCACTTGCTGAAGCGAATGCTGCAATGGCTATGCCACCGATTACGCCAGAACCAATTTCTACGCCACCGGCACCTACGCCCGTAGCGCAA
>JAEEGL013750307.1_pt1 | contig 13121 bp, 5 predicted proteins | sample 9134231 | NCBI WGS metagenome assembly JAEEGL01 (sample SAMN16246548, study PRJNA631951) | gut metagenome | biome: gut microbiome; feature: rumen; material: fiber-attached | host: Bos | place: Iran: Karaj | collected 2018-10
AAGTCAATTCCAATAATCTTTCCCATAATTGTATTGTTTTTAATTGTTAATTCTCTTTTATGTGCCTCATGGACCTGTGGGTCTTCTGAGGCCTATGTGTCGTCCTTGTTATACAAAGGCCGTGCCAAAGTCTGTCAGGCTGACAGAAATATGACAAAAACGGACACAAAAACGGACACAAAAAGCAGGAAGCCATCTCGTAACCGAGGTGGCTTCCTGATATTATTGGGGAATTAACGTCTATTTGTTCACAGCAAACTTGACTTCGTCGAATTTGTTGCCGCTCGACAAGGTTCAAGCAAGGCTTGGCAGAGAATTCACTTTACAGCAAACTTTTGACCCTTGACAACGTAGATGCCTTGAGGCAGGGTTTTCTTTGCTGCATTGATGTTGGTCTGCGAGAGAACCAAGGTGCCCTGTGCGTTGTAAACGTCAACAGTTGCATTTTCGGCCTGGAGTTTCTCGATGCTTGTGCCGACGTCCTCAAGATTGGTGACGTGCTTGATTTCAAGAGCTGTGGCAGTACTGGACTGCATGTCCCATGTGAAGCCGCAACGTGTGGGCAGGAAAGCCTTGTCGCCCTCGGTGCGAATCAGGATGCTCTCCAAGATGTAGGTGTCCTGCTGTGCGGGGATGCCGTAACGACCTTCAACCTTGAGCGTCTCCCAAGAACTGCCAAAGGTGACAGTGTTGCCAGCGCCATCAGTCTTGCTAACGCTTTGGAGATTGGTGCTGATGTTCAAAGAATTCTGAGTGTTGGCATGCAATGTCTGGAAAGTAGGGGAGAAGATGAGGTAGGGAACGCCAGCCTCAATGCCTTCGTTGGTGCAATCCAGGAAATACATGTTCAGAGTGCTACCTTCCTGACGGATGGTCTCCAGACGCTCAACCTGTACGTCCTTGGCAGCAGCTTGGAGCTGTTCTGCGCTCAGGCTCATGGGCAGACAGATGGTGTTGTAGCCTGCGAAGAGGGTGCGGTTGAGTACTACGGGCTGTGCCTGGTTCTGCAGCACCTCAAGGTTGAGCTCTGTGGTACTGGTATAGATGTTCTTAGCCCTGGTCTGTGCAAAGGCGTTGGTGCAAATGGTGGCCGCAGCCATCAAAAGAAGAGTAAAATGTTTCATAATGTCGATTATTTTAGGGTTTTCTACCGCAAAACTACTATTTATTTCGCGAAATAGCAACTTTTGTGGCTATTTTTTTATATTTTTTAAGAGTTATGGGGCTAAAGTGCCAATGAACTAACGGAAATCATACTTCCTCTGAAGAGGCTTGGGGGGTCTTAATGTGAACATCGCGCTGAGGGAAGGGAATTTCGATGTTGTTTTTGTTCAGGGTATTGTAGATGGCCTCCTTGATGCGAGCTGAGAGGGCGAATTTTTCTTCGACGAGCATCCAGACGCATATCATAAGGTCAATGCTGCTGTCACCGAAATTGGCAAAGGCGACACTGACGGGGATGTTTGTGTCGGTGATGGGCTGTCCGTCGGCATTTGTTTCCTGACAGAGCGGTGTGAGGGCATCAACGAGCAACTGCCGTACCTGTTCAACGTCGGTTCCGTATGCCACGCCAATGGGTATCTTGATGAGTTCGTAGCGGTGGTTGCGCGTCATGTTCTTGAAGTTCTTACTGAAGAGGGCGCTGTTGAGGAAGGCAATGACACAGCCGTCGTTGGTAAGGATTTGTGTACTCTGGTAGGTGATGCTCTCCACCCTGCCAGCAATCCCGTCACACTCGATATAGTCACCCACATGGATGCGTCCTGTCATGAGGCTGATGCCATAGAAGAAGTTCTCCAGAATGCTCTGCATAGCGAAGCCGAGACCTGTGGCAAGACCGGCACCCACGATGCTGATACCGCCCTTCGGTACGCGGAAGATGATGAGTACGATGATGATGTAGAGTCCCCAGCAAAGGATGCCGATGACATTGCGTGCCAGCGTCTTGTTGACAGTCTCATGGTCGCTGCTGAACTGTTTGCGATAGTGCAGGTAGAAGCTGCGCAGGGCATAGTTGATGTAGCGGAAGATGAAAAAGAGCGCCGCCGCCATACACACCCAGAAGAGCGAGATGCGGATGATGCCAGTTTGGTTGACAATGTCCTGCATAAAGATTTTCTGGCAGAGGCTTGTCATCTCGAACACCTCTGCTGCCCAGTAGATGCTCACCAGGACTGAGAGTACAGCCAGGATGGGCACCACGGTGTGGCAGAAGAAGTCGTAAAACCAGGTCTGTTCGATGTACTCACCCTTCTTCATGCGGCGCAGGATTTCAAGCTTACTTATGTCGGAGTTGTCTGTTTTAAGCCTGTTTAATAAATAATGTGTTTCGTACTTCTTCGTCAAGTCGTAGATGCAGGTGATGGTCATAATGGCTGCCAATTGGAAGGTCCACCATATCATAATCTGCACGGCAAATAACGTGTAACCGACCCATGCGGCTAGGCAGGAGAAGATGAGTGCCAAGGTGGTGGTGTGCGTGTAGACTCTGTCGAGCATCGGCAGGTACTGCTTGTGCCGGCGTGCTACAATGAACTGCCAGACAGCGAAGATGAGTAGGATGGGCGGGAAGATAAGGTTGACCACCACATTGGGAAGGAGCACAATGCGGAACAAGATGACGATGAAGGACAGCACCATCAGCGGTACGTAAATAATGGCGGCGTGTCGCATCTGTTCGCCCTTTAGTCGGACGTAGAAGCTCAGGAATATGGCTTCGAGCAGCCAGGCGATGTTGATGATGAGACCTGTGCCCATCTGTATGAAGTTGTGCTCGGTGAAAGTCCTGACTATCATGACAATGATGCCGAAGAGTGCGATGCCCACCACGTAGTTGAGCATTGTCCGCTTTTCCTTGAAGTCCGGTCCACGCCATTTCTTAGGCAGCAGCCATCGCAGGACGAAGTAGCTGATGCCAAGCGAGAGGGCAAGGTAGAGAACGAGAAAAACGCTGATGAAGAGCACTATAGCACCACGCCATTCAGAATAGCGCCGTTCATGCTCTTGGAATGGCTTGTACTTCATTTCAACGGCCGTTCCAGCCCTCTTAATCTGCCTGGTCAGTGAGGCAAGGATACTGAAGTAGTTGGAACCGCCGTTTCGGAAGATGTTGTCCTGCAATAGGCGGTATCGGCTCTGCGCGTATTCATCAAGTTCCAGAACCTTGTCGCGTACACTCTGATAGTAGGTGTTTTCTGCATCAAGGTTTTCCAGGAAATGCTGCATGTTGCTGCGTATCGTGTCAGCATATAACAAGCAGGCATTACGATCCTTCCGTTGAGCCCTGGTTAGGAAGAGGGGCTCCAACGTATCTTCCTCCTCTTGGGGGATGTCATTGTTTTCCTTCTCCAAGACGGTGATGGATTCTTCGTCCATCGAGTTGCGTGCAATGAGCAGGGAGTCCTGCTTGGCAGCCAGAGAGTCGATAGCCTGGAAGAGGATGCTGTCGCTGCTGCTGAGGATGCTGTCTGCACCGATGACCGGTGGCATGCGTTTGAGCGAACGTATGAGGTAGTCGGTGCGTTCTATCTCCAGTTTCAGGAATGCAATAAGCTTGTCGTACTGCCGCATCTTGCTGTTGCGGTTGTCCAGATCACGCTTCAGATTGATAGCCTGTTGGCAGGCATAGGCCATGTCGAAGGTATTGTCGGTGGACTGCGAATAGAGCATCAGCCCTATCTGCTCGCATTGGTGCATGTACCAGACCAACTGCTTGTGCTGCAGCAACCCCTGCTGTTCGTATCTTTGCATGAACTCTTGCTGCTTCTCGTAGGTGGCTTGCAGTTCGGCTTTGAGTACGCCCAGCGTGCGTGCCAAGTCCTTTTCCTTGAGCACGGCATAGGAAGGAGCAAAAAGAGTGAGCAGCAAGGCTGCAAGAAGGATTTTCTTCATGAGGAGGGCTTAGGGGCTATTTTATCATCAGTGCCTGCATGCGCAAGATGGCGTTGTATTCATTGTCGTAATATTCGATGCGGACATTGTATTTTCTGCCTGCTTCGACGAGGATGGTGGCATTGCGGGTTGTCTCGGCATGGTCTCCCCAGTCGCTGAAGATTTCCTTGCCGTCGATGATGAGGCGATAGGCATCATCACCCGACATGATGAACATCACCTCACCCGTCTTGGGGGCGGTGAAGGTACTCTCAGCTGTCATGCTCCAGTAGTCGGCAGGGATGCCCTGTGTGGGACTGCCGTTATAGAACATGTCAATCTTTTCCACGTGTCCAAAGGCTTTTGCCTCGCCATGGAGTTCCTTGTTGGGAAAATACTGGAGATCGAAGCCTGTACCTGCTGGGGAGCTGAATGCCTCGGGTGACACCTCGCTGAGCATGTTATCGTTTTCGCCAAGCTGACGCAAGAAGCGGTCGAAGTTGGCGTTCTTGCCCATCTGTTCAACCAGTACGACTGGCAACTTTTTGTACAACTCATGGAATCGGTCGAGGGTCTCTTGCTGATTCTCTGGATGGTAAGATAGGCGCAGGGGGGTAGCCTCAAGATAGCCGAACTTTTCTGTATAGACCATGTTGGCGTCGTGTTGCTTATAGTCCTGAACGGCATTCTGTATGCGATAGAACTGTGCCTTCTCGCCGTTTGTCACAGCATAGTCGGAAGGGAATGTCACCTCAATGGTCGCACCCTTGCTGCAGTCGATACTTCCCAGGGCGATGTTGGCTTCGAGGTTCAGTCCGTCGTAGGTGAAGCTGACCTCTTTCCCATCTACGTTGACAGTGTTCGGTGCTTTTTGGCAAGGCAGGGCAAGCGTGTAGTCGCGACGTGCTGGCATGTCCTTATAGCTGCCTTTTCGTGAACCAATAGTAACGGTGAGTTTCTCTCCGCTCCGCTGGTAGGAGAGAGGAGTGGTGGCATATTCTGTGACATAGTTCTTGTCTTCCCCATTGTCCTCGTAGAGAGTGAACTCATCCTTTTCACCACCTGGGAAGACGCGTACAATTATGGGTTGTTCTGTGCCGCTCAGGTTCTTGACTTTGCCATAGTAGGGCAGAATGCTGCCTGCCTTGACATAGACTGGGTATTCGTCCATTGTAAAGCGACGTTTATATACGTTGTCGCCTTGAAGCATCTGGCCTGTCTCGTATTCCAGCCAAAGGCCTTTAGGGAGCCATACATCAATGGTGGCGTATCCGTCTTCCTTGTCCACTTCCTTTGTGATGGGTGCAATAAGCATGTTGTCGCCGAACATATATTCTTCCCTGTTCTTAAGGAAATATGCAAAGGGGTCTTCGGGATAGTCGTAGTACATCGGGCGGCAGAGTGAGATGCCCGTCTCATACGTCTTGCGTGCCATCGTATATATATAAGGTATGAGGGCATAGCGTCCGTTGATGACAGCCATGAGGCGACGCTGTGTCGCTTGGTCGAAAGCCCAAGGCTCTTTGTTGAGGCTGGGGTCCTTTGCGCTGTGGCTGCGGAGTATGGGCAGATACTGTCCCATCTGCATGGCACGGGTATAAAGCTCAGGCTCGACCCCCATGCCGTATTTCCTGACTTGGTGTCCTCCGATGTCGTGGCTCCAGTAGCCATAGAGGACGTTGGAAGCTGTGCTGTTGAAGTAAGGCAGGAAGCTAAGGCTCTCCCAGGTGGCGTAGGAGTCGCCAGAGAAGCCAATCTGATAACGGTGGTTACCCAGACCGCCCCAGCGGTGGTAAAGTAAGGGACGCTTAGTGCCGTTGTTCTCCATGTCCGAGAACCAGATGTAGTTGCACCAGAAGACATTGTCGAGGTCCTTGAGGGTTCGGTCTTTCTCCCACTGCTGCCAATCGAGCCACCAGAAGTCAACGCCTTCATCAACATACTGATGGAGATAGGTGTCGAATAGCGCCTTCACGTATTTCTTGTCAGAACCCATCCACTCGTAGGTCTTGCCATCGTTCTTGCCATAGCGTTGCATGAATTCGTTGTACTTCTTCTCGTAGGGGCGCACACCGTCTGCGGGGTGCAGGTTCATGGTGGTTTTAACACCTTGCTCGTCGAGGTAGGCGAGGAGCTTCTTGTAGTCGGGGAAGATGGACTCGTTCCAGTCCCAGCCTGTCCAACCGCCGCCCGTCTCCGCCGTGTTAGGATGCCAATCCATGTCGATGACCAGCACGTCGAGGGGCAGGTTCAGACGTCGAAAGTTACTGATGAGGTCATGCAAGTCCTTGTCACTATAGGTCCAGTAACGGCTCCACCAGTAACCGAAGGTGTAGCGGGGAGGCAAGGGCACCTTGCCAGCAAATTTCGTAAAGCTCTTCAGCGCGCCCTTGTAGTCGAGGCCGTACGCCATGAAGTACCAGTCTTGGGCACCTTCGGCACTTTTGCGCTCCGTAACCCAGTCCCAATCCTGTGCACCATCAAAGATATAATTCTTGGAGTCATCGATAAGGGTCCAACCATCAGTGGCAAGCAGACCGTCCTCCAATGGCATCTCGTGCTTGGGGTTGCTATATTGGTACATGTTGCCGTCGTAGCCATCGAGCGTGCGGTAGGTGCCCTTCAGGTTCTCTTTCTGCTCTGTGCCTGGCTTCCATGTGAATTGTTTGCTGAGTGCTTTGGTAGAGGTGATAGTGAGGTTCTTCGCATTCAGCGGAGCACCATCCTTTTTATAGGAGAGTTTGAACTTGCTGGTCGTGATGACCACCTTGCCACCACTCGTTGAGGCTTTGTGAGGGACATCGCCATATTCGCGGATGACAGCCACAAAACTCTTGTTGTCAACGAACTTGCCGTCTGGGGCATACTCCAGACGGATGGTTCCCTCGTCGATGAGGGTGAAGCGAACTGTGTTGTCGCGATAAACCTCCTCAGCCTGTGCCGTGAAGGTAAAAGTCAGCAAAGCAATAGTCAGCCAGCGCATGTTGTTTCTGTTTCTCATAATGAATTATTTGTTAACTGTTTTTACCATATATAGTTGTCATCCCCACCACAAGGGGTCTCGCCGCTCTGTAAGTTGTTGTCAACGTAGAGGTAGTCGTACTTGTTCCCGAAACAGAACAGCCCAATAAACAATCTTTTCACATATTAGCTATAATTGTAGTTTTACGGCGCAAAGTTACGACTATTAATTCAAAAAACAAAATCCAAAAATCAAAAGCCGTCTATTAAACTGTAAGAAATAAGAGAAAATGGACAAACTATGAACTTTTTTCTTATCTTTGCATGGGAAAAACGCAAAAACAGCATGGAGAAACTGGACTTTCAGGCTATCGTTGACAGCAAACTCAACTTTCATGGCAATGATCACATCGCCATATTCTATGATTTCGGTGAAGTGCGAAACCACAATATCTCGGATGTACTCATAGAGGGTTTCCTTTTTGCAGTGATAACTCGCGGACAGGCTCAGCTTTCGGTTGATGACCATACGTATCAGTTGAAGGAAGGAGATGTCATTACCTGCAAGCCTCGCAACATCTTTGAGAAGAGCATGATGAGCATGGACTTTAATGCCCTGGTACTGTTCCTCTCGCCCGAATATGTGGCACAGCTCTCGCAAATGGTCCGTATGGAATGGACCTATTCCATGTTTTCTTCTTCGCACAAGATTCTACATGCCGATGCAATGACCGTAAGTCGATACCGACTCTATTTCGATCTGCTGCAAAATCATCTCTCCAGCCCTGATACGTCGCACAAGGAACTCAGCCTGCGTCTGCTTTTTGCCTCTATGGCCTACGACCTGCAAGACCTGCGCAAGTTCCATGCCGAGGAACTGCTGCACCAAACGTATAGCTCTGCGGAGAATATCCTTCGCCAGTTTATGCAGCATCTGCACGACCCATCCCAGCCCTATCTCAATGTGTGTGAATATGCAAGTCTGTTCTGTATCACGCCCAAGTACTTCTCCAGTATTTGCAAAAGACTTACGGGCAAGACTGCCAACTTGCTCATCAGCGATGAGATCGTCCGCTCATCTCAGATTATGTTGCGCGACAGCAGCAAGAGCGTAAAGCAGATAGCCGCAATGATGGGCTTCAAGAACCAGTCGCATTTCGGCCGTTTCTTCCGTCAGCAGACAGGCATGTCGCCTATGCAGTACCGAGAAGGGAAGATGTAAGCCTAAAAATTATGCTTTGTGACAGCAACATATTGTAAAAAATGCTAACTTTGCGGCGCTTTTGTGCAAATACGTATATGCGCATAACCTATAAACTATCCTCCGGCTTTGCCGCCTGAATGAAATGAAGAACTCTGAATTCATAACTTTGAAATCCTTCCCTCGCAGGCTTTCCTCCCTGCTGTTTTTATTGCTCACTTCAACCGTGCTGTTTGCCTACGATGCCAATGTGGACCATCTTCTCGAAGGCTCGCTGATGTATTCCGGCTCTGCATCGAAGGCCGCAATGGCTTTCGATAATGATGCCTCGACCTATTACAGTACCAGTGCAGACAAGATGCAATGGGTGGGTCTGGATCTGGGCGAACCCCATGTTATCACCCGTGTCGGTTATATGCCGGCTCCGGGCAGTTTAGGTGCCGACCGTATGCTGCTCAGCCTTTTCGAGGGTGCCAACAGACCTGACTTCATGGATGCCATGCCACTCTTTCTCATCAGCAGCAAACCAGACAAGGGCTCTTACACAAGGGCAAATATCAATGTCAGCCGTGGTTTCCGCTATGTCCGTTATGTGGGTAGTGCGGGTTCTTACTGCAATGTTGCCGAGTTGCAGTTCTTTGGGCATGCAGGAGAGGGCGATGACAGTCAGTTCTATCAAGTTACCAATCTGCCTACACTCAGCATTCATGTGCAAGACAACATCCTGCCTACCGTTCGTGGTGAGGACTTTGAGTCTCAGTCCGTTCTCATCTACGAGAATGGCACGATGACGCAGGAATATCCCATTCTGTTCCGTGTCCGTGGCAACTATTCCGCATCGCATGAGAACAAGGCCTTCCGTATGAAGTACAACGATGGCAAGAGCCACCACGTAATGAAGGGCAGCCACAATGAGTCGCCTGTCAAGGCTAAGAAGTGGGTGCTCATCAACAGTTACCGCGACAAGACGCTGATGCGCAACCCCGTGGCTTGGGCAATGTCGAAACGTGGAGAGATGCAATGGACACCTTGGAGCCAGACTGTTGACCTTTTGGTCAATGGAGACTACCATGGTACCTATACGATTGCAGACCATGTGGATGTGCACAGCGGACGCATCGATATTACAGAAATGACCGAGTATGACGTTGACGAGGAGACCATCACCGGCGGCTATTATGTAGAAGTCGATAATAATGCCAGCCGTGAGCCATATTGGTTCAGCTCTTCACATGGTAATCCCATCTCTGTCCACGAGCCAGACGATGATATTATGCAATATGCTCAGTTTCAGTATATCAGGAACACCTTCAACAGCATGGAGAACATCGTCTTTGGTCCGGACTATACAGACAGCGAGAAGGGTATGCGCTCCGTCCTTGACATGGAAACGTTCATCAAGTGGTTCCTTGTAAGTGAATTCAATGGCAATACTGATATGATTTGCCAGGTGTTCATGTACAAGGATCGTGGCGATGACCATTTCTATACCGGTCCTGTATGGGACGCAGACCTTGCCCTGGAGAATGACCAGACCACCTATCCCGCCAACGAATACATGGACTGGACCTATAAAGTACGTCAGACAGGTAACTGGGGGCAATTTGTCAGCCGTGTCCTTTCCGACCCGACAGTTTTCGCAAACCTGCAGGAAACGTGGGCAAGACTTCGCAAGAAAGGAAATTTCGAGCCTGAAGACGTCGCAGCGGATGTTGATTCCCTTCGAAATGAAATACGCTCCTCAGCTACACTCAACTTCATCCGCTGGCCCTATCTCAACCAATGGCTTTCGCTCAATCCTGTTGTTCCCGGCTCATGGGAACAGGAGGTGGATCGTGTGCGTGATTTCGTGCGCGACCGCGTTTCTTGGATGGATGCCATGCTCTCATACGGCAAGGTGCGTCAGGTGAATGGCATTTATCAGCTTGCTTCAGGAATGGACCTCTGCATCTTCAGCCAAATGGTCAATGAGGGAGGTGAAACAAATGCAAAGGCTGTGCTTGTCTCCGACATAGACATGGCAGTCTATGGCGAGGACTTCAAACCTATCGGCACGATGTCGAACTCTTTTGCCGGTAGTCTTGATGGCCAGGGACATACAATCCGCAATCTCCATATCAGCGGTGGTGATGCGATGGGGCTCATAGGATATGCCGGTTTCTGTTCGTTGAGTAACATCGTCTTCGATGAAACATGCTCCGTTGAGGGAAAGAACAATGTCGGTATGCTTGTAGGTGCTGCCCGCAATGGTACAGTTACCATCTCAGGTGTTGAGAATCACGGTTCTGTCACAGCCTCCGAAAGTTATGCAGGTGGTCTCGTCGGGTCTGGTCGTGTGCTGGCAACGTTCAATGTCACTAACTGCTCCAATACAGGAACTGTCACTGCGCGGGACAATGCTGCAGCCCTCATCGGTCCCTCTGCCGGCAAGATGACGGTGGCGAACTGCTATAATATTGGCACCATTATTGGTGCGACAGAGGGCAAGGAGTTTGCCTTTGCAAACAAGAGTTGTGTCATTGAGAACTGTTGGGACTACACCTCTTTGCAGACCAATAACATGACACCAGGACAGGTGGATAACGGCTATCTCTGCTTCCAGCTCAACTACAATGGTGGCGGCGACAAGTGGCGCCAGAATTTGGATAATGGTCGTGAGCATGACCGATGGCCAGTGCTTCGCAAGACCAGCGGCATGGTTTATGAGAAAGACGGTCGCTACACCAACATCAATGCCGATGCCGCAAAGTTCCGCTACTACAATCTCGTTATTACGATGTTGCAAGGCGGAAGTCGTGGAAGCTTACAGTTCTCGGAGTTCGACATATTGGATGAATCACTCGGTGAAGTCGAATCCCTTAAAGTCTATGATGGGTACGATGAATCATACTATAATGAGGGGTGGGAGAATGCTGCTGACAATGATGTCTATACCAAGTATTGCGGTCCCTTCTCTGGGGAGTCCTATTTCCTCTTCGATGCAGGCCGCGATGTCGATGCCTACGGCTATCGTATCTATACTGCCAACGATACTCAGAACAATCCCGACCGCAACCCAAGTTCATGGAAGCTTTACGGCAGCGACACCCAGCTGTTTGACCCCGATGATACGGGCTGGACGCTAATAGATGAACAAAGCGACAACTGGACGATGCAGGCTACCAACTATACGCCCTACGACTTCTACATCCCGCGCGCCCTTGAGTCATTGATGCTAAGCCAGCACTCGGCAATGCTCCTCCCAGGCGAAGAGTTGCAGTTAGAAGCCAATTATACCCCTAAGACGATGCAGAACCTCAAACTGCAATGGGCCTCTTCTGATGAGTCTGTTGCTACTGTTGATCAGCAAGGTCATGTGGTGGCTGTAGGCTTGGGAACAGCAGACGTCATCCTCTCTGCACCCAATATCAGCACTTTGCGCGACACTTGTACCATCACCGTCGTAAAAGAACTTCCTGGGCACCGTTACTACCAGTTTGCCATAGAGGCAATTGCTGATGGCAACACCATTCAGTACTCCGAGTTTGACCTCATCGACAATTATGGCAATGAGATAACACCGATCACACTCTATGCCTGCACGGGTGAGTATATTAAAGACCATGACCAGGGAGATCTCTTTGACGATGATGTTACCACCAAGTATTGCGGTCCCTTCACTACTGGCAATACATTATATATATATATAGATGCGGGCAAACCTGTCACACTTTCCGGCTATCGTATCACAACTGCTGCTGATACGCAAAAGTTCCCTGGGCGCAATCCTGTCACATGGTCGTTGCTGGGCAGCAACACCAAGAGCGTGGTGCCCGACGACGAGGTATGGACTCTCCTTGACCATCGCGAGAATGATACCACGCTTGGTGCTGCCAACTATCAGCCATACGATTTCTTCTTCAATTATCCGCAGCTAGTCACGCCAGGTGACGTGAATGGCGATGGTGAGGTGAATGCGGATGACTATGAGGCTCTCAGGCTCTACATAGTCGGCAAGCTTGTGGATGGCTTTGTTCCAGCAGCCGCAGACCTTAACGAAGACGGGAAAATCAATGCACAGGACTTGCTGAAATTAATACAAAAAGCAGGCTTTTAGAAACACTTAAGTATTTCTCTCGTAACACTTAAGTAAAACATTCGTAACACTTAAGTGTTTCTAAAGCCTTGTTTTGGGCATGAGTTTTTTGATGTACAAATTATTAAAAAATGTTAATTTCAGGAATTAAATGTCAAGGAAAGCAAAAAGATATACAAAAAAATATTAACTTTGCCCTTTGCAAGGCATAAAAAACGTGTTTTCGAATAGCAAATAAGGAACAAATATACAATAATTAACTTTATTTATTAACTAAAAAAAACCAAACAAGATGAAGAAATTATTTACTTCAGGCACTCTTTGGTCATGTTTCGTTGCTATGGCAATGTTGATGGCCTCTCAGAGTGCGCGCGCGGAGTACTTCAAGCTCACAGCCGTGGATGGCATGCTCTCTTACGGACAAAGTGCTCTGGGCGCCGAAACTTACGACAAGTTGGTCGATGCGGACATCAACACCAAGTGGGGCGGTTGGTTCGACAACAGTCTCAGTGATGAGGATTCATGGCCCGTAAACACGGGAAACTCGGCCAACAAAATGTGGATTATTGTGAAGGCAGAGAAGGCTGTCGTCCCAGAGTTCTATTTCCTCGTTACCGGTAATGATACCGGTAGTAATCCTGGCCGTAACTGGGCTTCGTGGAAAATCTACGGCGGCAACTTCGAGAGTGATGATCTGGCTGTACGCGAAGGCGAAGGCTGGACGCTCATTGACAACAAGGAAGATGAGCCTCTCCCTGCTCAGAACTTCGCTCCTGTCAATCTTGACTTCAGCGCGGTTCCCACAACTGCTTACCAGTACTATTGGATTGAGATTTTAGAGAGCGTAGAAGGTGCAGATGTCTATCTGCAGATGTCCGAGTGGGGCTTGGGAACCTACGGTGACTTCGAAGCCTACAAAAAGGCAGAGGCTGACAAGGGTACTGGCACGGACGAGCCAGTGAACTACTTCTTCTTACAGGTCGATTCCAACACTGCAGGCTTCGGCGGTGAGGG
>JAEEGL014343336.1_pt1 | contig 13121 bp, 15 predicted proteins | sample 9134231 | NCBI WGS metagenome assembly JAEEGL01 (sample SAMN16246548, study PRJNA631951) | gut metagenome | biome: gut microbiome; feature: rumen; material: fiber-attached | host: Bos | place: Iran: Karaj | collected 2018-10
CATGCCGATGTTGATCCCCTGGGGATGGTTGACAAGGGAGAGAAAACGCATGACCTCGTCAAAGTTGTCGAGCGGCTCTCCGATGCCCATGAGCACGATGTTCGAGAGTTCCTTCCCGGAGTCGAGCTGGGAAAAAATGACCTCGTCGAGGATCTCGGCGGCGCTGAGATTTCGCACCAGACCGCCGATCGTGGAGGCGCAGAAGGCGCAGCCCTGCCGGCAGCCGACCTGCGAGGAGATGCAGACCGTGTTGCCGTGATGATAACTCATCACAACGGTTTCGACGGCCTGGCCGTCCCGAAGTTCCCACAGATACTTGATCGTGCCGTCGATCGCCGAGACCTGCTTGTTCAGCACCTTCGGGCGGTAGATCTCGTAATGCTCGCCGAGCGTGCGGCGGAGCTCCTTCGGCAGGTCGCTCATGGCCTCGAAATCGCGCACGCCGCGCGACAGCCAGCGAAAGACCTGCCCGGCGCGGTATTTCGGCAGCGACAGCTGCGTGAACTCGGCCTCGAGTTCCTCGGGGAGAAGAGATACGATGTCTTTTTTCATGGCTTTTCCCGCCTCAGTTTGGCGACGAAGAACCCGTCGGTCCCGTCGAGTTGCGGCCAGAAGGTGTAACAGCCGTTTTCGGAGCGACGTCCGCCGATCTCGAAATCGACGGGACGGTACTCCCCGTGGCTGCGAAGGAAACGCGATACGAGCTCTTCGTTCTCCCCGCGCAGCACCGTACAGGTGGCGTACAGCAGCGTCCCGCCCGGTCTCGTGTAAGCGGAGAGGGCGGAGAGGATCGCAAGCTGCAGCTCCGGCAGCATTTCGACCTCTTTGGCGTCCTTGTTCCGGATGTCCGGCTTTTTGCGCATCACGCCGAAGCCGGAGCAGGGCACGTCGGCGATCACGAGGTCGAAGGCCCCCTCCATCGAGGGCTCCGGCACGGAGGCGTCGCGCGCCTCCGTCCGCAGGATCGTGATCCCGAGACGCTCGGCGCCCTCGCGGATCAGCCGCAGCTTTTTTTCGTGGAGGTCGCAGGAGAGGATGCCGCCTTCGTTCCGCATCCGGAGCGCGGCGGCGAAAGATTTCCCGCCGGGGGCGGCGCAGGCGTCGAGCACCTGCATGCCGGGCTTCGGATCGGCGATCTCGACCGCCATGGCGGCCGCGCGGTCCTGCACGTAAAAGAGCCCTTCCCCGTAACCGGGCAGCAGCGCGACCCTGCCTCCGCGCAGGGACAGACAGTTTGGCGGCCACGCGGGCGTCTCGTAAGCGACGCCCTGCCCGTCGAGCAGGCGGGCGTAGGACGCGGCATCGGTTTTCAGCGTGTTGATCTGCAGATCGATCGAAGGCGGCCTGTGGCAGGCGGCGAAAAAAGCCTCGGCAAAGTCGTAGCCGCGCTCGGCGCACAGGCGCTCCGCCAGCCAGTCCGTCTGCGAATAGCGCAGGGCGAGCCAGGCCGCCGTCCCTCGTCCGGGGAGCTCGGGCGGCTCGTTTCGGTGCTCGCCGATCCGGCGCAGCACCGCGTTCACAAGCCCCGCGGCCCGGGCATATCCGAGCTTGCGGCAGAGAGAGACGCTCTCGCTGACGGCGGCGTGCACCGGGATCCGGTCGGCGAACAGGATCTGATACGCGCCGAGCCGAAGCAGATCCTGCACCTTCGGCTCGAGCTTCGGAGAGCGGCAGAAGCCGCGGATCACGGCGTCCAGATAGCGGCTGTTCTGTACAACGCCGAGACTGAGCGCGGAAGCGAGGGCCGCTTCCCTTTCGTCAAGTCCTTCGGCGCCGATCACGCGGTCAAGCGCCTGCCCGGACCATGCGCCGTCGCGGCGGCAGCGTTCCAGGACCTTCAGCGCGGCCTCTCTTGCAGTACTCATTCAAACCTCTTGACAATCGATCGGATGCCCGCGCAGATAGTCCGCCGCGGACATTCTCTTTTTCCCGGGAGCCTGCACTTCGGTGATCAGCAGCGTCTCGCCGCCGCCGCAGGCGACCTCGATCCCTTCCCCGCCGGCGCAGATCACCGTACCGGGGGCGAGAGACGTGCGATGCGGGGTCGGGTCGGCGTCAAAGACGCGCAGCACGCAGCCGCCCAGCTCCGCGGTGGCCACGGGCCAGGGCTGAAGCCCGAAGATCTGTTTCATGACGAGCCGTGCCGGGCGATCCCAGCGGATCGGAGACATGGACTTGTCCAGCATCGAAACGTAGCTGGCCCGGCTGTGATCCTGCGGCCTGCGGGACGCGGTCCCGTTCCCGATCTCGCGCAGCGCTTTGATCAGCAGCTCCGCGCCCATGATCTTCAGACGCTCGAAGAGCTCGCCGGAAGTCTCCTTTTCGCCGATCTCCGTCTCCTGCGCTTCGATGACGTCGCCGCTGTCCATATCGTGCGCGAGATACATGATGCTGACGCCGGTCGTGCGGTCTCCGTTGAGCACGGCCCATTGGATCGGAGCGGCGCCGCGGTATTTGGGAAGGAGCGAGGCGTGGACGTTGATCGCGCCGTATTTCGGCAGAGCGAGGATATCGTCGGGAAGGAGCTTCCCGTATGCGACGACGACCAGAAGATCCGGCCTGAGCTCGCGCAGGATCGACAAAGCCGTTCCGTCGCGCAGCTTTTCCGGCTGGAAGACCGGAAGGCCGCGGGCAAGAGCAAGCTCCTTGACCGGAGAACAGCTCGTGGCCATGCCCCGCCCGCGCGGCCGGTCGGGCTGCGTGAAGACGCCGACGACCTCAAAGCCCTCGTCGAGCAGTTTTTTCAACGACGCCTCGGCAAAGTCGGGCGTGCCCATGAATACGATCCGCATACGGTCCTCCGAGCCTTAAAACTTGCCGGTCTGGATCTCGTCCTCCGTGAGCATGCGCTCGCAGAGCGAGGTGAAAACGACGCCGTTGAGATGGTCGATCTCGTGGCAGAAGCAGCGGGCGGTCAGGCCCTCGCCCTCGACCTCGAACCAGGCGCCGTCGCGATCCTGCGCGCGGACGCGCACCTTCATCGGACGCTCGACGAGACCGTATTCCCCCGGCACGCTGAGGCAGCCTTCCGCGCCGCGCTGCAGGCCTTCGGATGCGATGATCTCGGGATTGACGAGCTCGATGAGGCGCTCCTCCTCGCCCTCCGGGACGTTGGTCTCCAGCACGATGACGGCGCGGCGGAGCACGCCGACCTGCGGCGCGGCCAGCCCGACGCCGTTGGCCTGGGCAAGCGTATCTGCCATGTCGTCGAGGAGCTGGTGCAGATGCGCGTTGAAGGCCGTGACGGGGCGGCAGGTCTTGTAGAGCGCAGGCTCTTCTTTTGTCAAAATATGTCTCAAAGCCATGGGTGACTCCGTTCTGCCGACGTACGGCTTGTTTTTAATCGATGGGGTCGTTGTCCGCAAAGAGGGACACGCCCTTGAAGCGCCTGTCCGTGCTGAGCTCGGTGATGAGCTGGGCGACCAGGCGCCGGATCTCTCCGTCGGCGTGACAGCCGACGTTGACCCTGTAACGGTAACGGTTGTTGACCTTGACGACCGGCAGGGGCGCGGGGCCGAGCACGCGGACGTCTTCCCGCGAGGCGGCGGCGCTCCGGAGCCAGTCGGCCGCGTAGTGCGCGGCCCGAAGGACGAGCGATTCCGTCAGCCCGGAGGCGGTGACGGAGATCAGATCGCAGACGGGAGGCGCGTTCTGCAGGCGGCGGAGACGGATCTCCGACCGGTAAAAGGCCTCGTAGTCCTGCGCGGCAGCCTGGAGGATCGTCTGATTCTCCGGCGTGAAGGTCTGGATCACGGCGCGGCCGGGCTTGGATCCGCGGCCGCTTCGACCGACGACCTGCGTGATGAGCGAAAAGCTGCGCTCACCCGCGCGGTAATCGCCTGCGTACAGACTCTGATCGGCGGAGATGACCCCGACCAGCGTCACGTTTTCAAAATTGAGCCCCTTGGTGACCATCTGCGTCCCGACCATGATCGGGATGTTTTCCTCGCGGAAGCGGTCGAAGAGGCGCTTGTGCGAGCCGAGCGGCGCGACGGAATCCGCATCCATGCGGAGGATCTCCGTGCAGGGGAACAGCTCGTTGAGCTGCTCGACCAGATACTGCGTCCCGGTGCCGATGAAGCGCAGCTCTCCCCCGCACTCGGGGCAGAGGGCGTCCAGGCGCTGGGAATAGCCGCAGTAGTGGCAGATCAGGCGGCGGTTCGCGCTGTGATAGGTCAGCGATACGCTGCAGCGGGGGCATTGATAGGTATAGCCGCAGCTGCCGCAGCTGATCAGCTTGTGCGCGCCGCGGCGGTTGATGAACAGGATGCTCTGTTCTCCGCGCTCGATATTCTCCGCGAGCTCCTGACGGAGCACGCTGCTGATATCGCCGGGATTGCCGCGCCGCAGCTCGCGCTTCATATCGACGATGCGGACCTCCGGCAGCGCCATCTGATTGTAGCGGTCGGGCAGCGTGTAGTACGAATAACGGCCGCACTCGGCGCTGTAACGGCTGGCGACGTCCGGCGTCGCGGAGCCGAGCAGCAGGAGCGCGCCGGAACGGGAGCAGAGATATTTTGCCACGTCGCGCGTGTTGTAACGGGGCGAATTCTCGGATTTGTAGCTTTCCTCCTGCTCCTCGTCGATGATCAGCAGCCCGAGCCCGGAGACCGGCGCAAAAACGGCGCTGCGGGTGCCGATGACGAGCTTCGCCTTTCCCTCGCGGATGCGCTTCCATTCGTCGTAGCGCTCGGCGACCGAGAGGCTTGAATGCAGCACGGCGATCGTATCCCCAAAATAGGAGGAAAAGGTCTGCAGCATCTGCGGCGTCAGCGCGATCTCCGGCACGAGCAGGATCGCGGAGCGGCCGCTTTTGAGCTGACGGTCGATCAGATGGACGTAAACGCTGGTCTTTCCGCTGCCGGTCACGCCGAACAGGAGCGCGGCCGAGGCTTTCCCGGCTTCGGCCTGCGCCTGCAGACCCTCAAAAACCTTCTGCTGCGCCTCGTTGAGCAGCGGAAGATCGATGGTCTCCCCGTCAAAAACCTCGGGACGGCGGTAGACCTCGCGCTCATAGAGCTCGACGAGGCCCTGTTTTTCCAGCGCGCCGACCGACGGGCGGGAAGCGCCGACGTGGACGAGCACGTCCCGCAGAGGCAGGGCCTCAAAGCTGCAGAGCAGCTCGAGGATGCGGGCCTGCTGGACCGCGCGGCGGCGTCTGGCCTGCGCGGCCTCGGAGGCCTCCTCGGCGGAGACGGCAAGGCGAAGCATCGTCAGCGTCTTGTCCTTGACGCGGCGCTCGCCCCGGTCGTTGAACCAGAGCCCTGCCGGCAGGATCGCCTTCACGGCGTCGTAGACCGTGCAGAAGAAGCGCTCGCGCATGAACAGCGCCAGACGGAGCTGCGTCTCGTTCAGGATCGGAGCCTCGTCCAGAAGCTTCAGGATGGCCTTCAGCTTCGTTTCCTCGCAGCCTGCGCGATCCGTCACGCTCAGGATCACGCCCTCGCAGGGCCTGTTCCCGCGCGAAAACGGTACGAAAACCCTGACCCCGGGGAGCGCAGAATCCTGCAGCTCCTCGGGGATGAGGTAATCGTAGGGCTTGTCTATCCAGTATGTAGCAGCCGAAACTGCGATTTTTGCGATTTTAGCCGCCAAAGCCGACCGAATTACTTGATGGACAGCTTGCCGGTGTAGACCTCGTCGATGGCGGAGGAGACCGGCTTGCGGTCAAGGTGCAGCTCCTTCTCCTCCGCTTCGGCGGAGATGGCGCGGGCGCGGCGCGCGACGAGATTGACGAGCTGATAACGGCTGCCGATCTTCTCTACGAGATCGGCCATCGGGGGATAAAGCATCATGGTTGAACTCTCCATTCTGCCGCCTTCGGCGGCCTGTAATATGATAGACGAAAGAAACTCAGCTTTCTGTCAGATAATGACGGCGGCCGGCAAAGCGGCAGTGCTCGGCGGAGATGATCGCATCGAGCTCTGCGGCGGCGTGTTCGACCTCGTCGTTGACGATGATGTAGTCGTAGAAGTCCGCCTCCCGGTACTCCTGGCGGGCGCGGATCAGACGGGACCTGACGACGTCGGCCGAATCGGTGCCGCGGCCGACGAGGCGGCGCTCCAGCTCTTCCAGGGAGGGCGGGATGATGAAGATCTTGACGGCCTCGGGCATTTTTTCAGCGACCTGGCGCGCGCCCTGGACTTCGATGTCGAGGATGACGTTAAAGCCGCTCTCCATCTTTTCTTCCACAAATCTGCGCGGCGTGCCGTAGGAATTGGATACGTAGACGGCGTGCTCGAGCAGCTCGTCGTTCTCGATCATTTCGTCAAAGCGCTCCTGATCGATGAAAAAATACTCGCGCCCGTCGACCTCGCCGGGGCGGGGCTTGCGGGTCGTCACAGAGGTCGAAAAGCACAGGTCGTTTCGAAACTCCATCGTTTTGAAAACGACGGTGCTTTTTCCGGCTCCGGAGGGACCGGACAGCACGATCAGCTTCCCTTTTTCACTCATGTTCGGATGAATCCTCCTCGGTTTTTTCGGTAAAGCGCTGCGCCAGGACGTCCGGCGCCAGCGCGGACAGGATCACGTGTCCGCTGTCCATCAGGATGACGGAGCGGGTGCTGCGGCCGAAGCTCGCGTCGATCAGCAGACCTTTTTCGCGCATATCCTGGATCATGCGCTTGATCGGCGCGGATTCGGGGCTCACGATGGAGACCGTGCGCTCGGCGGAGATCAGATTGCCGAAGCCGATGTTGACCAGTTTCATACCGTCTCCCCTATTCGATGTTCTGGATCTGTTCCCTGATTTTCTCGATCTCGGATTTCAGATCGACGACGACGTGGGCGATCCCGGAGCTCTGGCATTTGGAGCCGATGGTGTTGGCCTCCCGGTTGAACTCCTGGATCAGGAAATCGATCTTGCGGCCGATCGGAGAGCTGCCGTTGATCATCGCGTCAAGCTGCGCCATGTGGCTGCGCAGCCGGACGGTCTCCTCGTCGACGGCGATATGATCGGCGAAGATCGCGGCCTCGGCGAGGATGCGGTCCCGGTCGATCCCCGCGGAGCCGAGCACCTCGGCCATCTTCTGCTCCAGCCTCGCGCGGTATTCGGCGACGGTGTTCGGCGCTTCCTTTTCGATGATCGCAACGAATCCGTCGATCGCGGCGAGGCGGTTCTTCACGTCCTCGCGCAGCTTCTCCCCTTCTCTCAGGCGCATCGCGTCGAAATCGAGGAGGGCCAGCTCGGCGATGCCGCTGATCCCGGCCGTGATGGCCTCCGCGTCCAGCTCGCGCTTTTCGACGAGCAGGACGTCCGGAAAACGGCTGACGCCGGAGGCGCTGAGATCGTTCGGCAGAGAGTATTCCTCCGCGATGTGCCTGAGCGCGTCCAGATAGCCCTTGAGCAGCGACTCGTTGACCTTGACGGTCACGTCGCCCGCCTGCGAGGCGTCGACGCTGACGAAGACGTCGACCTTGCCGCGGCTGATATGCTTCTGAACGGCCGATTTGATCGCGTCCTCTGCGAAGAGGAAGCTGCGCGGCATGCGTACCGAGCAGTCGAGAAAGCGGTTGTTGACGCTTTTCAGCTCGACCGTGATCTGGAGGCCGTCGACGGTGCCCTTGGCACTGCCGTAGCCAGTCATGCTTTTGATCATACAGACCTCCGTGTTACAGCTTTTCGATGATGGTAAAGGTGATCCGGTCCTCGTCCCTGACCTTCTTCTGCGACAGAACGACGATCAGAACGCCGAGACCGAGCGCCAAAAAGCTGGCGATGATACGGGCCGCCTCGCCCAGACCGAGCAGGGCGGCGAGGAGATATCCCAGGAAAAAGAACAGCAGAGGAAACACGTAAACGAGGAAAGCCGCATGAAAGACCTTGGAGCTCTGACTTTCGATCAGGACCTTCTGCCCCGGCCCCGCTTCGACGGGGTTGCGGGCCTCGGTCTTCATTTCGTTCTGAAAGACGCAGCTTTCGCAGCTGCCGCAGTTGCCGCCGCAGGCCGTCGTGCGCCTGACCGCGACCTCCGCCATTCCGTTGGGAAGAAGACGGGTCACGACCGCTTCCTGTGTCATCGGCTCAGTCCTCCGATTCGTCGATCTCGTGCAGGACGATGGAGACCGGATCGATCTTGCCGACCGCGCCGCAGGGATTCGAGTCGTCCGTGAGCTTGATCTCAGGCGTCCGGATCGGCGTTTTGCCGGGATATTTCTTCGAAAGATCGATCTCGGCGTAAATATCGTCGGCCTTCAGGGCTTCGATCAGCTCGGACGGGCCGCGCAGCGTGACCGTCAGAGACTCGGTGATGACCTCGGCCTCATAACCTTCGGGAAGGTTGACGACGCGGATGTTCCTGACGACAAAGTCTTTGGAGGTCAGCCCGCTGATCGTGACGGTCAGCGTCGTCTCGCTGATATCGCTGCGGCTGGTCAGACCCTCGGGGATCGGGATACGCACCGAGCGCTCAAAAACGTAGTTTTCCTGCGATTCGTCGAGCTCCGTGATCGTGCGCGTGTCGATCTTGGGCGTAATGTAGATGGTCTTGTCCATCTGCTCGATCTCGGCCGGGATGCCGGTCAGCTCGATCTCGGAGGGATCGAGGCGGAAGCTGGTGTTGTCCTTTTCGGCGCCCGCTCCGTATTTGACCGAGCTGTCGTCCAGCTCCAGCGCGAACTTCGCCTTGCGGTAGACCGGAACGGTGACCGTATGCTCGGAGCCGTAGCTGATGCTGTTGTTGTTGTAATCCTCGCCCTTGACGGTTTTGAGGACCAGCTGATAGGACACCACGTCCCCGGTGTTCTCCGAGCTGAGATCAAAGGTTTCGACGAGGGAATCCTTGTCGAAGCTGCGGTCGATCTCCTCGGCCTCACCGAACACGAGCAGCGCATAGGCCACGTTGTCCAGGTAATACTCCGGACCGGTGAGCTCGATCTGCTTGGGCTCGACGTCGACGGTGCCGATGTGGCACTGATCCAGCAGCTCGCCCTGGAAGGAGGCGTTGATCGAGACGGTCTGCGTGACCCGCTTGGAGATGCGGAAGATCACGTTGCTCTCGGTGAAGATGTTGTTGACGGTAAAGGAGATATGGAGCTCCGCCTTTTCATCGCTGCTGAAGCGATCCGGCAGGACGATCGAGCATTTTTTGTTGTAGACCTGCGGAGAGAGACCGGTCACGTCGACGACGGCGGTCAGATCCTCGGGCTGAAGCTGGCTGACGAGACGGCTCGGGCCCGTCACGGTGAAATCAACGGTACCGGGAGACGGCTCCAGGATATAGAGATCCTCCTTCAGCCCGCGGAACTCGACCTTGATGCCCTCAAAGACCTTCTCCGTCTGCTTGATCTCCTTGGATTCCAGGTAGGTCCACATGAAGAGAGAGATCAGCAGGGAGAGGATCATCCAGAACAGGGAGCTGTTCGTTATCGTATTGATAAACTTGTTATTCTTCATTTTGTTTCCTCACAAACAGCTTGGAAAGCCGGGGGATCAGGCCCCTGCTCCCGGTCGTGTCGCTCTGCGGGACGAGCTCGGAGCGGAGGATCTTCTCCAGAGCGCTTCCGGAAAGGTGCCTCTTGAGCATGCCCTCAACGGCGACGGAGATCGCGCCTGTCTCTTCGGATACGATGACGACGACGGCGTCGGACTGCTCGCTCAGACCGATGCCCGCGCGGTGCCGCATGCCGAGGTCCTTGCTGAGATTGGTGCTCCTCGTCAGAGGGAGGACGCAGCCTGCCGCGGCCAGACGACCCTCGCGCACGATCAGCGCGCCGTCGTGCAGCGGCGCCTTGTTGTAGAAGATGTTCTTGATCAGCTCCGCCGTCGCGTCTGCGTTGATGATCGTTCCCGTGCTCATCACTTCGCTGAGCTGAACGCTCCGCTCAAAGATGATCAGCGCGCCGGTCTTGCTGGCGGACATCTCCCCGGAGGCCAGAACGATCTGCGCGATCGCCGACTCGATCGTCGAGCCGTAATTGTCCTTCGTGCCGCGGAGGCTGCCGCCGATCCGTTCAAAGAGCCTGCGCAGCTCCGGCTGGAACAGGACGACCAGAGCGATCAGCCCGAGCTCGACGGTCTTCTGGATCAGGATCTTGATCATCTTCATATCCAGGATCTCGGACAAAGCGTAGACGATCATCAGGATCATCAGACCGCGGGTCAGGTTTTTTAAATTGCTGCGCCGGATCAGCTTGATCCCCTGATAGATCAGGAAGGCGACGAAAAGGATATCGATGATGTTCGATGGCTTGTAGATCGACTCAAAGATGACCTTCGCGTTGCCGACGGCGTCTCTCATCGTGTTGCTCAATTCAGAGAGTATGTTATCCATCTGACTTTCTCCGTTTCAAACGAGCGCAGGATGCTTCTTTCAGCTCGGTTGGATTTTCACATATTGAATCACTTTATTATAAAGCATCAAGAGGAAAAAGGCAAATGGATTTGTATGAATTTATCTTAAAATAGCTTTCGGATCCGCTCTGCGGCGAGGATCGCCTGCGCTTCCCCCAGAAAAGGAGAAAAACTGAGCCGGACGGTCCCCTCCCGGAGCGTACCGGAGCTTTCGTGAGCGAGAGGCGCGCAGTGCAGGCCGCCGCGCGCCATGATGCCCGCTTCTCCGAGACGCTCGCAGGCCGTTTCGCTGTCCATGCCCTCGACGCTCAGAGACAGGATCCCGGCCTGCTCGCCCGCCGGATCGATATACAGCCGCAGGCCCTTCGCGCCGGAGAGCCGTTCTGCCGTGCGGCGGAGCAGGCGCTCTTCGCGACGGCGGATCGCCTCGGGACCGCGGCTGCGAACGTAGCGCAGGCCCGCGAGAAGCCCTGCGATCCCGGCAACGTTCATCGTACCCGCCTCCAGGCGCTCCGGGAGCTCCGCAGGCATATCGGGATTCAGGCTTTCGCCTCCCGTACCGCCGTACAGCAGCGGCTCGGCCGAACGGCCGCAGAGCAGGAGCCCCGTCCCCTGCGGGCCGAACAGGCCCTTGTGCCCCGGCATCGCGGCGAAGGCTGCGCCGAGCGCCTGCATGTCGAGATCCAGGATCCCCGCCCCCTGGGAGGCGTCGACGATGAGAGGAACGCCGTGCTCGCGGCAGAGCGCAGCGATCTCCGGCAGCGGAAGGACGTACCCGAACACGTTGGAGACCTGCGTGCAGACGGCCAGCTCCGCGCCGTCGATCTGAGCGCTCAGCTCTCTGAGAAGGCCCGCGGGATCGAAGAGCCCGCGCCCGAAGACCGATACGTCCGCGCCGACGGCGCGCAGAGGCCGGGTGACGGCGTTGTGCTCGTAACCGGAGATCAGCACGCGCGCGCCCCTCGAGGCGAGCGTACGGATCGCGATATTCAGCGCATGCGTGGCGTTGAAGGTAAAAACGACGCGGGAGGGATCGCTCATACGGAACAGAGAGGCCGCTTCCTCACGGCAGGCGTAGACCAGCTCCGCCGCCCGGGCCGACGCCGCGTGCGTGCCCCTGCCCGGGCTGGCCGCCTCACGCATCGCCTTCTGCACGGCGGCGTATACGGAGGCGGGCTTCAAAAAGCTCGTGGCGGCGCTGTCAAGATAGATCATAGCCCGCTTCGCTCCATTCCTCGCCGTTCTGCACGTAGACCTTTCCCTCCAGCAGCCCGGCCGCCCGAAGGCGGCGAGCTCCCTCGAGCCCGTGCCGCCGCAGGATCAGCGCGTAGCCGCAGCCGGTCCTCGTCAGAGGGAGAGGCGCCTTGACCAGCGCGGACGGGATGCTGCTTCGATCCAGAAAGCTCAGGCAGCGCTGTGCGTGCGTCAGAGATCGGCACATGATCAGATGTTTTTCCAATAGATTCAGCTCCCCTGCCAAAAAGCTAACGCCGCAGAGCAGATCTCTGCGGCGTTGCTTAGCCCATTGCTGTGCCCGCTTCATTCTATGCGGGGGCGGGAGCCTTTGTACGATTCAGTTTTTTTCCAGCAGGACGACGGCGTGCGCTGCGATGCCCAGCCCTTCCCCGGTAAAGCCGAGGCCTTCCTCCGTCGTGGCCTTGACGTTGACCCCGGAGAGCGGGACGCCGAGCGCCTTCGCGATGTTTTCCTGCATCTTCGGGATATAAGGGCGCAGCTTCGGACGCTGCGCGAGCACCGTGCAGTCGAGATTGGAGACGGTAAAGCCCGCCTCGCGAACCATGCCGCCGACCGTGCGCAGCAGCGCCAGGCTGTCGGCTCCGGCATAGGCGGGGTCGCTGTCCGGAAAATGGAGGCCGATGTCGCCGAGCGCGGCGGCGCCGAGTATCGCATCCATCAGCGCGTGAAGCAGGACGTCCGCGTCCGAATGGCCGAGCAGCCCCTTTTCAAATGGGATCTCCACGCCGCCGAGGATCAGCCTGCGGCCCTCGACGAGGCGGTGGACATCGTATCCGTGCCCGATCCTCACAGGAGTTCTCCCCGTTCCCTCAGGACCTCGGCGGCAAAGAGCATATCTCTCGGCGTCGTGATCTTCATGTTGTCCTCGTCGCCCAGGACGGTCTTCGTGCGCACGCCCATCATCTCGGCGGCGGCGCAGTCGTCCGTCAAAACGAGACCCTTTTCCACCGCCTTGGTCAGAGCGCCCTTGATCAGCTCGGCGCGGAAGACCTGCGGAGTCTGGATGCGCAGCGTGGTCCTGCGGTCGACGGTGCCGAGGATGCGGCCCTCCTCGTCGACGGCCTTGAGCGTGTCGACGCAGGGCACCGCGGGCGCGGCCGCCATGTTCTCCGCGGCGGCATATACCGTGCGCAGGATCAGATCTTCGGTCACGAGCGGACGCGCGCCGTCGTGGATCGCGATCAGCCTGGCGGACTTGCTGACCTCGGACACGCCGCAGAGCGCGGATTCCGTCCTGGTCTTTCCGCCGGCGATCACGCGCGAGACCTTGCCGACCCCGTATTTCACGCAGAGATCGGCCGCCTCCTGCAGCTTTTCGGCCCGGACGACGAGAACGATCTCATCCACGAGCGGCGACTGCTGGAAGGCGCAGAGCGTTCGCGCAAGGACGGACTTGTCGCCGAGCGTCAGCGAGAGCTTGTCGCTCCCCATTCGCTCCGAGCTGCCCGCCGCCACGATGACTGCGGCGCAGTGAGGTTCCTTTTTTTCCGCGTCGTTTCGCTTGAAAATGGAAAGAAGCTTCACGTTCTTCACACTCCCGGGGACTTATTTCAGCTGCCTTTTGCGGGCAAAG
>JAEEGL016722353.1_pt1 | contig 13121 bp, 10 predicted proteins | sample 9134231 | NCBI WGS metagenome assembly JAEEGL01 (sample SAMN16246548, study PRJNA631951) | gut metagenome | biome: gut microbiome; feature: rumen; material: fiber-attached | host: Bos | place: Iran: Karaj | collected 2018-10
AAATTACATCAGAAACAATCTTCTGATCATTCCTTCATTTTTCAAAGTGAACTCAAAATGAACTCACGGAAGATATAAAAAAGCCCGAAACACATTGATTTCGGGCTTCTTGAGATTTCTGTATGTTATTCAAGCTCTATGGTGGCAGGCGGCTTACCAGTCAGGTCATACATGACTCTGTTGACACCCTTTACCTCGTTTACGATACGGTTCGTAACCTTGCTTAAGAGTTCCCATGAGAGTTCTGCTGACTCTGCCGTCATGAAGTCCGTTGTCGTTACGGCACGGAGAACAACTGCGTAATCGTAGGTTCTCTCGTCGCCCATGCAGCCGACTGAACGCATGTTGGAGAGTGCTGCAAAGTACTGGTTTGCTTCCCTGTTGTATCCGAAGTTGTCCATCTCCTCACGGAAGATCGCGTCAGCATCCTGAACGATGCGGACCTTCTCAGGAGTGATATCGCCGATGATCCTTATCGCGAGTCCGGGACCCGGGAACGGCTGACGGAAGACAAGTTCTTCAGGGATTCCAAGCTCAAGACCTGCTTTTCTGACTTCGTCCTTGAACAGGAGTCTCAGAGGCTCAACGATCTCCTTGAAATCAACGTAATCAGGAAGTCCTCCTACGTTGTGATGAGACTTGATGACCGCGGACTTGCCGAGACCTGACTCGATTACGTCAGGATAGATCGTACCCTGTACGAGGAAATCGACTGTGCCGATCTTCTTTGCTTCCTCTTCGAATACTCTGATGAATTCCTCACCGATTATGTGTCTCTTCTGCTCAGGCTCTGTAACACCTGCGAGCTTCGAGTAGAATCTCTCCTGCGCGTTTACGCGGATGAAATTAAGATCATAAGGACCGTCCTTGCCGAAGACCTTTTCGACGAGGTCGCCTTCGTTCTTACGGAGGAGTCCGTGGTCTACGAAAACGCATGTAAGCTGCTTGCCTACTGCCTTTGAGAGCATGACTGCTGCAACGGATGAATCAACGCCGCCCGAAAGAGCGCAGAGAACGCGGCCGTTTCCGATCTTCTCTTTGAGAGCCTTGACCGTTGTATCAACGAAGGAATCCATCTTCCATGTTCCCTTGCATCCGCAGATGCCGAGAACGAAGTTTACGAGCATCTCCTTGCCGTTAACGGTGTGGGAGACCTCGGGATGGAACTGTACGCAGTAAAGTTTTCTGGAATTATCCTCAGCTGCAGCAAAAGGGCACGCTTCAGTATGCGCGGTGATCTCAAAACCCGGAGCGGGCTTTGCGATATAAACGCCGTGGCTCATCCAGCAAACTGTTCTATGTGGAACATTTAAGAGCAGAGGTGAAGAAGGATTATCAACCAAAACCTCTGTGTGTCCGTATTCTCTTACCTCTGCGCGTCTTACGTCGCCGCCTAAAAGGTACTGCATGAGCTGTGCGCCGTAGCAAATTCCGAGTACCGGGATGCCAAGGCTGAACAGTTCAGCAGAGCATCTGGGTGCATCGTCCTCGAAAACAACGTCAGGACCGCCCGTAAGGATGATTCCCGTAGGATTTAAAGCCTTGATCTCTTCGATCGGCATTGTGTAAGGACGTACCTCACTGTATACCGAAAGTTCACGGACACGGCGGGCGATTAACTGGTTGTACTGGCCGCCGAAGTCCAGTACGAGTATCATTTCTTTTTCAGCCATATAGCCTCGGTATTATCTGAAAATTATCTCTTCTCTTGCAGGACCTGTGGATACGATGGAGATGTGTACACCGAGTTCCTTCTCAATGAACTCAACGTAATCACGTGCTTCCTGAGGAAGCTTATTGTAATCTGTAAGGCCTCTGATCTCGCCCTTGCCCTTCCAAGAAGGCAGGTACTCGATGACGGGCTTGCACTTTTCGATCTGTGTGGGGTTCGGGAAATCCTTGATGATCTCGCCGTCAAGCTCGTAGCCTGTGCATACGGGGATCTTATCGAGGTATCCGAGTACGTCGAGGTTTGTAAGAGCAACGTCTGTAGCACCCTGAAGCCTTACGCCGTAGCGTGTTGCAACACAGTCGAACCAGCCGACTCTTCTCGGACGGCCTGTAGTAGCACCGTACTCACCCTTGTCACCGCCCCTGTCACGGAGCTCTTTTGCAACATCCTCATCGAGGATCTCGCTGACGAAAGCACCGCCGCCGACGCTTGAGGAATAAGCCTTTGTAACTGCAAAGATCTGCTTGATCTCATAAGGAGGGATGCCTGCGCCTACACAGCCGTAGCCTGCGAGTGTGGAAGAAGAAGTAACCATCGGGTAGATGCCCATGTCAGGATCCTTCATTGTTCCGAGCTGACCTTCAAGAAGGATCTTCTTGCCTTCCTTGATCGCATCGTAGAGGTAAGCCTGTGTGTTAGCAACGAAAGGCTTGATGAGTCTTCCCTGCTCGAGCATCTCTGCAAGGAGCGCATTAGGATCGATCGGATCCTTGTGGTAGAGATTTACGAGAAGCGCGTTCTTGATCTCAAGAACACGGTTGATCTTTTCTTTGAGTGACTCCTCTTCGAAAAGCTCGCTGACCTGGAAACCGATCTTTGCGTACTTGTCTGAGAAGAAAGGCGCAATGCCTGATTTTGTTGAGCCGAAAGCCTTTCCGCCGAGTCTCTCTTCTTCGAACTTATCGAAATCAACGTGGTAAGGCATGATGACCTGTACCCTGTCGGAAACCATGAGCTTGGGATCCAAGCCCCTGTCCTTGAGCTCGTTGTACTCTTTGATAAACTTACGGATGTCGAGAGCCACACCGTTTCCGATGATGTTTACAATGTTCTCGTGGCATACGCCTGACGGCATGAGGTGCAGAGCAAATCTGCCGTGTTCATTGATGATGGTGTGTCCCGCGTTGGCGCCTCCCTGAAATCTGATTACGATATCAGAATCGCTGGCCAGAAGGTCGGTGATCTTACCCTTTCCTTCGTCGCCCCAGTTTGCGCCCACAATTGCCTTGACCATGTTAAAGCCTCCGGTTTAGATGATTGGTTCTTAATTCTGCCGTACGAATTATAACAGAATTTACTGATATTAAAAGATAAATATATAAGTTAGTCTTATCTAACCGGATGGCAGATGACTACTCGTCTGTATCCGTGCCCGAAATCGTCATTTGCGCAGGTAACCAAAGTAAGCTGCTCCTGTGTCGAAGCGCTCTTGATGACATACTGATACAGCTCGTTCTTGTATACGATCTTGATCTCATCGATCCTGTAATTGAGGACCGTTCCGTCGAGCTTGATGAACTTTACATTGTCACCTACATTGCACTTCTTGAGCTTCGAAAACAGCGTCGTATTCTGCATGTTGTGGCCTAAGATAGCTGCATTTCCGGGCTTTCCGGGCTTTGCCGAGCCTTCGTAGTGACCAACGCCGTATCTCAAGGCTACGGTCGAGGTCGAATTCCAGACCGGAAGAGTCTTCTTGATACTGTCGATCTTCAGGACTCCAATGCACGTAAGAGTAACGTACTTCGGGAGTTTTGCCTGTCTGGACGAGATAAATGCGCGGACGGATGCCTGCACATCAGGGTCTTCATCGAAAAAGTCGTAGTCCTCACCGGCCACTTCATTGCCGTCCCTGGGAACGACATAAGTCACCTCAATGTCGCTGTCAGGGTCATAAGTGCCGTCTGAACCGGCCGAAGCCACGGCTTCTGACATTTGTGAAGCCATAACATCAACAGCATCGTCCAGGATCTTTTCACGCCTCATGGACTTGATAGGTTCCACGAGCAGGAAACCTACACCGGTCAGCAGCAAAATTCCAGCAAAGATCATGAGGAGCAGGAATGCCCTGTTCCTCTTTTTGACCTCTTCTCTGGTGTAAGACACGTTCTTTTTCATACTGTAACTATGTTATTTTTTCGCAAAAAAGTACTGTTATTATACCCCCTATCCGTGCTATTATGTTCAACACATTGAAAAATTGAGGGGGATCTTATGGACAGCGCTATCTGGAATAATGCTCTGAAATTGCTGCGATTTGATAACGGCATAGACAGCGTCACATATGAATCCATCATCAGCAAGATGACCGTCGCCTTCTGCGATGACGAGGTTTTGGTACTTGCTGCAAGAGACGAGTACTCCCTCAGTCTGGTCAAGGGCCAGAAGCTCAGCAAGATAATAACCGCGGCCATCAGAGCAGCAAATAACGATAACCCGGTTTCTGTTAAATTTGTTCTTGCAGGCGACGAGAATGCCGTCAGGGCATCTGTAAATTCAGAGAAAAAAGCTGCCAGAGCAGAGGTCGCTGACCCGTCCGCTTTCGGTCTTTCAAATGAGTACACTTTCGCAAATTTCGTTGTAGGCGACTGCAACCGTTTTGCTCATGCTTCAGCCGTTGCGGTTTCCCAGAAACCCGGACAGCGACAGCGCAACCCTTTCTACCTCTGGGGAAACTCCGGACTTGGAAAAACACACCTTATGAAGGCCATCGGAAATGCCATTCTGGCCAATTTCCCGGATAAGCGCGTCATCTACACTACATGTGAAGCTTTCACAAACGCTTACATCGCATGCATCAACAGCAAGAATTACGAGCCTTTCAGAGCAAAATACAGAACTGTGGACGTTCTTCTCATTGATGACATCCAGTTTCTCATCGGCAAGGAAGGCGTACAGACAGAGTTCTTTAATACTTTCGAGGCTTTGATCAGCGCCGGAAAGCAGATCGTTATCACATGTGACAGAGCTCCTTCAAATCTTACAGAGCTCAACAACAGGCTTACCTCCCGTTTCCAGGACGGCATCATGTTCGATGTCCAGCCGCCGGATTTCGAGACCCGTAAGGCCATCTTCATCAGCAAGCTCAAAGAGGACAATTTCACCCTCTCCGACGAGATAATCGACTATGTCTGCGAGAACATCACGGACAACATCAGACAACTCAACGGCGCTTATAAGACTATTTCTTCTTATGTAACACTTGCCAACGGCGAGCTTTCACTTGAAGAGATCCAGAAGATCTTAAAGCCCATGCTCTCCCCTAACGAGAAAAAGCATCTCACACCGGAGATCATCATCAATGCTGTCGCTAAATACTATGACATCACTCCCGACAAGATCACTTCAAAGCTCAGGTCGGCAGAGATCTCAAATGCCCGCAATGTAGCTATGTACATCTGCAGGGATTATCTTGAGCTCAAACTCGCCAAGATAGGCGAACTTTTCGGCGGAAGGACTCATACAACCGTCATGCACGGCTGCACGAACGTCGAAGAGGACAAGGAACTCAAGTCTGATGCTGAAGAGATCATCAAACTGATCACCTGAGCATAAAAATTCATTTGAACAGTAATTGTTCAAATGTGCATAACTTCCTGTAGATTTCATGTAGATGCGGTGTTCATAAAAAACACCATGTTGATAACGAACGTCTTTTAAACAATGATTTTTGATGTTCTTTACAATCTGTGAAAGCCGTCAGACGTCCTGTACTGTTCGATCAGAACGACTTTTAGACATATCTACACCATATACTGCAATGGAATAATAACTTATAGAATAACAGCAGGACGAAACGGCCGGATCTGTCCTCAAAACCTCGGAATTTAACACTGTTAAATATTTATTTTCTTTTATATTTACTGTATAATTATTTGGAAAATTATGTCCTTTGAAAGGCGGCCTTTTATATGAAGTTCACATGTAATAAAGATGATCTGGTCAACAACGTTAGCATCGTTCAGAGAGCTGTATCTTCCAACAGCACGGTCCAGATCTTAAACGGTATCCTCATCGAGTCAGACAATAACAGCAAGATCAAGCTCACAGGTTACGATCTCCAGACAGGCATTGAGGCCGATATGGACGCTGATGTTTTCGAGAGAGGTTCTGTAGTACTCGATTCAAAGTTCTTCGGAGACATCATCAGGAAGCTTCCTGAATCCGAAGTTGAGATCACGGTAAATGATAATTTCCAGACAGTCATCAGCTGCGGCAAGGCAGAGTTCAAGATCTCCGGTCTTGATCCTGAGACATTCCCTAAGATCCCTGAAGTAGAGACTTCTTCTGACAAAATCGTTATGCCTCAGAAGATCCTCAAGAGCATGATCAACCACACGATCTTCGCTGTTTCCAGAGACAATTCAAGACCTGTTCTTACCGGAAGTAACATCGTAAGCGACGGTTCTGTTCTTTCAGTTGTATCCATCGACGGTTTCAGAATGGCAATCAACCGCCAGAACATGGGAAATGACTTCCCTAAGATCAATTACATCGTTCCCGGTAAGGCTCTTACCGAGATGAGTAAGATTTTAAGTGATGACGACGATGCTGAGATCATTCTCTACACATCAATGCATAATCTCCTTTTCGATATCGGTAACGTCAGGATGGTATCCAGACTCATCGAAGGAAACTTCATCAACTTTGATTCGATCATCGCAAAGAATCCTAAGACAGTTATCACCATCAACCGCAAGGATTTCCTCAATGCAGTTGACCGTGCTGCACTCATCATCATGACAGATGACAGAAAGTGCCCTGTAAGACTCCTTACTTCAAATCCTTCAGAGCTTACCGTTTCAGCAGTTTCCGCTCAGGGTAACCTCCAGGAGAACATCGAAGTAAAGGTTGAGGGCGATCTGATCGACGTAGACTTTAACTCCAGATACATTCTTGACGTACTCAAGAACATCGAAGACGAGACCATCAGGGTTGAAGTCAACGGCGGACAGGGTCCCTGCATCATCAAACCTATCGAAGGTGAAGATTATATCTACCTCATCCTTCCTATCAGACGATAAATGATAATACAGGGTATTCACCTAACTGATTTCAGAAATTACGGAAGGCTCGATCTTGATGTCGGGCCTTCTGTTAACATATTCTACGGTGACAATGCCCAGGGCAAGACAAATATAATCGAGGCGATATATGTAGCAGGCAGTGTTGCTTCCCACAGAACGTCCAAGGACATTGAGATGATCCGTTTCGGTGAGAACAGCTACAGCACCGGCTTGGATCTCCTTTGCGATGATGGCGGAACACTGAAACTAACCGCTGAATTTCATACCGAAAAGTCCGAATTATCCAAAAATGTACGCTCTTACCGTGTCCTCAAGCAGGACGGCATCAAGATCGACCGTATCTCAGATTTCATCGGTGTTTGTAACATTGTTATCTTTGCTCCAGAGGACCTCAATATCGTAAAAAATGCCCCTGCATTTAGGAGAAGGTTCCTAAATACCCTGATATCGAAGGTTTCCCCTTCATATTTCAACCTCTTGAGTGACCTTTCCAAGCTCATGAACCGCAAGAACACATATCTGAGAACTGCCAGATCCGGCCTCAGGAACGGTGAGATAAAGCAGTCCGACATTGATGCTTCGCTTGATTACTGGGACTTTTCCATAGCAGATCTCTCGGCAGACATCATAATCATGAGAGACAGGTTTGCCAGACTTCTTTCTGAGGCTGCCTCAAGGCATCACAGCAACATTTCAGGGGGCAAAGAAAAGCTCACTATTGGCTATGACACCATATCAGGCTGTAGCGTGCCCGTAGACGCGTCCGGTGATGATTCCCGTCAGTATGACGGATACCTGAGGAAAGGCCTCTCAGGGAGCGATTACACGCGAATTAAGGGTATATTGTCAGATAATATACTTTCAAAGCTCAAATCAGCCCGTTCCTATGACCTCGAAAAGGGTATTTCTTCTGTAGGAGTCAACAAGGATGATCTCGATATCAAGCTCGACGGTCTCCAGATGAGAAGCTTTTCTTCCCAGGGACAGCAGAGATCGGCCTCTCTTGCACTCAAATTGGCCGAGCTGGACATCTTAAGGATGTTTACCTCATCTACCCCCATCCTGCTCTTAGACGACGTTTTCTCGGAATTAGACGCTGAAAGAAGGGCAAGCCTGCTTTCGGTCATGAAGGATGCCCAGATATTCATCACATGCACAGACCGCGACATGACGGCCCGTGAGCTGGCTCCGATGGAAGCTGCCGAGAAGGCACGCTACTTCCATGTGACAGGCGGCACAGTTTCTGCCGAATAATTGCCCCATATATTATAATTAATAAATTACTTGATTTTATAATTTATAGTATAATAAGTAGGACTGAAAACAGGACGGAGGTTTCGCATGTTCATACATATCGGCAATGATATGTCAGTCCGCAGATCCTCCGTAACGGCTATCATCAATCTTGAGACTGCCCTTCCATCCCGGAAAGACATCGCGGATTTCATGAAGCTTGAAGATGAGCAGGGAAGACTCCAGTATGTCGTGGACGAGATTCCGAAGACTCTGGTAATAACAGACGATAAAACATATGTTTGTTCACTCTCATCACAAGTCCTGTTTAAAAGACTGAAGCAGTCCTGATCAGCCTTGAAACATACGGTTAACAGTGTTACAAATACGCTGTTTCAGGGATTTTTACGGCTTCAGGCACAAAAACGCGAAAAACTGCATGAAGAGAGGATATTTTCGATGGCAGAGAACGAAGAAAAGAACATTCTGAATGAGAACGGAGCTTCAGAAGGCGAGAAGAAGCCTGCTGCGGTAGACCTCTATTTTCAGCCCGTTGAAGACGGTGACGATGATGAGCTCAAGAACCTTGCTGAGAACCCCAGGGCTCTCACGGAGGATTTCAAGGAAGAGTCTATGGCTGACGTTAAGGCTGCTTCCGAGGATCAGGATGAATTCGATACATCCAACGACAGCTCATACAGTGAAGATGACATTCAGGTCCTGGAAGGCCTTGAGGCTGTCCGTAAGAGACCGGGCATGTACATCGGTGATACAACCTTAAGAGGTCTTCACCACCTCATTTATGAGATAGTCGCTAATTCGGTCGACGAGGCACTCGCGGGCCGCTGCGACACGATAGATGTCGTGCTCAATAAAGATGGTTCCGTAACAGTTACGGACAACGGATCAGGTATTCCTGTCGGTATCCATCCCAAGCTCGGAATCCCTACGGTAGAAGTCGTTCATACAGTCCTTCACGCAGGCGGTAAATTCGGCGGCGGAGCATACAGCATTTCGGGCGGTCTGCATGGCGTAGGCGCTTCTGTTGTTAACGCTCTTTCTGACCACATGAAGGTTCAGGTTAAGAGAGAAGGTAAGATATTCGAGATCGAATTCGAGAAGGGAATTACAACAGTTCCTCTTCACGAAGTCGGAACATGCGACGAGAACGATACAGGTACGAAGACCAATTTCATCCCTGACAATACGATCTTCCCGGATATACATTTCGACTTCGATTCAATGATCACGCGTTACCGTGAAATGGCATTCCTCAACAAGGAAGTCACGATCGATCTTACGGATGACAGGGGAGCAGAGCCTGTTCACAAGCATCTGCATTATGACGGCGGTATCATTTCTTTCGTTGAATATCTCAACAGACATAAGGAAGCCATCAACGTTCCGCCGATCTATTTTGCAACAAAGCAGGGAGACAGCTTCGTAGAGATCGCTCTCCAGTACAACGATTCCTATCAGGAAACCGTTTACACATACGCTAACAACATCGCAACACCTGAAGGCGGTACGCATCTCGCAGGCTTCAGAGCCGCAATGACACGTGCCATCAACGACTATGCAAAGAAGTATAAGTTTATCAAGGACGGCGATACAAAGCTTCAGGGTGAGGATACAAGAGAAGGTCTTGCAGCGATTATTTCCGTTAAGCTTCCTGATCCTCAGTTCGAGGGACAGACGAAGTCCAAGCTCGGAAACGCTGAGATCCGTCCTATGGTTGAGAACGTTGTTGCTGAGAAACTCGAGATCTATCTCGAAGAGCATCCTGACATTGCTAAGCTCATTATGGATAAATGCCTCCAGGCATCCAGAGCCCGTGACGCAGCTAAGCGTGCACGTGAGATGACAAGAAGGAAGACGGTATTTGAGAACAATTCACTTCCCGGTAAGCTCGCTGACTGCCAGTCCAATGAGGCAGAGTTCTGTGAGATCTTCATCGTAGAGGGAGACTCCGCAGGCGGATCAGCAAAGCAGGGAAGAGAGAGAAAGTATCAGGCAATCCTCCCGCTCTGGGGTAAGATGCTCAACGTTGAGAAGGCACGTATCGATAAGGTATATTCCAACGAGAAGCTCCAGCCTGTCGTTATGGCTCTCGGTGCAGGAATCGGTGACGAGTTTGATGAGACCAAGCTCAGATATCACAAGGTCATCATCATGGCGGATGCCGACGTCGACGGTTCACACATCAGAACACTCCTTCTGACATTCTTCTTCAGATACTTAAGACCTCTCGTTGACGGCGGATACGTTTACATCGCATGCCCGCCTCTCTACAAAGTCTACAAAGGTGACGAAGCATACTATGCTTACGACGAGAAGGAGATCGAGCAGATCAAGCAGGAACATCACTGGGAGAATCCTCTTATCCAGCGATTCAAGGGTCTCGGTGAGATGAGCTCCGAGCAGCTCTGGGATACAACAATGAATCCTCTCACTAGAAAGCTCCTCCGCGTGACACTCTCTGACGCTCAGGCTGCCGATGAGACATTCACGCTCCTGATGGGCGACCAGGTTGAACCCCGCAAGGAATTCATCCAGGAGAACGCAAGCCTCGCCAACATCGATACTTGATCGTATCTGTCAAACTGACCTTTCAAGTCCCGGTTTTTGTGCCGGGACTTTTATTTTGTTCCACGTGGAACAAACATCAAGTTGGACACGATAAAAAGATTTGTGAAATCAAAATATAAAATTCGTTAAATTGTAAAAATTGTTCCATGTGGAACAATTGTCTTACTATTTGTATTTAATAATTCAAAATAACAGTTATAATTTGTTTGTAAGTTGTAAAACAGTAACTCTGAAAAGGAGATAACCTTATGAGCATTGTTATTGCTTTGGTAAACCAGAAGGGAGGAGTCGGCAAGACCACCACGTCGGTAAACCTTGCTGCTTATCTCGGAAAGAAAAAGAAGAAGGTCATGCTTATCGACCTTGATCCCCAGGCTAACGCCAGCAGCGGACTCGGAATAGACAAGTCACAGCTTGATAAGACCGTCTACGATGTCATCATCAACGAGACACCGATTGAAGAAGTAATCTATGAGACAGGGACGCTCAATGTGGATATCTGCCCTGCTAACATTAATCTCGCCGGTGCAGAAGTCGAACTCGTTTCCATGATCTCTCGCGAGCAGGTTCTCAAGACCGCTCTTGAGCCGATTCGTGACAATTACGACTACATCATAATCGACTGTCCTCCGTCACTTTCACTTCTTACTCTCAATGCTCTTACCGCTACGGATAAGATCATCATCCCCATCCAGGGCGAGTACTATGCGATGGAAGGTCTCACACAGCTTATCGAGACAGTTAACGTCGTTAAGAAGAAACTCAATAAGAACATTGAGATCCTCGGCGTTGTCCTTACCATGTTCAATATGAGAACACAGCTCTCTCGCCAGGTAAAGGAAGAAGTCGATAAGTTCTTCGGTCCCAAGGTCTTCAAGACAATCATCCCCAGAAACGTAAGGCTTGCTGAGGCTCCCAGCTTCGGCCAGTCCATCTCAGACTATGACAAGAACTCCAAGGGCGCCAAGGCCTATGAGGCTCTTGCTAATGAAGTCATAAAGAAGACTAAATAAGAAATATAGACATATATCTATATATTATAAGGAGACTATCAAATGGCTAATATTAAGAAGACTGCAAAGAAAGCTGCACCTGTTAAGAAGACAGCCGGCAGACCCGCAACTAAGGCAAAGACTGTGGCTAAGAAAACAACAACCAAGACAGCAGCTAAGACAGCAAAGACTGCAAAGCCGGCTGCCAAGAAGTCCGCTGCAAAAGCTCCCGCCAAGACTGTTAAGAAGGCTGCTCCCAAGAAGGTCGCACCTGCACCTAAGCGTGCACTCGGCAAAGGCCTTGAAGCAATGCTTTCCGTAAACGGCATTCCCGCATCCTCAGGTGATTCCGTAGTTGAGCTCAAGATCAATGATATCTCACCCAACGAAGGACAGCCCCGTAAGAACTTTGATGATACTTCTCTTCAGGAGCTCGCTGCATCCATCGCCGAGAGCGGCGTAATCCAGCCCATTATCGTTCAGAAGAAGAACGGCGGCTACAGGATCGTTGCAGGTGAGCGCCGCTGGCGTGCAGCACGCCTCGCAGGCCTTACGGTAATCCCTGCGATCGTACGTGAGCTCTCTGACCGCGAGACGATGGTTCAGGCACTGCTTGAGAACCTCCAGAGAGAGGACCTCAACCCTATCGAAGAAGCATATGCGATGCAGAACCTTCTTAAGACTCATAAGCTCACTCAGGAGCAGCTCGCTAAGAAGCTCGGCAAACCCAGGGCTACGATCGCCAATACGATGCGTCTCGTTAACCTTGATGACTCCCTCCAGGAGTTCATAAGGCACGGAGACCTCTCTGAGGGCCACGCTAAGGTTATCCTCAGCCTTAAGGACAAGGAAGACCAGAGAAAGGCCGCAGACGTCATCCTGGCGAAGGAAATGAACGTCAGACAGGCTGAGGCTTACGTAAGGAAACTTCTCGAGGCTAAAGAGAATCCGGCTGTCAGCGAACCCGTTGAACTTCCTGACGAAAGGGTAGTGCTCAGCGTTAAGGAATATGAGACAAAGCTCAAGAAGCAACTGGGCTCCAGAGTAAAGCTCAAGCTCTCTGACAGAAGCGTAGGAAAGGGCAAGATCGTAATCGAATATAAGGATTACGACGACCTCGACAGACTGATTTCAATACTGGGTTGAAATCTTCCGTTGATTTATGTATACTAAAGTGCCGTATGGGAGACCATGCTGCACACGGAGCTGTATCGAAGTGGTCATAACGAGGCGGTCTTGAAATCCGATTGCTTAGTTTAAACTGCGAAGAGGCAGAACCAATGAAATAAATACTTTGCGGACTTGAGGTATTCCGAAAAGTGCCTCCAGGGTCCCCAAAGGGTCCCCAAACCAAAATTTGGGCGACGCGCACCTAACAATTTAGTATACAAGGGACGGTATCGAAGCGGTCATAACGAAGCGGTCTGGAAAACCGTTTGGTGTAACAGCCACGTGGGTTCGAATCCCACCCGCTCCGCCATAAAAGGCCCGTAAACACTACGTTTGCGGGCCTTTTGCTTTTCTGCTGTTAAATTGTAATTTGTACTG
>JAEEGL016797275.1_pt1 | contig 13121 bp, 11 predicted proteins | sample 9134231 | NCBI WGS metagenome assembly JAEEGL01 (sample SAMN16246548, study PRJNA631951) | gut metagenome | biome: gut microbiome; feature: rumen; material: fiber-attached | host: Bos | place: Iran: Karaj | collected 2018-10
TCATACCAGTCTCCTTTAAATATTTTTACAATAATACTGATGTGCATTGTAAACCATTCACCAATATTATTCCATAGATCTCCTAAGAATTGGACATAAAACTTTGAAAATCCACCCATATGCTACATCCCCTTTACTATAATTTTTGTAACAATGTTTTTATTATTCTTCTGAAGCAGTTTCCTCTTCAGTTTCTTCTTTCTTTTCTTCTTCTGTGTTAGTTTCTTCTACAACTTCAGTAGTAGTTTCAGTTTCTACTACCTCTTCTTTATTATCTTCAGTAGATTCCTCTACTTTATTTTCTTCTTTAACTTCTTCTTTAGTATCTTCTAATACTAATCCTTGAGCTCTCATTTCAGCTAATAATTCTTGACGCATCTTTTCTTTTTCAGCTTCTACATCAGCCATCATAGCTTCTCTAGTACCTTCAAGCTCAGCCTTATTCTTTTCACCACGTAAAATCATAATGTTACGTACTACTAAGAATATTTCAAATAATAATAATACAGCTACTGGTAATACAAAGTAGAATAAATAATTATCTCTAATATTATCTAATACTGATCCAGCACCAACAGATACCGATTTAACAATACCTCTAATATTTACTAATTCAACATTCTCAATTGAACCAGCACCTTCTAGATTATAGTTATATAATGCAATCTCTTGTTCAGTCATACCTTCGGCTCTCTTAGAACCAGCCTTAATATATGGAGTTAGTTGTGCAACGGCATCACCTTGAGTTGTTACTGATTGAACAGCACCATTTACAACATTTACATCAACGATTCTATGGGTAATTAAACCATTTTGTGAAGTTCCTTGTAACTTACCATAGAATGTAATTACCATACCAACTTTTAATTCATCAGCATCATTTTCATGAAAAACTGAATCCTTTAATAAATCACCAGTTTCAAAACCACCGATTTCATAATCCTTCCATTCTTCAAGCTCATTAAATTTGTCGCTTCTCTTCATAGAGTCAGATTGTACACTTAAATAACCCGTACCAAATAGGTTAGGAAAATTTTCGGTACCATTACCACCATTAATATTAAATAAAGCAAAAAGGAACAACGCTATTATTATTAGGTAGAATACTACATTTCCTGCAATCTCTAATCCTAAAAACACTTTTTGCTTAGTTGTTCTTGGTTGTTTTTCTTCAATTATCTCATTCTTTGTCTCTTCCATACGCTTAAATCCTTTCGTATAAATTCCACAGATATACACTTATTATAAATTATTTTAACATATTCGATGTTCAAATTAAACACATTATTTAATTTTGACCAAATTTAAGCACAATTTTAATACTTTTTAACGCTTTTAGTCATATTATGGTGTAATCGTCTTGTCTATACGTATTATTATATACTTTTTTATTTATTTTTCAAGTTGTATTTAGTTATCATATTTTTAATCAATTTCAATAAAACAAATAATTCTTAAATAAATTTACTATAATTCTCCATAAAATCTTTAAAAGATTGTAAATTATCATCCTTGACTGAATTTATTACTTTATCTTTTCCACCTATTTCATCATATGGCCAAACAATTCCCATTTCTTTATCATCATATCTAATACCAGAATCATATTCACCATAGAATTTTTCAGAACATTTATATGATACAATTGAATCTTCAATTACTAAATAACCATGACCAAAACCAGCAGGAACTAGTAATTCATTCATATTTTCACCTGTTAAATAAAATCCTTGCCACTTCATAAATGTAGGTGAATCTTTTCTTAAATCAATTATTACATCATATACTTTACCTGATACACAACGAACAAGTTTAGGTTGCTGTTTTATATTTTGAAAATGGATTGCTCTAATAACTCCTCTATAAGAGATAGTATAGAATACTTCTTTTAAATCATAGTTGATCCCATTTTGTTCAAATACTTCTTTTGAATAATCTTTAATAAATCCCCCTCTATTATCATCTGCATAGAATGGCTTTATTAAATATGCATCTTTTAATTCTAATTTTTGAAATTCCCATTTTTGCATGTTACTTACTTAAAATCCTTTCCATAGTTTCAATAGCATTTAATACGCATTGATCCATATTAAAATATTTAAACTGAGCTAATCTTCCTAATAATGTTAAATTAGAATATTTACTAGCTTCGTCCATATAACATTTAATTTTTTCCTGACTATCCTTTGTTAGAATAGGATAATATGGCTCATTATTAGAATTTGAATCATATGATAAAGGATATTCTTTTGCTATTATTGTATTATCGAAGTTTTGAAACGGCATTTTAGTGTATTCGGTAATTCTTGTATATCCATAATCATGAGATGGATATGCAACAATTGCTGAAGTTTGATATTCCTTCTTATTATGCTTTTCATATTCAAATCTTAATGATCTATAAGGAAGTTTACCAAATTTATAATTAAATAATTCATCTGTTTCACCAGTGAATATAACATTTACTTCCTCGTTATCGTATAAAACTTTATTATTTTTAAAAGAAATATGTTCTAATCCATTTATACCAGTTTTAGTTTCAATATTGTTAGAATTAAACATATTATTCATAAATTGCATAAATCCACCATTAGGAATTCCTTCAAATTTATCATAAAAATACCAATCCTTATATGAAAATTCGATTGGAACTCTTTTTAAAACTGATGGATCAACTTCACTTGGTGATATTCCCCATTGTTTAGAAGTATATAAAGAATAATCCTTTTCAAATAAAAAAACAGCGTATTCTTTTATATCTTTATCTTTTGAATCTAACAATTCTAAAACTGTTGCTTTACCTAATGGATATGTAGCCTTTAATTTTTCTTTTAATATTTTCGCTTTATCAACATCATAAAATTGATCTATAGTTTTAAAATTAAAAGGTGATGGCGTAATTACACCATCAATATTAACCTCACATTTTAAATGGTATTCTTCAAAATCAGCATATTTCGTAACAAAATCAATTACTTTATCATTGTTTGTATGAAATGTATGAGGGCCATATTTTTGAACTAAAATGCCATCTTCATTTTTCTCATCAAAAAGATTACCACCTAAATGATTTCTTCTTTCAACTATTAAAATTTTATATCCAGCATCCGCAAGCATTCTTGCAGAAACTGCAGCACTTAACCCTGCCCCTATTATTACATAATCATACTTCATACTAATTAGTCTACCTCTTTTAGCCATTCGATAGTTCTTCTTGTACCTTCAGCAAATGAAATTTCGGCCTTAAAACCACAATCATTTACTATTTCAGTAATATTAAATGTATCTATATCTACATTTACCCCAGTAAATGGTACATTGCCAAATAATGGCTTATTATCTCCAGCATTTGCGTTACACATTTCTATAATAAATTCCTTTAATGGTCTAGCATTACCAGAACCAATCATATAACCTTTATTAGCTTTACCATGTAATCCAATTAAATAAAATGCATTTGCAACATCATCAATATAAACAAAATCATAATTTTGAGTACCTGCAGTGAAATCAAGTGGTTCATTATGAATTATTTTTCTTAATGTTGTATTTATAAATCTTGGTGACTTTTCACCAACACCATATGCATTAGTAATATATGTCCATATCAAATCGATTCCTATTGCATTTGCAATTGGCTTACATAATTCATGAGCTAATACCTTACCAACGCCATAAATATATGGTAAACCTGGCTTAGAACCTTGTGCATACATTGTTTCATACACCTCGTATTCCATTATTGATCCAGCGCATATAAATTTTCTACATCCGATTTCTTTAGCTACACGAAGGCAATCAACTGTCCACATAGCATTTTGTACTTGTACTTTCTCATCCATTCTTAAAGGGCCTGCAGAACCAACCCATGCAAAATGGTAAAATACATCATATTTATCACTTTCAACTCTATCTTTTAGATTAGAAATATTCTCAATAGATAATTCTAATCTTTTTATTTTCTTATTTTCATCTATTCTTGAGGGATTAAATGATAAATCAATAGCTAACACCTCAATATTATTATCAACTAATTTTTTTACTAAATTTGAGCCAACGAAACCGTTAGCTCCTGTAACTATTGCTCTCATTTTATACCTCAAAGAATTCTTTTATCTCTTTATCCATTTCTAATGGAATACTATCCTTATTGTCAAAATATACTTTTGTAAACTCTACTATTTTATCCATACATTCATTAATATGCCATCTTGGATACCATCCAAAAGTATCTTTTATTTTCTGATTATCTAATTTTAGGAATGCTGCTTCATGTGGACCACCATCATGCTTATTAATCCATTTAGCATCCTTCCCCCATTTATTACAAAGCAATGTAACTAAATCACCAGTATTTACACAATCACAATCATCTGGCCCCACGTTATAATATCCTTCAAATTTTCTATCTTTATATTGTTTCTCACAAATTTCAAGGTAAATATATAAAGGCTCTAACACATGCTGATATGGCCTTGTAGAATAAGGATTACGAACAATTATATCTTCTCCTTTTTCTACTGCCCTAATACAATCTGGAATAATTCTATCATTAGCGAAATCTCCACCACCAATAACGTTACCAGCTCTTGCTGTAGAAACTGCAACTTCCATATTTTTAAAAAATGATTTTTTATATGAATGAGTAACTAATTCAGAACACGATTTGGAATTACTATATGGATCATATCCATCTAGGGGTTCATCTTCTCTAAATGGATGATTAGGTACATCATCATTCAAGTATACTTTATCAGTTGTAACATTTAAAAATGATTTTACTGATGGTGTAAGTCTTACACATTCACATACATTTACTGTTCCCATTACATTCGTTTCATAAGTGTATAATGGATTCTTATATGAATCTCTAACAATAGGTTGTGCAGCCAAATGCATAACTATTTCAGGTTGAAATTCATCAAACACACTTTTTAAATGTTTGTAATCTCTAACGTCTCCTATGATAGATGCCATTTGTCCCTCTATTTTTGATAATTCAAATAAACTAGGATTAGTTGGTGCTTCTAAAGAATAACCAAAGACATTAGCACCAGCATTTATTAAAATTTTACTTAACCAAGTACCTTTAAATCCTGTATGGCCAGTGACTAGTACCTTTTTATTCTTATAGAAACTTAAATCTAACATATTAATCCTTCCAAATCTTCCATGGACAATTATCTGAATTCCATAATTTTTCTAATTTTTCTTTTTCTCTTAATGTGTCCATACATTGCCAAAAGCCATGATGAACATACGCATTAAGTTCACTCTTGTTGCATACCTCAGTTAAAGCACCGCTTTCAAAAGGTGTAACTTCATCGTATATATAATCAAATATTTCAGGATTAAGAACCATAAAACCTATATTTATCATATCTCCATCATCATCTGATTTTTCTCTAAAAGCTGCAACACTTCCATCAGGATTAAAATCAATAACACCTTTAGATTGGCCAAAATTATATACTGACATTGTAGCAATCTTTTTACTATTTTTGTGACACTCAATTAGCTCATCAATATTCACATCACCAACAGCATCACCATATGTCATTAAAAACGGTTCATTTCCAATATATTTTTGTATTCTCTTAATTCTTCCACCGGTTTGTGTATTTAATCCAGTATCAACTATTGTTACCTTCCATGGTTCAGAATGCTTATTGTGAACAATCATCTCGTTACCACTAGTAAAATCGAAAGTAATGTCACTAGTATGTATAAAATAATTAGCAAACCATTCTTTTATAATTGCTTGCTTATAACCAGCACATATAATAAATTCATTATGACCATATTGAGAATAACATTTCATAATATGCCATAAAATTGGCATTTCTCCTATTTCAATCATCGGTTTAGGTCTTAAATGAGATTCCTCACTAATTCTTGTACCATAACCACCAGCTAAAATTACAACCTTCATATTATATAAGTCATACAATCAAAAAAGTGATTGTATATTCCCCTTTCATAGTATCGTAACAAATTTTCAAGAGACATTTTTTAGATGCCTAACAAAGTTTCCATATCTACATATTTTAAATCTGGATACTCTCGCTGCAATGTAGCTATTTGACCCATATATATTTGTTTTTTTGCTTCTTCAGGAATTGTATTAATTGTGTCTTTATTATCTAAATATATTTTCTTAATTTGATTAATATATTTTTCTTTTTCATCGTTTGATTTTGCTTTTTCAAAATAATGTGAATTAATAAAAACACATGCACTGAATAATCCTATTAACAAGTACTGAGCAACAGGTCCATTCACCGATGAAATCATATTAACTAATTCCATTCGTAATTTTATATAATCGTCAATATAATCAACATAATGACAACGATTTTTAGTATTTGTTTTCTTTTTCCATAAACAGATTGGAGTTTCATAACTTTCATAATAAACCACTGTTAGTAATTTATGAATGAAATATACATCTTCAAAATAATTAAGTTCTTCAGAAAAACGGATGTTATTTTTATTTAGTGTTTCTCTAGATACTATTAACCCTCTTAACGACATCATATCTGATATAGTGTGCATTAATTTATTTTCTTTTTTATCAACAAAATATTTTTCAACATTTGCCGTAAATAACGAATTCAATAAATGTCTCTTCAAATATTCTAAAACAGCATTAAAACATTCTTTTTCATATATTTCATCGCTACAATACATAAATGTAATGTAGTCAGCTTCGGACTTATCAATACCATATTGAAATGCTTTTCCAACGCTTACACACTCATCAGTTCTATAATAATCAATATCTAATCTTGGGTAGTTCTTAAAAATTCCCTTCCTTATTTGAACCTTAGAACGATTATTTACTATTATTACGCCTATTTCATCTAAATTAACCTTTTTTTGCTTATTTAAAGAATCCAAGAATAGTTTTATATCTTCCTCAGTTTCATTAGTATGCACAAGAATTATATCTAAGAAATGATGTTGTTTCTTTTTAATGCCATAAAGCACTTCCTGTAAATCAACATGTTTTAAAATTGGTGTTGATCTATTAAGAGCTTTAAGTTCAATATTCTCACACTGTTTTATTTCATCATCACTTAATTCATCCCAAGCATATTTATATTCTTCATAGAATCTTCGAGTTTCTTTCAAAAAATGTTCTTTCTTATCCTTTAATTCTTCATAATCAAATAATTCTGAGCCTAAAAATAAAACTTCACCATAAATAAGTTTAACAACACTTTCGCTTCTAATTTTGATGTTATGCTTTTTCATGTAATCTAATAAGAATCGATATATATTTTGAAAATCATAAAAATGCTCAATATGAACGTTATATGTTCTTTCCTTACGAACAGCACTTTTTTTATTAAATTTCCAATAATATGTTATTTCACTCACTCTAATTCTTGATTGATTTGCTTCAAAAACGCAACCTAAAAAATACGAATCATGAAAATATCTTATTTTTTCATGAAATCCTATTTCATTATCTACTAAGAATTGTCTTTTACAAAATAATCCATGCATCGATGTCAACGTACTATCGTCATGAACTACAAAAGTTTCCTGACCATTTTCAAAATAAGTTTGCTCAATACATTGTGAAGTAAACACATTTTCTTTTGTATGGTTTTTTATTAAATTCAAGACTTTTCCAAAATTAATATTACCATACAGTTCATCATCACAGTCAACAAATGTAACATATTCAGCTTTGCTATAATCCAACCCAGCTTGACTTGCACCACCAGGTCCTACATTCTCTTTTAATGTGATTAAATCAACTTGTAAATTAGGCCATTTATCAAAAAAAGATTTTTCAGTTGGTATTGTTGATGCATTATCTACAAAAATAACTCCAATATCATTAAAATCTATATTTTTTTGCCTTGCAATTGATGAAATAACATCACTAACCATATCATCAGATTCATTATAATGTGGAATAATTATATCTAAAAAACGTGCCATATTTAAATATCTCCTTAAAATTTTTAAAGTGCCAATAAACTCAATAATCAAAATCTCTAATATTTTGTTTTTACATTTATTGATAATTCAATTGTAACAAGTAAATTATTTATACAAACACAATTAAAATTTCTCGTCCATTCTTTAATTAGATTATACCATAATAAAGTTTATTGATAAATTATATATCTGTATTTATAAAAAAAATGCATCACTAGATGCATTTTTAATCATTAGGACTCTTTGTTGAAAACGCAAGATTGATTGATACTTTGTGATTATCTATTACATCAAAACAATCAGCATCCCAACCTTCAAACCAAAAATATACTCTAAAATGAGCCATTTTATTAGTTGTTACTTCATCTGTTTCCTTAACGATATGATTAACAATACCATCATCCTTATAAAGAATGTCCCCCCTATTAAGAACATCGCTAAATTTTACAAATGGCTCCATATAATCAAAGTTATAGTTCATCAAAGATACATGATAATTATAAGCAAAATTATAATCTTTTTCTAAAACAGCACCAAAATCATATACATTGTTAATAGAGTCGTAAGTTGGAAATTCACTTCCTGTTCTATAAATTGTTAAATCCTTAATATCAACATAATTCCAACTAGTATCACCAATTAATCTTGATGAAAATTTTTGTAAAGCAATTCGTGCCGAATTTGCAGTTTTAACCGATACATTACCATAGATTTCTTGACCAAAATTTATTCCATTGCCTAAAATATTCCTTCCAACAGGATTAGAATTAGGATAAGATATTCTATTCAAAACATTAGTAGAATAAACTTCACTTTCTAATATATCAAGTTTTCCCTCGTCATTCTCTACTTGTCTTAAATATACATTTAAATTTTGATCACCTAAATCTATTTCACCATCTTTTCTATATAGACTAATATATAAATCAAACCAAAAATATTTATTAGTTTCAGTTGGATGGTCAACTCCATCCCCCATATTAAAAAACTTATTAAAAGCATTATTATAGGTCGAATTTCTTGAAACAGTACATTGATCTAGTCTTAATTTATTAAATTCAATTTCTACACCTGAAGCAGTAAGTCTAGATGTATCAACTCCACAGTTTTCTAACAACTGTCTCTTTAAATCAATTGGATCAATACTATCTGAAAATTCACCTTTTTTTCCCGTTAATGATAATTGAATACCATATTCTGAATCATCAGTATTATTTGGTTTCAAGTTTATAGTAAAGTTATCGAAAGTAGAATTTGATGCTATACCGACCCACGCATAAGTAGTAAAACCTATCGCAATGATTGAAAGACTAAGCATCAATATACTTACATACATTCTTCTTAAAGCCTTACGCATTCAAATTCCCCCTTTCAAAAAATATAGTTACTTTAGATGTTAAACGAAATTATGCTACGAAGTATTCAGCTACGTAGCCTGAACAATGTCGTAGCATAAAACTAGTAACACATTTGATGGGTTTTATTTCGTTTAACAGTTTAAAATAACTATACTATAGCATAGTGGGGAAAAAATCCCCACCAAACTATATAAACATCAAATCAATTATGCAAGTGTAAAGCTAAAATCAAACTTAAATTGTTGTCCAACACATGAATCCCAACAATCCTTATCAGTACCTTCTAGCCATACCTTAAATGTAAGATGTGTTTCTACTTCATTTTTAATATAGAAAACACCCCATGGATTTGAAGGTAATGCTGTAGAACCATGTAAGCTTTTAACTTCATTTTCTGTTCTCTCAGAACAACCATATAAATTAACACCATTAACTAGTGAAGCATAGTAATTATTTGCATCACTTGTTGAAGTTGTAGGTGTAAATGAACTAGGTGAGTTATAAGTCTCGAAATCAGAATCTGCAGAATGAACTGTAGTAATTGATGTTGTTGTAGTTGCAGTAGATGCAGTAGCAGCAGCACTATTTGTAATCTCAACTCTTAATGCATGTACTGCATCAACCTTAAATGTACTACCTGTAGCTAAGCTTTGACCAGGTAAATATGAACCAGTATAAGCCTTTTGAGTAGTTGTAAATACAGATGTAGCATTTGAGATAGTTAATGTTGGAGTAACACCAACCATCTTGTCTTCTTGACCTCTTGAAATTAGATAGAAATCAAATTCTAAATATGCACCATTTGCTTTAGACACATCAGCACCACTCTTATCAGCAAACTCACCAGTTGGAGCTGACCAAGTTGAAGCTTGTGTAGCACTAAATGCGCTTGTTGCAGCTGAAGTTACCTTTGTAACTGGAACTAATGCATTTGCAGCAGTATAGTCAGAAGCACCTAACGCAATGTTATTTGACCATCTATTATTTTGATGCATTGTAGGTGATGCGGCATATAATGAACCTTGTGTATCAGCACCAGCAGTTGAACCTTGAGCACCAGTTACAGATGCAGTTGTATTTGATACATACCATGCGTATGTTGAAGTTCCTAATGTAGCAGCTACTGCAGCTAAAGCTACACCAGATAAAGCTAATTTTGTTAATCCTCTTAATTTCATAATCTTTTTTCTCCTTTTTTGTTTTAATTTTGTTTTTTGTAAAACCTATTTTAGTCTACTCTCTTAGAAGCGAATGATAATCTAACATCAATACTATTAGCTAGCCCATCAAAACAGTCGGCATCCCAACCTTCTAGCCATATTCTAAATGTTACCTTCTTTTCATCTTTTCCAGACTCAACAGTTGTTATTGCGTTGTAATCAGATGAATTTATTTTATCACTGCTTTCAGCAGGTAAACTCTTAATTGTTTTTGGAAGTTCTGCATAATCCATTGGTTTTAATGGTGAACTTCTTCTTAAATTATTATAATAAGTGTACATTGCATTACACTTTGATGAATACATATAGTAATCATTAGTGTAATCAGTTGCCACTTCATCATAATCAGTTGCATAACTACCTAGATCAGAATTCTTTTTTTCTGTGTCATTTATTTCATATATTAATGTAGAATCCTCATCAGTTGTATATGTGTAACTTGTATCTACAAATTCATAATAAGTATCTGGTGTTATATCATCACCAGGAACTACTGTAGCCTCTATAAATGTCGCTCCATTATCTTCTGTAACGAAATATTTTTTTCCTTCTACAAACGTATAATTATTTGTAAGTTGGTATTTTGCTTCAATAGTTTGCTTATTTGAAGTTGTGACACTAATTCTTGCTGCATTGGACGAATAAACATTTATTTTTTCTCCAGCAGCGTAATTCTTTAATTGTTTTACTACATTTGTTCCATCATCAATGTATTCAAATGTATTCATACCTGCCATTAATTGAACAGGTGTGATTGCTGATGTAAACTTAGTAGGTAATATCTTGTTTCCATCATTATCATATCCGCCATATCCATCTAAATAGATATCGTATTTCAAGTTATCGCTCTCTTTAGTAGATGTGGTTTTGAAATATACACTGAACTCAACAAATCTACCAGATGTAGTTGTTACTGGTGCTTTATATAAATCAGTAAAACTTCTACCATCTGATGATGTTGTAGGAAGTAATTCAATGTTTTTCATAACTCCTTCAAGAACTTCATCAACGTTTTCTACTTTCCTCTTAACTAATTCGTTGTTACTATTATAGTTAATCTCATATAAAACATCACTTTCAGTAATCTTACCATCTGCATCAGATTCGTATCCTAATTCATAAACACCATTACCATAGGCTACGGCAATAGCCTTTTCAATTTGTTCAGTCTTTAAATCATTAGTATAAGTTCCACCATCGATTGATACCATGAAACCTTTACCACCGATTACTTCAAAATCGAAGTTTTCAACTTTGGCTGTTGCATTTAATTTAAACCATGCATATGTAGATGTTGATAATGTAAGGCTAAGCATACCTACTGCGGACAAGCCTAATATCAGCTTTCTTAAATTTACTTTCTTTTTAAGTCCCATGATAACCCCCCTTCAAGTGGATTTTAGTTATTCTATATTTCTTCGTATGTAAAGACAAATGATGATTGCATTGTTCTTGCTAACTCATTTGAACTTGTAATACCGTAGAAATAATCAGCATCCCAACCTTCTAACCATAAATACATTGTGATTTTAACATCATTGTATTTATAGATTTGATTTCCATTAGGATCTGTACCAACAACTCCTTCAAAAGTACCTAAATTAGTATCATCTAAGAACTTATCGTGAGTATTAAATGCTTCTCCGTCATCTGCAGCCTTAGTAAATTTCTCTGAGAAGAAATTATTATAGTAAGTATACATTGCATTCTTACTAGGATCATGAAGATCATCTGTTCTTCCTTCGATTGCTGCAGAACCTAAGTTATATTCATTTACAGGTTCATAAACCTCAAATGAATCAGGATTAATACCTTGGTTATCATATGTTTCAACACCAACTCTTAATGCGTTAGCACCATCAACATTGATTTCCTCACCTGCACTATATGTCTTTTCCATAGTAGTTAAGCTATTAACAATCTTTACTGTTTGAACACCAGATTTAGATTTAACATAAGTTTCTTTAACTACTTCGTCATTCTCATTTTTAAGATTAGTAAATTTTAATTTGTACTTTGGAACATTAGTACTTGTTACTGTACCACCATCTGCAATTCTAAAATATAAATCAAATTGAATATATTTTTCATTTGGAGTTGCAGGTGCACTTGCATGCTCCTTAGTTTCTTTATCAACTGTATCATATAAGAAGTTAATCTTATTTGATGTATTATATGTAACTAATTCATTTTCATGTTCAGGAGTTACACCATCAAATTTAATATTCTTAAATGCTGCCTCAGCTTCATCACCTTCAAGGCCTGTAATAGCTTGATATAATTCTTCTTTGGTAACATCTTGATGATAATTAACACCGTCAAATGATATTAATAGACCTGAATAGAAATCTAGATTGAAATCCGTTTCTTCAGTCCATACTACTTCATTTCTAGTAAACCATGCATATGTAGAAGTTACCAAGCACGCAGCAGTCATAGCAGCTGTAGAAATACTCATTATTAATTTTCTAGTTATATTTTTCTTTCTCAAGCTACCACTTCCCTTCAATTAGGTAACATTTACATTGATACTGAAACAGTTAAATCAAATTTAATAGTACCACCCATAATGTCTTCATCACATTCA
>JAEEGL017134889.1_pt1 | contig 13121 bp, 10 predicted proteins | sample 9134231 | NCBI WGS metagenome assembly JAEEGL01 (sample SAMN16246548, study PRJNA631951) | gut metagenome | biome: gut microbiome; feature: rumen; material: fiber-attached | host: Bos | place: Iran: Karaj | collected 2018-10
AAAACCGCAATCACAGATGATGCCATAAGAACCGGCCAGTCCGTGGAATACATCCCCTTCATACTGGCAAGTCCCAGCGGCAGCGTGTATTTTCTGGAATCATTGATATAGATAAGTGGTGAAAAATAATCATTCCACACACCCATAAAGCAAAAGATACAAAGTGTCGCAATCGTAGATTTTGCAAGGGGCAGAGCTATCATGAAAAATGTCCTGAAGGGATTACAGCCGTCAGTTTTCGCAGCCTCCACCAGCTCGTTGGGCACAGTTATGAAAAACTGCCTCATCAAAAATGTTCCAAAGGCGGACACTGACGCAGGAAGCATCAATGACCACAGTGTGTTTACAAGTCCGTAGAAGGACATCTGCAGGTAGTTAGTGATGACAGTTACATGAAAAGGGATCATCATAGTTCCAAGATACAGCAAAAACAGCTTATCTCTTCCCGGGAAATTCAGCTTCGCGAACACATAGCCCGCTGTAGCAGAGGTCATCACCTGAAAAAATACTACCCATGCAGATACTTTAACACTGTTCATGAAATACTGAAGGAAATTGAATCTGCTGGAAATCTGAGTGTAGTTTTCCCATACAAGCCTCTCTCCAAAGAGCTTTGGAGGAAAAACGAACACCTCACCAAGTCCCTTTAAGGAGGATGAAAGCATCCAGATAAAGGGCACAAGCATCGTGAAAGCACCGATAAGAAGCACTACATGAGCTATGGATTTGTTCAATATCAAAATGCGTTTATTACTCATGTCTACCTCCTTAATAGTTATCACGCATGTTCTTTTCCATGCGCATATTAAAAATCGTTATTCCCATTATTATGAAGAAAAGCAGGTACGCTATAGCACAGGCATAACCCAGCTTGAAGTACTGGAATGCATTCTGATACAAATAGTGCACAAGCACCGAAGATGATCGTCCCGGACCACCCTCAGTCATAAGCATAACCTGGTCAAACACCTGAAAAGAGCTGATTACAGCCATTACAAATATGAAAAATGTGGTGGGCTTTAACAAGGGCAGCGTAATATATCTAAACTGCTGCCAGAGCCCTGCGCCGTCAAGCTTTGCAGCTTCATAATAACTTGTGGAAATTCCCTGAAGTCCTGACAGGAAAATGATCATGTTATAGCCTGCACTTTTCCAGATGCCGACGATAGCCAGGGATACAAGGGATGTCCGGGAGTCCAGGAGCCACTTAGGGCCCTGGATTCCAAAGAGAGACAAGAAATAATTCATGATGCCAAATTCAGGGTTGTAAATCCACTGCCACACAATTGCAACAACTACCATCGATGTGATGGATGGCAGGAAAAACGCCGCCCTGTAGAACCTTCTGAATGCAATCTTCTGATCAAGCATTACAGCAAGAAGAAGTGAAATACACATTCCTACCGGCACTGTAAGAATAGTATATAGCGCCGTGTTTTTAGTAACTTCCCATACAATTGGATCACTGAACATGGTGATATAGTTACCCAGCCCCACAAACTTAGGCTTCGTCAACATATCATATTTCATGAAGCTAAGTACAAAGGTTGCCACCACAGGCACCAGCATGAACAGAAAGAACCCGATAACATTTGGAAGAAGCATGACCCATGCCCACGCAGTATCATCCTTCAGTTTTCCCTTTCTCTTCTCCTTTGGTGCCACGTGAGCCTCGATATTACTTATTGATATAGCTGAGCCATTCATAACGTGCTCCTCCCCAATTTATTAACTGCTTAAATCAAAATCATTACGCCTTAGCCTTACTAAAGTTACTTAGACATTGCTTCCTTTATTGCTTCGTCTATTCTGCTATCAATGTTTTTAACAGTTGTGTCAATATCCTGATCCATCTTGAAGAACATATCTGTTTCCTCTTTGATGATATCGCGCGCCTGAGCTGACTTCTGAATTGCACCCGGATCTACAGCTGCATCCTTGAAATAATCCAGCATCAATTTATAGCTGTCGCCGTGAACCTTCTCGTCGTACCAGCCTTTAAGCTGATCGCCTTCATACATGGAATAGCGGTTAGGCATCCAGAGCCCCGTCTTGCAAAGTGCACCCTGATAATCCATACCTGATAGGAACTTAAGGAATTCCCATGCTTCTTCAGGATGTGCGCAGGTTGAAGATATAGCATGAAGATGAGCCTGTCCTGTTGTAAGCACCTTTCCGTAGGAAGGAAGCGGAGCCATACCAATATTCATTCCTGAAGCTGCCAGCTCCTGAAGTGACCATGAACCATCCACAAGCATTGCCACTTTTCCTGTCTCAAGCATCTGTGCAGCAGACATGCCGACAGAGTCAAGTGTTGAAGAATCCGGGGCTGAGCCGTCATCCACACGGATAGCCTTGATTGTCTCAAGAACCTCCTTAACCTCAGGTGTGTTCATTGTGCTCTTCGTGAAATCAGCGTTGTAGCGGGTTCCGCCATCTGAAAGGATCTGAGCATTAAGAGTATCAGCCACGGATTCCATTCCATAAACGCCGTAAACATCATCAGTTGTAAGTGATTTTGCCACATCACGGAACTCATCTATAGTCCAGCACTTTGCAGGATCTGAGCTGGGATAAGGAACACCCGCTGCGTCAAAAACATCTTTGTTGTAGTAAACGATAGGAGATACTGTACATGAAGAAATTCCATAAATATGACCGTCGATATCCATAATCGTACGGGATGACTCAATGAAATCATCGAAGGAGTAATTTTCGTCGAACTTGTCAGTGAGCTCCATGAGCGCTCCTGCTGCTGCGATCTGACGATAACTCTCTGAAGATACGAACATTACATCCGGAAGTGCACCTGCTGCAGCTGAAGAAAGGATTTTCGCATTGTACTCTGAGCCTGCAAGGCCAGGTGTGTAAGAAACAGTAATATTGGGATGCTGAGCTTCAAAGGCTGCTATTCCATCCTTTACCGCCTGAGTCTCCAAGGGTGATGCTTCCCATCCCATAAATACCAGCTCAACCTTTTCACCAGACTCACTTTTCTGTGCTCCTGCCACAGTTGCCTCTTCAGTAGATGAAGAAGCTACATTTGTCTCCTCATTTGAAGAAGCGGCAGTATCACTATTCGCAGATGATCCACATCCAACAAGTCCAAGACTCATTGTTGTAACTGCCATTGTCAAAGCAAACGACATCCATACTTTCTTTCTCATACTAATCCCTCCTGATGGCTAAAGACCCTCTGTCTTTTGCGCCAAAATCACATTCCCCATGATGTGCACTTTCACAGAGAATACTATTGCAAGTTTCTCTCGCGATGATATAAATATAAATAAAAGCACATGTAACAACAACTCACATACCGATAGAAAAGGTGGACAAATCCCATATGTTATTCTGCGTATATGACCCATCTCATCCTGTTCAATATTTAAGTAGTGGAATTTTAGTCAGAAAAGACGGCTTTCTTCATGAACGAAGAAATATAGACTCTTTTGTTCTTATTCTCGTATCCCAGGGAACTCTTCACATCACCCAAAATGGTATCAATTATGATGTTTCTGAAAATGAAGCAATAATCCTGTTTCCTCACAGGACGCATTACGGCTACAAGCCAAGTAAGGGGCCGCTGTCTTACTACTGGACTCACTTTTACATAACCGATCCCGATTACCACATCTACAACCAGAAGGCTCTGATGCGCAACAACACCATTATGACAGGACTTCGCAATTCATACAGCACCAACATGCTGGCGCCCTCCTATCAGCCTGAGCAGGCCAGGGAAGCAGGTGAACTCTTCGTACTTCCGGAATACATTCATCTGAAAAATGACATCCGCACAGTGGTACTTTTCACTCAGCTCCTTGATATCTCCAGAAGGGACAGCTACCAGCTGAACTGGCGAAGCCGCTATGCACTAAACCTGCTGCTCGCAGAATTCCATGCCGAATGTAACGAAGTACAGATGCTCCACCTCGATTCAGACAGCCCCACATCAGTGCGCGCCGTCACCGAGTGGCTGCGTACACATTTCGATGAAAAGATTACCGTAGCAGATCTCGCAGAACAGTTTGGCTATAACCCGACCTACCTCACGGCACTGATCAAAAAGCACACGGGCTTTACTATAACTGAGCTCCTAAGCTACTACCGCATCAACGTTGCCAAGGGTATATTATCCTCCGATGCCAGCACCTCAGTCCGCCGCGTGGCTCTCCTTTGCGGCTACTCCGATGAAAAATATTTCATGAGAGTATTCCGCAAGGTCGCAGGAATGACGCCAAAGGAATATCGCGAAGCCTTCACAGAGAAAAAGCTTGTGACAAAATAAATCCTGACCAAAATATACAATAATAAAATAAGGCTACAGGAACTGATGATTTTTGATTTTCCTGTAGCCTTTATATTTTTACATTGTCGCGTATCTCATTATAGTTTCTTCCGAGAATTCATCCTTTTGAAGTTCTCCTGTTATTCTGCCTTCATTCATGACGCAGATCCTGTCACAGGTGCCTATGAGCTCAGGCAGCTCAGAACTGACCATGATGATGGATAGTCCCTGCTCCAGAAGTGAATTCAGAATAGTGTAGATTTCACGCTTTGATCCTACATCGACACCTCTTGTCGGTTCATCTACCAGAAGTATCTTGCAGTCAGCAGCAATCCATTTCCCCAGAACAACCTTCTGCTGATTTCCTCCGGACAGATTCTTTACGTTTGCATCTCTCCCCGGTGTTCGGATATTGAATAGCTTGATATATTTATCAGCCGCATCCGTTTCCTTTTTCCTGATTATCTTGCCAAACTTGTTGCTATATAGCGGTAATGCAGGAAGGGATACATTAAATACCAGGCTGTTATTCAGCTGAAGTCCTTCTACCTTTCTCTCCTCCGGAACTATGCCAAATCCTGCTTCCAGAGCCTGTTTGATATTATCAAACTTACGCTCCTTCCCAAAGAGTGTGATCTTCCCACTATCAATTTTATCTGCACCTATGATGGCTCTCAGTGTCTCTGTTCTTCCTGCTCCGGCGAGGCCTGCCAGGCCCAGCACTTCTCCCTTATGAAGCTCCAGCGACACATTATCAAGGACTCCCTGTCTCGTCAGGCTATCAACCTTAAGAACTACATCTCCTATTTTCACATCTCTTGAAGGATAGATATCGCTCATCTGTCTGCCAACCATCTTTTCAACAAGCTTATCCGTATCGTAATCCTTCGTCATGCCATTCTCAACAAGCTGGCCATCCTTCATGATGGTTACCTTATTACACAACTCGAAAATTTCCTTGAGCCTGTGTGAGATGTAGACAAAGGATATTCCCTGACCAGAGAGAGATTTCACCAGTTCGAAAAGTGTCTTTAGTTCCTCATCAGCCAGTACTGCTGTAGGTTCATCAAGAACTATTATCTTAGCATTCTTGGACAGCGCCTTGGCGATTTCAACCATCTGTCTCTTGGCCACACTTAAGTTTCCTACGAATTCGCCGGGATCCACAGGCAGATTTACACGGTCCAGAACCTCCTTTGCATCAGCTTTCATCTTAGCGAAGTCAATTTTCCCAAATTTGTCCGTCGGATACCTGTTCTGATATATGTTTTCTGCTACGGTAAAATGAGGCAGGAGCATGAGTTCCTGATAGATAACAGCGACTCCCTTTTCTATCATCAAAGCAGGTGTCGGGTGTTCTATCTTTTCACCATCAATGATGATTTCTCCCTCATCGAGGGTATAAGCTCCTGACAAAATTTTCATCAGTGTGGATTTTCCTGCACCATTTTCTCCAACTAATCCCAGTATATCTCCGTCGCACAGCTCTATTGACAGATCGTCCAGTGCCTTGACACCCGGAAAAGACTTTGAAATATGATTCATCTTTAACATGAGCGTTTTCTTCCTTCACTTTTTATTACTGAAGACCTGTTCCAAGGTGCTCAGCAACGTTCTCTTTTGATACAAGAGTGGGAATACAGTTTACTACTTCATCCTGGGGCTGCTTTGTAAGTACATTGTATGCAGCGATCATAGCCTCGGGGGACATTGTAGGATAGATGATCGTGAATGCCATCTGTCCGTTCTCAACCATCTGGAATGCTGCTTCTTCGCCGTCCATACCTGTGATGAGAATGCCCTCGTTATCACGCCCTGCAGCAACTACTGTCTCAGCAACAGCTTCTGCCATAGGATCGTTGTGGCAATATATTGCCTGGATTTCGCCTTCACCATACTTCTGAAGCATATCTTCCATGTAGGAAGCAGCCTTTGCAGAATTGAAATCACAATCCTGTGAATCTACGATTTTGATATCAGGATACTTGGAAGCTATTGTCTCCTCGAAACCTGCCTGACGGTCGATTGCAGCAGATGATCCGGTAGTTCCGCATACTTCTATGACATTACCTTTGCCGCCCATCATCTCTGCAAGCTTATCTGCAGCCATAACTCCCATTTCCTTATTATCAGCTACAACCTTAACAGTAACAGGTGTATCTACTTCACGGTCCATTGTTACAACAGGAATACCTGCATCCATTGCCTCCGCAACAGCATCTGTCAGACCGTCTGATGTAAGAGGTGATACCATGATAAGGTCAACTCCTCTTGATATAAGGTCCTCAATATTTGCAGCCTGAGTTGCAACGTCGCCCTGTGCATCCGTTTCAACCCACTGCAGGTTCGGATAATGCTCCTTTGCGTATTCCTGATTTCTCTCCTTGATTGCGATTGTATATGCAGCATCAGTTGCTCTCTGTGCATATCCTATTGTAAAAGTTTCGTCTCCGCTAGGTTCATCTGCTGTGGCTGTTGCCTCGTCTTTTATCTCTTCTGTCGAAGCCTCTTCTGTAACTTCCTCTGCAGCCTCTTCTGCCACTTCTGTCGTCTCTTCTGCTACAGCCTCTTCTTTTGCAGGCTCCTCTGTCTTTGTCTCGGCAGGAGCAGATCCGCAGCCTGAGAGCGATACTACCATCACACCTGTTAATAATGCAGACAATACTTTCTTATTCATTTTCTTCCTCCTTATCTTATAAAAAGATACATGTAAGTTGCGACGAATTCTCTCTTCGTCAGTTCTATTTCACATCGGGAAAAATGAGGGCAATTATCTACTTCCCGAAAGTAAAATCATTTGTAATTATTTCTTTTTCGCAGAGATACCACCTATAAGTACTGCAAAGATGACTATCAGACCCTGTACGATATTCTGCATGTAGGAGTTTATTCCAACCAGATTCATAATGTTTGATAAAACTGTAAGAAGGCATGCTCCGATAAGAGTTCCCGATATTTTGCCGACACCTCCCATGGTGGATATTCCGCCTATGTAGCACATTGAGAGGGCATCCAGCTCGTAGCCTTCACCTGCTGTGGGATCACAGGAGGACAGCTTTGAAGTGAGAACAAGAGCTGACATGAAGCTGACAAAAGCTGTAATTATAAAGCAGATGAGCTGCGTCTTTTCAACATTTATTCCGTTAAGTCGTGCTGCCTCGCGGTTATCGCCTATAGCGTATACACTTCTTCCAAACCAGGTGTATTTAAGGATGTAAAATCCTATGAGGAACATTACCAGGAAAATGATCACAGGTACGGGAATGAATCCAACATATCCCTGACCGATGAACTTGATATCGATTCCGGTTGCTCTCCAGTTCTGAGGTGAACCGTTTGAAATGTATTTCGACAATCCTCTAAGCGCTGTCATGGAACCAAGTGTCATGATGAAAGGAGCAAGCTTACCTTTTGCAATTCCAAGTCCGTTTAAAAATCCTATGAGTATCGCAGTTGCAAGCGTGATCGGTATTGCTATAAAAGGACTAATATTATTCTTGAGCATCTGTGCGATCATGATTCCGTATACCGCAACCTGTGATCCTACCGATAGATCAACACCGCCTGTCAGACAAACAAATGTCATTCCCAGAGCAATGATTCCGTTTATGGAGATCTGTCTCATGACATTTATGATATTTGCTCCTTTTAAAAAGCTGGGACTTACAAAGGCTCCTACTATGCACAGCGTTATCAGTGCCCACAAGGTCCCCATTTCAGAAATCCATTTTTTTGAAGACTTCTCTTTTTTTGCTGAGTTCATAACAATCCTCCCATACCTTTATGTAAATCTTTTTTCTTTTCAGCCCGATTCTTTGTATTTGACTGCTTTAGAATATAAAAAAAATGACGCCGGTATAAGTACCAAACGTCATTACTATTTGTAAACAAATATCATATTTTTTAATGACAAATGTCACTTGCAAAATCACATTTGCCGTTTTTAGTTATGAATGGTTTTGAGAAAATTGTTGATGCTTCTGGCCTGGATAACCTGCTCCATGCGGATATTTGCATCACTTTTGAGTATCTCACTAACTCCCGTATCCACCGCATTTACAGCTTCATTAAACCCTGAAAATCTGTGGGTAAAAATAGCATTCTGCATGGTATATTCCAAGGTCTCTATATTGGGATTCTCATCCCTTCCGAGGAGCATCTCATTTTCCTTTACAAGTTCAGCCTCCGTCACATCCCTGCATACGGATATTCCTTCAGAGAACTCAAAGATCCCTGCCTGAATATCTTCATCACAGGTGAGCAGCTTCATAAATTCCCAGGCTTCATTCTGCATTGGAGTTCCTGAATACATGGCAACTGATATCAGATCAAGAATAGATGCATTATCACCATCAGGCCCTGCCGGCATTGTAAGATAATCCCAGTCAAAATCCGCATATCGGCTTGCATGAACGGGATTGTTCAAATATGTTCTGTAGCTTGAAAAATTCATGGGCCAAAAGGCGACATTACCGTGCTCAAAAGATATGTCGGCACTTCCGCTTCCTGAGTACAGAACATCCAACTGGTCAAGGAACATAAGTGCATTGTACACTTTCTCATCAGTAAAGTTGCTCTCCGTTCCCTCCTTGTTGAATAAAGTCACGTTGTTTGAGGCAAATGCCTCCTCCCAGGAATAATCAGCTACGCCTACCTGATCGATAGTTCCGTTGCCGTCTGTGTCCTTAGTGACCTTTTTACATATGTCGTAGAAATCATCCCAGGTCCACTTTGAGGAAGGCAGCTCTATTCCTTCATTTTGCAGAATTGTACGATTTACAAACATCAGGTCCGGTGCACATTCCACTGGAAGTGAATACCTTACGCCATCAGCTTCTCCGGCTGAATATGCAGCCTCGTAAAAAGCTCCGGCATCAAAGTCTTCGTCTTTTTGTATCATGCTATCCAGATTTTTAAGTGCCCCTATGTCGCGAAGCATATTGAAATCTTCGGGAATAACAATAAAAACATCCGGTGCAGTCCCCTGTATTATCTGCTCTGCCAGCCACTCAGAATAGTCATCCTTCAAGATTCCCTTTTCATAAACAACCTTTATATTGGGATTTTGTTCCTCATATTTTTCAATCACGCTGTCTATGAATTTGTGCTGATTTCCGTTTTGCTGGTTCCAGTAGCTGTCCGAAAAAACACCCACCGTCAAAACATTTTTTTGATGAAAAGGAATTGATCTCCACCAGTCCGTTGTAAGGAAGATAACAATTATCAGAATAAAAAGGGAGAGCCAATATTTAATTTTTTTATTATCACGCTCTGTCATCTTTTAATTCCGTTCGTTGTTTTTATTGTTCATCCTGCTCATTGCATCTGACTGCACAGCCCAGATTGCAAGCTGAGTTCTGTTCTTAAGCCCCAGCTTATTTAATATATTGCTGAGGTTATTCCTTATTGTTCCTTCGGAGAAATTGAGCTTCGTTGCAATCTCCTTATTTGACAGGCCTTCAACAATGCCTTCGATGATAGCCCATTCGTTTTCCTTTATCTCATTTATACTCTGCTCGTCAACCTCAACTGAGTCCTTTGATTTAGCCATCTCTGAAAAGAGCTTTAGTACTTTATTGGTGATGTCATCATTCATAATAGCCATGCCGCTGTGGACTTTTCTGATTGCTTCAATGAGCTCCTCAAATGAAACGCCCTTTAACAGATATCCGCTGGCTCCGTTTTTAATCGCATTGAAGACATATTCATCATCGTCAAAAGTTGTAAGTATTATTATTTTGATATCAGGTTCGTTTTCCTTGATTATCTTGGTACAGACCACTCCATCCATCTTGGGCATGCGCACGTCCATCAGGATCACATCGGGTTTATTTTCTCTGATGCTCCTTATGACATCCGTGCCGTTTGATACAGCGTCGGTTACCTCAAAATCTTCAACTCCTCCCAGTATCATTTTAAGACTCTGACGCATCAGCTCCTGATCATCAGCTATCAGTACTTTGATCATGGTTCCAGTTTACCTCCGTTCCCCAACGAATCGGTATCTCTGCGCGAAGCAAAAATCCGTTATTTCCATCACAATATAATTTTCCGTCGAGCATCTGCAAACGCTCCTCCATATGGCTAAGTCCAAAGCCCTTATTAAGATCCGGACATCCGCAGCCATTATCCCTTATGATAATGTTGATCACATCATCAATCTTGTTTATCATGATCCAGATATCCTGAGGTTTTCCGTGCCTTACAGAATTAGTGATCCCTTCCTGAACGGTTCTATAGAGCGCTTCCGCTTCATCTTCGCCAAAAGCATCCCTCAAATCCACAACGCAGTTATAGTGAAAACGAATACCGGTGGACCTGCGCATTTCATCTATCATCTGCTCAATCGCAAGATCAAGGGGCATGCTTTCAAGGCCATCGGGTTTTAAGGCTCTCACCGATCTGCGTACATCCTCCATCCCTCGGTGAGCGACCTCTGAGATAGCCATTAGCTGTTCCTTTACAAGCTCTCTGTTAGTGTCGAACAGCATGATGCAAGCTTCTATTCCTGTTACAATTCCTGTAAGTGAATGCCCTATCGTATCATGAATCTCTCTGGCCAGGCGGTTTCTCTCACTAGTCTGTGCCATAAGTGCCGACTTTTCGGAGTACTCCTCAAGCTTGGCATTTGCATCCCTTAGCTGTTCGTTCAGTGACAAGATGCGCTCATTTTCACTCATCTGAATTCTGACGATGAAGAACATATAGCACATGAACAGAAATACATTAAAAAGCCTTCCAACATTTATTATTCCCTGGAATATTTTCGCATAATCGCTTCCGTAGTAATTCAGGTAATCCGAAAAATCTGTTACCGGAATCCAGATGGATAGTATCTGACTCTCCAGCAAAAAATAACATACTCCAACCAGCACAAAGGTTATGTTTCGGTTCCATCTGCCAATGGGACGCCTTATCAGATTGGCGATTATCATGAGGAACATACCCATGTAGCAAAAGCTCATAATTCCTGATAGTACAATAACGATTATTGTCTCTGCTATGAGTTTCAATAAAAAATGTATCCCCGGGTCTGTCTCCGTTGTGAGCAGCAACAGCAGACATGCATAAAGAAGTCCCGATGAAAGTATCGACTCAAAAGGACGCGCAGGAATATGCCTGGAATTCATGAGAAATGACAGCGCAGAGCCTTCATGAACGTATCCCCAAAGGGCATGATACATGATAAATACTATAAACAGCAGCATCCAGAAATTAAGGTGCATCATGAGATTCACCAACAGATCCGGAAGTCTGTAATCTTTTTCTATTATTGTGTTATTGCCATCTGTGTTCTTCATATTGCTTTATTGTAATTTATTATTCTAATGCATTTTGTCTTGTTGCTATTTGTTTTATGGTTACTGCCATCTGTCTTTTTCAAATTGACTGATGTTATCCTGTGTCACGATATCGACCGGCACCGTGATACTTTTTTCTATCTCATTACCTGCAATCAGGTCGTATAGAACATCTGCTGCTTTCTCACCTATTTTCGTGGGAAACTGCACCACCGAAGCCTTCATCATTCCGGCAGATATCAGGGCCTTGGCATCAGGGGAAGCATCCACAGCGTATACGTTAACGCTCCCTGACAGCCCCTTTTCCTGAAGCGCTGCCACTACGCCTTCAGCAGCAGGATCGTTTAAGCAAAATACCGTGTCAAAATCATGTCCTCCCTTAAGGTATTCGCTCATCCGCTGAAGTGCCTTTTCATACTGACCGTTGCAATCGATCTGGCACTCCACCGTATAGTCAGGATTCCTTGAAACTGTATTCAGAAAACCTGCCACTCTCTGCCTTCCGGATACTGCACTGGTGTGAGTCATGACCACAATTTTGCCGCTTTTTTGCGTCTGTAACATATATTCTCCGTCAAGACACCCCGCATTATAATTGTCCGAAACAATAGTGCAGTTAATAAGATTCTCCGTACTTACATTTGAATCCACAACAATCACAAATACGCCCTTTGCCCTGGCTTCGATCAGCACATCCACAAGGCCGTCCGGGTCCACCGGAGTGAGGATCAGAGCATCGATGCCCATTTTCAGCATCTCCCTTATCTGTTCCTTCTGTCTCTTCACATTCATACCGGGATCACGCAATATCACTTTGTCACCCTCGGCCTCAACTCTAACTCTGACCTGCTCATGAATTATCCTGAAAAATTCATTGTTCATGGTCATATAGCTTGCGCCTATTAGTCTGGAGCCTTCCTTCTGATTTTTGGATAGATCAATAGATTTAATAGATATCAGAATTCCTACTGAAAACAGAGCAAGATACACTACTGCCAAAGCAAGGCAGTATACCTTTTGGTATTTTTCTTTCTTCTTGAAATTATTAATAACGCCCAAATTCAGATCCCCACATAATCACTTTTTTCGTTCTCTATACAACGAGACTTTTATTCCATTTTGCAGCTTATAAGCCATCTCTTTTTTAGTCTTATCCTGTTATTTTAACACCATATTATTAATTATATCTTACAAAACGAACATATAGCAAAACCGGCCAATGTTATTTAAACATCAGCCGGTGTGAATTATTTCTTTTTTAATAAACCATACCCACTTTAAGAGTTCCTTCGCCGCCATCAAAGCTTATCCTGTTGCATTCAACAGTTCTTAAATGCGGCAAATCCGTCATTTGCAGGATTGTATCGTCTCCCGTCGTAAGCTCGATTATGCCTCTGTCGTAGACAATAGTCACCCTATCCTTTCGGTTTCTTCCTATGATCATAAAATCAGACACCACTCCGTCTGATACGGAAAACACTCCGGTTTTGCTGTTATAGCTCATTGTTACGAAGGGTTCATTTTTCCCGCTT
>JAEEGL010990558.1_pt1 | contig 13120 bp, 15 predicted proteins | sample 9134231 | NCBI WGS metagenome assembly JAEEGL01 (sample SAMN16246548, study PRJNA631951) | gut metagenome | biome: gut microbiome; feature: rumen; material: fiber-attached | host: Bos | place: Iran: Karaj | collected 2018-10
TTTAATCTCGTATAGTGAAAAAGGATATAAGATAAAGGATATTTCACTTGATTATCACAAAAGAGAAGATAAAGATAACATTATGACAGAATATGAAGAGAAATTCTCTAAAAAAGGACAACCAATTTATATGGTTAAAGTTGAAAAATAAATCAAAGTCTAAAAAATAATGTTATAATATAATAGGTAGATAATATGAATAGTAACTTTAATCCAGTAAGTATTCAAGATAGGTTAAAAGACATATGGTATAACTATAAAAAGTATATCATTCTTTCAGTTTGTCTAATTGTTGTCCTAGTAATTACAATCGTATTATTAAGTCCAAAAGAATCAAAATTAACAAAATATTCTAATATCGAAAGAATAATGGTTTTAAATGCTCAAAATTATGTAAAAAACAATAATATTGAAGGTAATATTTATGTATCATTAAATAATTTAAATATTAAAATAGATGATGAATTAAAATGTAATACTCTAAGTGGAGTATATAAAGAAAATGATAGTTATCGTTCATACTTAATATGTGAGAATTATAAATCACAAGCTATAAAAGAAATGGAAGAAGCAAACGAATCATTAAAAGAATATGCTATTTTAAATGGTGATAATCCATCAATTGTTAATAAAAGTATTTACCAAGAAGATGGTGTAAAAACAGATTATCAAGTTACCATCAAGGGTAATGATATTGATAATGGTTTTAACATTATCACTTACTATATCAATGAAGATGGTAAAAATATTGGAGAATTAAAGAGAATCGTCATTGCCGAAGAGATAGAAGGGAATTATCCGACTTTAACTTTAGTAGGTGAGAAGACTAAGTCAATACCTCAAGGTAGTAAATACACGGAACAAGGTTATAGTGCAATCGATGAAAGAGATGGTAATATTACAGATAACGTAGTAGTAACAGGAATAGTTGATGAGAATACTCCAGGTACATATAAGTTAACTTATAGTATTACAAACTCAAGAAAAAAAGCAACTACTGAAACAAGAACAATAGTTGTAAATGAATCTGAAAATATTGATCTTGATATCAGTCATGCTTTAGATCCGAGTGCAGTTACTAAGAAGAGTGTAACAATAAAACTCTCAATTAATGGTAATGGATATAAATCTACAAAGTTACCAGATAATAGTGAAAAAACAAGTAATGAAGTAACTTATATAGTATATAAAAATGGAACCTATGACTTCTTGGTTTATGATAAGAATAACAATAGTGAAGTCTATAGTGTAACAGTTAAAAATATCAACAAAGAACCACCTAAAGGTACTTGTAAAGTAACATATGAAAATAATAAATCAACTCTTGAAATAAAACCTGAAGAACCAACTTTAATTAAGAATTACCAAGTATATAATGATGATAAACTATTAGAAACTATTACTAAAGATACATATGTTTTTAATGATTATCCTCGAGGTACTAAAGTAAAATTAGTTGATGTTGAAAATCAAAATAGAGTTATCAGTTGTAAAATTACTGGTAATGATGTTATTTATAATGACTATGGAAGAAGTGGTTGGGTATATCACAATTCAAATTCTAGTGAACTAAAACCATATGCTAGTTCAACTATGGCGTTTGCCGAATATGTACCTGAAAAAGCGGTTAGCAGTGGTGATAAGCTACCATTAATCATCTGGCTACATGGCTTAGGAGAAGTTAAACATACATCTGATGGAGCGGATAAGTGCCCTCATTCCTACTGCCTACTAAGTAGTTCATTTGTAAAGGTAACGGGAAATTGGAGTCAAACAGGATTAAAAAATATCCCCGCAATTATGATGGCACCACACTTAGATAGTCCTGGTTGGGGTCATGCTTTAACAACGATAAGAGCAATGATAAAGTATGCGAAAGATAAGTATAATATTGATGAAAACAGAATAGTTTTAATCGGCCATAGTCATGGTGGATATGGAGTACCTGTTATTTATTCTCATGATAAGAATATGTATTCTGCACTTATCATAATGAGTGGTGCCAATGATAGACCAGATAGTTCATATGCTAATGATTTAAAAACTATGCCTCTAAAAGGTTATTCTGAAAATGGATTAGTTGGGTCTTCAATGATAAACTTCTTTAATAATTTAGGTAGAAGAGACGATTTAACGATTTATGCAGGTGAAAGTCATGGACAAGTTCCAAAGAGAGCTTTACTAGAAGATAATAATAATGATCAAGTGTCAGATTTAATATTTTGGGCACTTTCACAACGAAAAAAATAGTAAGAATTATATAGTAAAGGTCGAAAAATAATAAAACTTAGTACTTTTTATTTAAAGTATTATTTGATATAATATAAAAGTAGGTGATATGTTTTATGAGAAAGAAGACTTTAATCTTAATTATCATCTTCATAATTCTAATAACTGGTTGTACTACTTATCATCTTCAAGATATGACATATGAGAAGATAGTAGATGCAATTTTATATGAAAAGAATCCTAAAACTAACACGGCATTACAAGGATTTAAATTTTATTTACCAAGAGATTGTAAAATAACATCTTCTCAAGATAGTAATGCTATATTTACATCTAATGGTGATAATTATTATTTATATATTGATTTAATTAGCTATTATCATAAGAAGAATAATGATTATAATCTTAAATTAGAAGGAGATAGAGTTTTTACTAAGAAGATTGACTATCAAGATAAAGTAGGTTATGTTATTATTACAAAACAAGAAGATAATTATTTCTTAGAAGTAATGCATAATTATGGTAAAATAGAAGTAGTAACAAAAGAAAATCGTGTTAAAGAAGCATTATCTAAATCTCTTACTTTATTATCTAGTATTGAATATAATGATAAGATTATAGAAAGTTTAATAGGTAATAACTCACTTAACTATAGTGAAGAGACTTATAATGTATTAAGTCCTAATAATAGTAAGACGGATTTCTTAGACTATGTAGAAGAAGAGTATGATGATGTAGATAATGAATTACCAGATGAAGATTATATTGTACCAGTTGAATAATGAGGTGAACAATTATGGGTATATTAAATAAAATAAAAGATATGTTCTTCGAAGAAGACTCAGATGATGTTCAAATAAATGACAATAGAATTGCCAAAAAGATTGAACTGCCTAAAAGAAAGAAAAATAAAGAAGAAGATATTAAAGAAGAATTAGAAGAAAAAGAAGAAATCGAAGAGGAAAAAGAAGAGGAAGAACCGGAAGAAATAAAAAAAGAAGATTTCTTTGAAGAAGAGATAGAAGAGGGACTTGAAGAAGAACTAACTCCTAAAAAGAAACCAATAATCTTTGATGATGAAGACTTTATAGAAGATTTTGTTCCTGAAAAAGAAACAAAAGAACATGTGTTATATGGTGGAGTTCAAAAGAAAGAAGTATATGTTGAGAAGAAAAAATTCGCACCATCTCCAATTATTTCACCTGTTTATGGAGTATTAAGTAAAAATTATCAAAAAGAAGATTTTGAAGAACATAAAAATAAAAAAGATTTAGATCATTTATTTGTTGATGAAAGAAAGAAAAAAATAACTTTTGATTCAGTAAGACAAAAAGCTTATGGAGATCTAACTGAAGAAATAGAACAAACAATGGAAATGAAATCTAAAAAAGAAGATCTTGAATCAACTGGATTACTATATGACATAGAAGATAAGGAAGAAAAGAGTCCTAAGATAGAATCAGTTACTATGGGAGATGCTGAAGAATATTTTAAGGATTTAGGACTTGAATATAATGTAGATTATATCGATGCAAGTAAAACTCATAAATCAAGAAGTGAAAAAAATAAAAAATTACAAGATGAGGTTAAAGAAGAAAAAGAGATTAAACCAGAAAAAGAAGAAAAAGAGCCAAATGATGTAGAAGAAAAAAATCTATATGACTTAATCGATATGATGTATGATAGTAATGAGGAGGAATAAAAATGGGTGCTTATAATCAAGGAGTATTAACAGTATTATTGGTATTAGCATCTGTCTTAGTAGTATTCTTAATAGTAGTAGCAATTAAACTTATTGGAACACTAAGTAGAACTAATGCCTTATTAGACAATATTGAAAAGAAAGTGCATAGTGTGGATGGAGTATTTGATGTTATTGATAAAGTAACTAATAGTGTTTCATCTGTTAGTGATACTGTTGTAAATGGCATAACAACTGCTATTGAGAGAGTATTCTCTAAAAAACAAGCAGAAGAAGATGAAGAAGAGTAAAGTTTGCGTAAAACTTACTCTTTTTTAGAATATTAACATTATAAATGTGATAAAATATATATAAGGAGGAAAAAATATGGGAAAAAGAGGATTAGGAAAACTTTTACTAGGCCTTGGTGCAGGCATAGGATTAGGAGTATTATTAGCACCAGATAAAGGATCAGAAACTAGAAAGAAACTAAAAGCTAGTTTAGACGAACTACTTGAAAAGTTAAAAGAAGTAGACGTTGATGATGTTAAAGCTGAAATAGAGGCTAAAGTTGTAGAATTAAAAGAAGAACTAAAAGATTTAGATAAAGAAAAAGTTTTAAAATTAGCCAAAGAAAAAAGTGCAGCTTTAACAGCAAAAGCTGATGAATTAGTTAAAGTTGCTAAGAAGAAAGCTACTCCAGCTTTAGAAAAAGTAGTAGAAGATGTAAGAGAAAAAACAGTAGCAGTTGGTAAAGAAGTAATCGCTAAATTAGAAAAAAAAGAAAAAGAAGAGAAATAATTGTTATTTCTTTTTTTTATGCACTTATTATAGTATAATTAACTTGGTGATATTATGCTAAACATATTTAAAAAAGATAAAGATAAATTACAAAAAAAATTAAAAATAGTGTGTTTTATTTTAATAGGAATTATTTTCTTAGAAGGACTTTATTTCTTATATATAAAATATCAAAAATCACATAGCGTTATTTATAAGACAACAGTTAATCGCATTATTGAAGTAAATAAAGATTTAGTAATGGTAGGACATAGTGATTTTAAACATAGTAAATTAAATAATTATGATAAAGATAGTAAGGCTTTTATTACCAAGTATGATAAAAGTAATAAGATAGTATTTGAAACTAAGTATGACAAAGGAATAATTAGTAAATTTAACGATGTAATCAAACTAGATGATGGTTATTTAGCAGTAGGTGAAATACAAATGAGTGAAAAACAGATAACTGAAGGGTCATCTGAAGGGTTAATTGTTAAATATGATTTGAATGGTAAAGAAGTATGGCATAAAAATTTTGTTATTCTAGGTGTTAGTAAATTTTTAACAGTAATTGAAGATAGTGATAAAAACTATGTTGTAGTAGGTAGTAGTTTATACGAAGCTAACTTAATAGGCAACCATGATACTGGTGGAGCAATTATTGTTAAATATGACAAAGATGGTAAAAAGCTTACTCATGCTAATATTGATGGACCAAAGACAGGCGTATATAATGATTTAGTTGAGGTTAAAGATGGTTATATCGCTGTAGGACAAATAAAAAACAATAGCGGTATAATCGCTAAATATGATAAAAACTTAAAATTAAAATGGCGTAAATTATTTGGTACTACAGACACTTATGGCTTTAGAAAAATAGTAAAAATGGATAATGATTTCCTAGTAATAGGATCAAAATTAGGAGCAACAGACAAAGATGAACAAAGTGGTGTTATCCTAAAATATAATTCTAATGGCGATAAACTAAAAGAAGAAGAGTATAAAATAGATAAAGTTAATCGCTTAGAAGATATTAAGGTAGAAAACGATAAAATAATTGTCATTGGAATGTCTTCAAAAGCTAATAAAGATGAAAATGTTGATTCTTTTGTTCTTACTTTAAATAAAGATTTAGAGAAAACTAATGAACAAATAAAAAAAGAAAATAAATCTATTCTCTTTAGTGGATTAGTTAAAATTAATAATAAAATATATGTTTATGGCTATAGTAATTCTAAGATAAAAGATATTAAATCTAATGGTAAAGATATCATACCAGTTATCTTAAATTTAGAAGATTTAAAATATTTTAATTTATTTAATTGAAGAATTTTATAAAAAATGTTATTATAAGTTTAAGGTGATAATATGGATAAAAAGAAAACACAAACAATTATTACTGTAGCAGGTATTGCGACAATAGTAGCAGCATTGATTATTATCTGTGTGCTAGGAGTTGTTGTTAAAAGGGGTAATATACAAAGATCTGTTAAATATGGTACTGCAACAATGAAATATGTTGATAAAAATGAAGCGGCAGTATCACCAATGAGACCAATGGATGATGATGAAGCTTTACAATCACTTAATTATTTTGCATTCCAAGTTAAAAGCAAAGAAAAAGGAACTCAGTTTATTTACTTTGATCCTATAAGTGGTAATACGCTTGATAAAAAATACGTAAAGACAGCTTTAACAGTATTTGATGGTAAAAAAGAAACCATTGTTGGTTACCCAAAAATGATTGAAGACTTTGATAATTATGTACCAGAATATGGATATCAAATATATAAGAGTGATATTGATCCAAACGTTGAATATCGTTTTAGAGCATGGATAGATATTGGTGCAGATCCTAAGGAAGTTGCCAATAAAGTATTTAAGGTCAAAATAAAAGTATATGGAGCAGCGTAAAAGCTGCTTTTAATTTTTGCCATATACTTTTGTATCAGGATCTTGAAATAAGAATATCTTAGGTGGTACCAAAGATAAAACTAAATATATAATAATAAAAATTACTAAAATTGATATAGTTACTATTAAATTAACATCAATAACTGTTTTCATAGATAATATCATATATGCTGTAATAGAGCCAATAAAACTAGCAACATAAATAGCGATTCCCTTTAATAATGGGGGTTTCTTTTTTAATATAACTTGTGAACTATAATAAATTACAAATAATAAAGCCATAGTTATAAATAATTTAATAATAGTAGCAAGTAAGACATTTTTATTAGTACTAACAGCAGGTAATTCTATAAAAGTCCATAATATTATTGGTAAAACTACCACTTTTAGGTTTTCCCATATACTATCATTATTAGTACTTAAAATATCTGTAAATTTATTTGGCTTGAAAAAATAGTCAACGTAATGAAATAGTAAAGCGCAAGAACTAATAAAGAGAAATCCTAATAATTCAAAAAATATTAGTATAACAACCACCTTCTATTCTACATTAAATATTATACAATAGAGATAAACATTATTCAATTAAATATTGAATAAAACGAAATAATTTTATATACTATTATTAGGATGAGAAAAGAGTGATAACATGGAAAATAATGGTTTTATAGAAACATATGGTGAGAATTTTACTACTAAGAAATATATTACTAATCCCGCTATTGGACGTGACAAAGAAATAAAAGAATTGATCTTAGTTCTATTAACACCTGATAAATCAGCAATACTAACTGGTAAACCTGGTATAGGTAAAACAGCAATCGTTGAAGGGCTTGCTTATCAAATTCAATTAGGCAATGTACCAGATGCTTTAAAAGGTTATACTATTATTAAAATAGATACACAAGCTTTAATGGGACTTGATAAAAATACTGGTGATAGTAGAGTACTAGTATTAGTAAATGAATTAAAAGAAAAGAAAAAGTTTATTCTTTTCATCGATGAAATTCATACTTTAATAGGTTCAAAAGAAGATGGTGCTTTAGACTTCGCTAATATGTTTAAAACAGGTCTAGGCCGTGGTGATATTAAATTAATAGGTGCTACAACTACTGAAGAATATGAAAGATATATTTTAAGAGATAAAGCTTTCTTAAGACGTTTTGAAAAAGTAATAGTAACAGAACCAACAAGAGAACAAGCAATTGAAATATTGATGGGTACACTACCTAAAATAGAATATCAAACAGGTGTAAAGATGGGATATACCGAGTTTATTCAAAAGAAAATAATAGAATTCATAGTAGACGTTACTAAAGAGTATAATAGAGTATATGAGAATCAATCAAGATATCCTGATGTAGCATTAACATTATTTAGACAAGCTTTTTCAATAACAGTATTTGATAATAGAAAAACAGTTATGTTGAAAGATGTTTTACAAGCTATAAATAATAGTAAAGCAGTATATCCTGATGTTAAGAAAAAAGAAATGGCAAGATTTAAAGAAGAATTTAAAGATTTGCTAGAAAACGAAGGAAAGAAAGAAGAAATAATATAAAAAGGATTATTAACTTAATCCTTTTTGTTTGTAATAATCATATAATTCTTTAAATCTAGCAAAATGAACTATTTCTCGTTGCCTTAAGAATAAAAGTGGTCCAATAACATCTTTATCATTAGTTAAATCAATTAAATTTTCATAGACAGCACGTGCCTTTTGTTCTGCAGCCATATCTTCAGATAAATTAGCAAGTGGATCACCAACTGATGCAAAATATGATACTGTAAATGGTACGCCATTAGAATCAGTAGGAAACAAATCTTTTCCATGTTCAGTATAATGTGTATCTAAACCAGCTTCTTTTAACTCTTCTAGACTAGCATCTTTTGTTAATTGATAAATCATCGTAGAAATCATTTCAATATGACCTAATTCTTCAGTACCAATATCAGTTAATAAAGCTTTACCTTTTTCATCAGGCATTGTATATCTTTGATTTAAATAACGAAGAGCCGCTGCTAATTCTCCATTAGGTCCACCATATTGTGTAACTAAATATTTAGCCATTCTTAAGTCTTTATTTTTAATATTAACAGGATACTGTAAACATTTTTGATATCTAAACATTTTTTACCTCCCATGGCCAAGGTGAATTATCCCAAGCCCAAGGACTAGTATTTAAAGCACCATCAGTTAGAGTAGTAGGGCCGTAATTTCTTTGATATTCTTGTAATGCTTGATTATAGTATTTTAAATATTCATTATACATATTAATCATATTAGTATCATTAGGATGATTATCTAAGTATAAATTAGTATCATGCATATTAAACTGGTATGTCTGAAGTAATAGTCTTTGATATTCTTTTTCATTTGATGGATTTATCTCATCAAATTTATAATTTTTATATGGTTCATACAAACTTTCAAATATATTTCCTCTCATAAAACCTATGTAAGGATTATAGTTATTCATCTTATTTCCTCCCTGATTTATAGTATGTTATCCCTAAAAAAAAGATTGTTATATATGACTATATATTAAAAAACTATTGTCAAAACGTAAAAAACTTGCTATAATAACAAAGAAATATTTCAAATGAGATATTTCAATTTGGCGAATGTGGTGAAGGGGTTAACACACCAGATTGTGGCTCTGGCACGCGTGGGTTCGAATCCCACCATTCGCCCCATATGAAAAATAAGTTGCTTAAGGCAACTTTTTTATTTATAATATATGGCTATGGAGAAATGATTATGCGTACAAGAGAATTAACTAAAGAACAATTATGGAGTTATTTATATGACTATGAAACAATTGGTATGGGAAGTTATGGAATTGTTCAAAAAATAGATGATGAAACATGCGTCAAAATATACTATAAAGATATATTTGATGCTTATCAAAAAGAGGACATTAGTTTATTAGATCCTGAAATTAATCGTAGATTATCAACTGAAAAAGAAATGCTAGAAAAAGAATGTGGAGTAGTAGATTATAAAGCAGTATATGAAAACAATAGAACAAAACTTGAACTTCTTACTCAAATGGGATATATAAGCAAAGTTTTATATTATAGAGGTTATAAAATAGGAATTGAAATGCCATATTATAAAGGTTATGTCAGTTTATATGATGCTAAAGAAAAATTAAGCCAAGATGAAAGAAGTCAAGTGTTAGGACAAGTAAGAAATCGCTTAGATGCACTTATGACAGCAAATATCTATCCTGAAGATTTATCATGTTCCAGTGTATTAGTAAATTTAGAAACATTAGATGTTGCCCTTGTTGATTTAGATGATGCTTGGACAAGATATGACACTGATGAATACCTTAATGAGCATCCATTAGTAAAAAGAAGTTTATTAAGTCATTGCAATGGCAGATTTAGACAAATAAGTAAAAATTCACCAGAAGATTTATTATAAAATTGACTATTTAAAAGTTTTATGTTAGTATAAACCGCATTGAAAGTGGACTATGTATGGAAAAGAAACCAAAAACAATAGACAGAGTAGAAGATTTAATACGTGAATTAGATGGAGGTATTAAAGATGAAAGAAGGATCAACTGACATTCCAGCAATTAAATTTGCCCTTTGTATTGGATTAAATAAGGAAGATTTTGAGAAAGGTCGTGCCGATAAGGTAGCAACTATGTTACCTCGTGTAGCGTTCGAAGATGTTGATGGATTAACAATAAGACAGTTTTTTGATGTATTTAATATGGTTAAAGATGAAGATAGATTCTTTAGGTTTGAAGCATATATAGAAAGATGGGCAATACCAGTCTATAATAGTGAAGCACAATTTCGTAATGGAGTAGGTTTATTTGGTTGGAATATTTGTGGTACACCTAATGATAAGGATTTAGATTCGGAAATATCAGACTATTTTGAACGTATAATGATTGATAACATAACATTACTTGATAATCCTAATTCTTTGGTTCCAATAGAAGATGTTGTAGCAACATTCTGCACTAGATATAGAGGAAGAGATAAAGAATTTATAAATCAAAAAGTAAGGAAGAAAGAAGGAATAATATGATAGGCGATAAAACAAAATATGCTATAATACCAATAGAATATGATGAAGAAACAAGAAATTATATTGTTATGTATAATAATAATGAACTACAAGATTTATTAGAAAAAATAGTTGGTGGTATTACATATAAAGGAAATTTAGAAAAAAAAGAATTGTTACGTGAAAGATTATCACTAATATTCCATCTAATTAGCATTGAACAAGGTCACTACAGTGCATTAGTGGATATATTTGAAAAATATCAACTATATGATGAAGTTTGGAGTCCAGAAGTAGATGAAGAACCGCCTATTTATTTAGAAGATGTAACTAGTGTATTTAAAGCAAAAGAATTAAAACATGGTGTTATAAGTCAACTTGGAGATGCATCGAAAGAAGAGAAGAAGGAAAAAATTGCAACTAGTGATGAATACATTAATTGGCTTTCTGATTTTTCCCAACATAATCCTGTATTCTCTTCAAGTTCACAAATATCGGATGACGCTTATGAAGATAAAAAGAATATTAGAGACTTATCATTGTTTTGGGATGTGCTAAATGAATATGCTAATAGACATAAGATATGTTGTACAGCTGATCAAAGAGATGTCTACTATAATGTAACATATAGAGTTGAGGGATATAGAGTTTTCAAGGAATTAAACAGTTCTACTGTAACCATTCTTAAATCGAATAAAATGGAAAATGCAATCAGTTTTGAGGATGTTTTAAAAGAAAACCAACAGGAAAAAGGACAAACTTTAACAAGACAAAAGGATTCTAATTAGAATCCTTTTTTATGTCTAGAAATAGAAAAATAATTGTGATATAATTTAATAGAGCCTAAAGACTCTCACTATGAAAGTTTTGAGGTGTTTTTTTATGGCAAAGTATGTATTTGTAACAGGCGGAGTAGTTTCAGGGTTGGGTAAAGGAATAACAGCATCATCTTTAGCGTTATTACTTAAAAGTAGGGGATATAAAGTATTTATGCAAAAGTTTGATCCTTATTTTAATGTTGATCCAGGAACAATGAATCCTATTCAACATGGCGAAGTATATGTAACTTATGATGGATGTGAAACTGATTTAGATTTAGGACATTATGAAAGGTTTATTGATGAAGAGTTAAACTATACTTCTAACATAACTAGTGGGAAAATATATAGTAATGTTATTGAAAAAGAAAGAAGAGGAGAGTACCTAGGATCAACTGTTCAAATGGTTCCTCACATTACTAATGAAATTAAAAATAAAGTATTTGAAGCTGGTATATCTAGTAAGGCAGATATAGTTATAACTGAAATAGGTGGTACAGTAGGAGATATAGAGAGTCAACCATTTATTGAAGCCTTAAGACAAATACAATATGAACTGGGAACGGAAAATACTTTCTTTGTTCATTGTACTTTAATACCATTATTATTTGGTTCAGGGGAATTAAAAACAAAACCTACTCAAAATAGTGTCAAAGATTTAAGAAATATGGGAATAACACCTAATGCTTTAGTATGTAGAGTACCATATAAAACAGATGATAAATTAAAAAGTAAGTTAGCTTTATTTTGTTCAGTACCTCAAGAAAATATTATTGATTCAGTAGATGTAAATAATATTTATCAAATACCAATTAATTACTATGAACAGCATATAGATGAAATAATTCTAAAGCAGTTTAAATTGCCTGTTAAAAAAGCTAATTTGGACTATTGGATAGATTTAATAAATACAGTTAATAATCTTAAAGAAGAAGTAACAATAGCCTTAGTAGGCAAATATATTGAATTACATGATGCTTATATATCTGTTCATGAAGCATTAATACATGCAGGTTATGTTTATAATAAAAAAGTAATAGTTAAATGGATTGATTCAGAATCATTAGAAAAAGATGATATTGATTTAGTTTCTATATTTAAAGATGTAAATGGTATATTAGTACCTGGTGGATTTGGCAGTAGGGGTATTGAAGGAAAAATAAAAGCAATTAATTATGCTAGAATAAATAATGTCCCTTTCCTAGGTATATGTTTAGGTATGCAATTAGCTGTTATTGAATTTGCAAGAAATGTTTGTGGAATAAAAGATGCTAATTCGACAGAATTTAATCCTCTAACTAAAAATCCTATTATTGACTTGATGGCAGATCAAAAATCTATTGTTAATAAGGGAGGAACATTAAGACTTGGTAATTATGAATGTACTATAAAAAAAGGAACACTAGCATATAAGGATTATAAACAAACTAAAATATTAGAAAGACATAGACATAGATATGAATTTAATAATAAATATAAAGAATTATTGGAAAAGAATGGTATGGTCTTTTCAGGAGTTAATGAAAAGTCTGATTTAGTAGAAATGATAGAATTACCTAATCACAAGCACTTTATAGCAAGTCAATTTCATCCAGAATTTAAATCAAGACCAACTAAAGCTCATCCATTGTTCTTATCATTTGTTAAAGCTAGTATTTCAAA
>JAEEGL012013059.1_pt1 | contig 13120 bp, 17 predicted proteins | sample 9134231 | NCBI WGS metagenome assembly JAEEGL01 (sample SAMN16246548, study PRJNA631951) | gut metagenome | biome: gut microbiome; feature: rumen; material: fiber-attached | host: Bos | place: Iran: Karaj | collected 2018-10
CTTTCAGTAGAAACTCCAGCTCATCAGAAAAATACGATATGATTAGACTGATCTATCAAATCTTGAAATTGTTTAATTCTGTCCTGAAAGTCTGATTTTATCATCGATTAATCAGCATTATTAATTTCCAATTGTTCAACATATTCAGCATTATAATAATGACTTCCAGCAGCTCAGTCTATAGCATAAGCTTTTCATTGAAAAGTAACTATATCTCAAGCATTAACTTCACTTAGGAATCATTCCCACATTCACTGCGCTAAAAATATATAATCTGTATGGTCTTCATAACTAGCCATCAAAACTAGAGTTCATTCATTTCTTTCTTTTTCAAATCAATCGTTTTCTCAGATAATTGTATAATTTTCTGGTCAGAATTCTTCCACAGGATTTCAATTTACAAAATCTTGAGTTTCGATTTCATTTCATTCTTCATCGTAAGTAATCCAAGTTCATTCTTTCTTCTCATTAACATAAGTTCATACTTCTCTGATGGCTCAATTATCATAATAAGAAACAAAATCTTCAGTTTTAGGAGGCTCAATACCGAAATATTCAAAAGCTCTATCTTCATAACTTTTTCTATCTACATCCCCATAATCTGTAAAATGTTCCCAATAATCTCTCTGTTGCCAAACAGCGAAAGCTTTTGGAGAGAAAATCTTTTCTACAGCTTCATCTAACTTTCATCCATCAAATTCAGGATTATAATCTTCAATCAAGAAATCTCATTCATAATCCTCAACAGCTTGTACGCTTACTAAATTGAATCATTTATCAGATCAATGAATTTCCATAGCAAGTGGAGCTATTTTATAACATGTACTTTTTAAACTTTTTCAATCTTCAGCAGGAATATATCACATAACTTCATTCACTCAGTAATACATAAGATTTCATTCTCTACTTACTCATGTTCATAATATTGCAAAATTAGCGAAAGCTTGTCATTCATCACAAGGTAAAGCTTCAGCAGCCAGTTCTAATAATCTATCATTTGTTAATTGAGGCACAACTGAATCCTCATCGATTTTTGATTCACAACCCCAAAGATTTAGACAGAAAATAGATAAAAGTCAGATTAAAAATAATTTTTTCATTTGAAATTATTTTTAAATAAAATTCTATAATTACTAATATTCAAATTTATTTGTATTACAAGTATTAATCAGATTTTTCTTCAATACTTTGAATTAAGTCAGCGATTTCTTTTCAGCTTTTTGTAGGTATAAATCCAATGATATCTCATTTACAGTATGTTTTATACCATTGTGGAAATCTCTGAATATTTTTCTCTCCGTAATTTGAAATACAGATAATTTTACAATTATAATTGAGTTTTAAATATTGCCGGAGGAAATCATCTCAAAGTGGTTGTTCTTTTCCCTCCCAAAAGAAAAAATTATCCAAAATTATAAAATCTCAATCTTTAATTTCAGGTAAATAAGGAATTGGATTATTAATATTTTTAGTAACGGGGTAGAAGAGTTGTGGCAGAATTTCTTTTAATTCACGATAAATACTCTCTCAATATATATCATCAAATATCCAGCAATTAGTCATTTATAAAGTTAATATAAATCTGATTTTTTGATAATTATTTTTCTATTTAAAGCAAATAAAAAAACCTTCACGAGGAAGGCCTCTTTTTTGATATATCAAATATTAACCAAATCCATTAGTTAGAACTTCCCATTCACCAGCAGCATTTTTACCTAAATACCAATTCCATCCAATTATATCAGTATCAGGTTCAAAAGCTCCAGCCATCTCTGCGTCTTGTGATGGGATGTAGAAATTAGAAGAGAATACAGCACATTCTGTGATTTCAGGATTAAAACTTTTACAATAATCTAATTCAGAATTAGATTTTTCATCTCATAAATAAGAAAGTTCTTTCATCTCAATTTTAACATTCCATCCATTAGCCTCATTCATGATTGCAGCTTCAGCTGCAGCTAAATCATCTTCAGAATAAATTTCAGAACCAGCTACAGTTGGCTCAGGAATTACATCTTCAGGGATTGTGTTATAAATAATTTCTCCTTGTTGGCATTCTCCATTCATGAAAGCCCATTCTTCACAATAGCTTCCGTCTGTGAACATGCAAAGTCATGCTCCTTCCTCAAGTTGTAAAGTTCATCCATTTTCTTCACAATAAACTGATGCAGGATTAGCAATTTCTACATTTTCGTCAGGATTTTCTATTGGATTTTCAATAGGAGCTGGTTTATTACCACATCCTGAAAGAGTTAAAACACCAGCTGCTAATAGAGCAACGAGTCCAAAAAATCTAGTTTTCATAGCAAAAAATATTAATAAAAATAAAAAAATGCTAATATTGATATAAATAAATAATTCTATTTTTCAAGGGAATAACACAAAAAAGTCCTCGGTTTTGCATAAAAATAAAATCTAAATTACTATCAGTATAGATTTTACTCTTTGTAAAATCATAATATGCAATTATATCCTGAGAACCTAAAACCAAAAAGTTTTTAAAAATTTGACAAAATTATCTTAAATGTTTATAATTTTACCAGCTTTATGATTAAAAATAAAAAATGAAATTAACAAAAATTTTATTATGAATAGCAGCTGTTGCTTTGATTCCATTATGTACAATCGTAATGGCAGATGATTGTTTTGATACAGTAGTTGATAAAGATGAAAACGTGTATTATATAGACCCATTCGACGAATGACGTGTCGCTATAAATAGAGAAACTTTACTTTCTGAATACGGGGATAAAATTAAATGTACAGGAGAAAAAAAAGTTTATACTAGCGAAGAGTATATGGATAAAGTATATGGGGATTTACGTAAGGATGCTCAAAGGCAACAAAGTTATTCTTCATGAGGAAATGCTCTGCTCGAATTAGTAATTTTCATTTTATGAATCGTTGCTATGCGAAAAATTTTCGTTAAAGCCTGAAAACCAGGTATATATTCGATTATACCTATATATAACTTTTACGAATTAACAGATATTGCCTGATTACAGGGGATGTTCTGGAAAGTTTTACTTTGTTGACTTGTATGAATAGGATTATGCTTTTTTATGCCAATATTGTGAATGATATTAATATTTATATGTGTAATCTATGGAGCTGTTGTGGATTATTATGTAGCGAAAAACTTCTGATGGTCCACCATCGCATCAATATTATACGTTATATTTAACCCTATCGCGATGATAATTTTAGCATTTTGAAACTATGAATACAATGATCTTAAATGAGTACAAAAAGAGGAGATAAGAGAAATAGCAAAGAAAATTCAGAATGATGAAGTTATGGGTAAAGAAAAAGTATGAAATATCAACAATAATGTTAATAATACTACGCCAGAAAGAATAGATGAAGAATTTGATGATAATATTCCATCACCAAATAGTACATGAACTGAAGAAGACCCTATAAAATATATAGATCCAACTAATTTTGCATAATTAATTATCAAGATATCGTTACTTAAATTTCAAATTTTTTTATTTGAAAATTTTTTACGAAATCCTACAATTAATTTGTTTTACTGTTTAATTATACGTTGTAATGCCATCAAAGGTCTATTTTACTAAGGAAATTACACCAGAATCTCTAATCAGAATTTATGAAAAGTTATGAGTTGAATTGAAATGAAAAGTTTGAGTAAAAGTTTCCACATGAGAAAGAGGTTCAAAATGATATTTAAAAGCTGATTTAATCGCACCTTTAGTAAAGAAATTGAATGGGACAATAATCGAGTGTAATACAGCTTATGATTGAGCTAGAAATACAGCAGAAGATCACATAAAAGTAGCTGAAGAACACTGATTCACTTCTTTTGCTGATGTGGATATTATGGACGCAAATTGAGAATTTAAGATTCCAGTGAATAAATGAAAACATTTGAAATATGATATTATTTGAGAAAACTTCAAAAATTATGATAGTATTTTGAATCTAGCTCATTGAAAATGACACATAATGGGAGGATTTGGAGCCAATCTAAAAAATCAATCAATCTGAATTGCTTCACGTAATGGAAAAGCTTATATCCATTCCTGTGGACAAACTGAAGATCCAGATGAATGTTGGAAAGTACAATTTGAACAGTGAGATTTTATCGAATCAATGGCAGAAGCAGCCACAGCCGTTGCTGATTATTTGAAAGAAAATAATAAGCCAATTCTTTATATCACAGTGGCCAATGCAATTAGTTTGGACTGTGATTGTGATGCTCATCAGTGAGATCCAGTTATCGGAGATATTGGAATCTTTGGTAGTTTAGATCCTGTCGCAAATGATCAAGCATTTATCGATGCTATATGGGCTACTCATGAAGAGTGAACAAAAGATATTCAGGAAAGAATAGATACTAGAAAATGAAGACATATTACAGAATATGCAGAAAGCCTCGGACTTGGAAGTACAAAATATGAATTGATAAACATTGATTAAATAATCTAATAATCATTTTTATCCGTTTAGAATATACCATGCCATCAAAAAAAATATATCCCCAAAAGCGCCAACAAAAGCAAAAAAGGAAAAAAAGGTTGATAAGAAGTTGTTTGCAAAAAAAAGTAAAGAAATCTTAGAATGGAAATCAAAGAATATTAACCAAAAATGGTTCTTCTCATTAGAAGAAAAAGAGCAAAATTTACTAGAAATGTCATATATAGTAGTTTTACAAATATGTCCTGAATTAAGTTGGGAGGATTATCTAAATCGTTTAAGAATAGCTGACAATTGTAGCAGAACCTCAAAAGCTGTTAAAAAAAGTACAATGAAGTTTCTTCACCTAGATTAGTGATATTAAAAAATAATTTCTCTGGATTTGCATTTTTTAATAATACATCACTTGTTTTTTTGGTCCTAAAAACTATGTTTACCAAGCTTTAATATTTATACCCTTATATGAAAAACAGTCGAACGTTTAAAGAAGAATTTTGAAACTCACATAGTTCGCTAAAACTTATTCTAACCGTAATATTCATAGCAGCTTTATTAGTCAGTAATGTGATAACTTGAAGACAAATTGCTTTGCCATTCTGAATTACAATGACGTGAGCGATTATAATTTTTCCTATTACATATATTTTATCTGATGTTTTTAGTGAAGTTTACGGATATAGACGAAGTAGAATTACTTGTTATATGGGATTTGCCTGTAATTTGGTAATGTCTCTGACTTTCATGGCTGTAATAAATATGAAAGCTCCTGAATATTTTACAAATGTTGAAGCTTATTCTACGGTTCTATGAAATACATGGAGAGTGCTTTGAGCAAGCTTGTTAGCGTATGTAGTTTGAGATTTTGTAAATGATAAAGTATTCCAAAAAATGAAAGCAAAGCATCCACATGACAATAAATGATTTGGATGGAGAGCTATATTATCTTCTTTAGCATGAGAAACTGTAGATAGTTGAATATTTATTCCACTCGCATTTCTAGGTACAATGCCAACCAATACTTTACTTGTAATGATACTCACACAGGTAATATTAAAAGTAATTTATGAGACGATAGTTTTGCCAGTTACAATTGTCGTTACCGAAAAAACTCAAAAATATGAAGATGAATTAGCAATTAATAAAAATTAATAATTCTGTTCCCTTAGCATAGTTTCGGGCCAATTCGTGTAGGAAATTTTTTGATCCAATTTCTTAATTTCCACAATATCTTCATTCTCCAACTCAAAATCGAAAACTTCAAAATTCTCCTTCATCCTTCCAATATGAGAAGTTTTTGGAATAACTATTACATTATTTTGAATAAAAAATCTAAGCATAATTTGAGTAATGGTTTTATTATACTTTCTAGCAATTTTCAATAGAACTTCATTTTCAAATAATCAAAATCTTCACGCTCATAATGGACTTCGAGACTCATGTATACAATCGTGCTTTTGAAGAAAATCATGCATTTTCCACTGTTGCCACATAACATGAGTTTCAATCTGATTTATTGCTGGTTTAATTTCACAGTTTTCATATATTTCCAAAAACTGTTCTTCATTAAAATTCGATAATCAAATTGCTCTACATTTTCACTGTTTATATGCAGTTTCTAGAGCTTTATAAATGCTCAGGTTGTCTCACTTTGGCCAATGAATTAAAATTAAATCAAAATAATCATATCAGAATTTTTGCAATGATATGTCTATTCCTGTCAAAGTGTTTTCATATCATTTAGTTATTAGTTTCGTAGTTACAAAGAACTCTTTTCTATCGATTCACGAAGCTCTGATTGCTTGTCAAACTCATGTTTCATTTTCATAATATTGAGCAGTATCAATCAATCTATATCATGTATTTATTGCATCCCAAACAACGTCTTTAGCTTCATTTTGAGGTACTTTATAAACTCAAAATCAGAGCATTGGCATACTTATTCAGTTATTCAAAGTTACATATTCCATATTTTAGATTTATTTAAGATCTTAACTAAAATTACAACTTACTCAAAGCAATTAAAAAAGCTATTTCTCATCATACAACCAAAATCACAATAATAATCATCCAGATTATTCATGTCTTTTTATCTATCTTTAGATTTTCATCCTTCTTTTCAGTCATAAATAATTGATTTATATAAATGTATTTATGCTTTTAGTTTTTTTAAATCTTTCAACAAACGGGTAAGCACTTTTTCATCCAGCCTAAATCTTTTTGAATCAGAAGTATTATTATCTCCAGATGTTGCAAATGATATACTTGGTTCAGAATCCCAATTTAAACCCACATATACACCTTCATATACTACTCATAAATGTTCACTTTCATGAGATTCCACAGAAAATCCACAACCACGTTTTTTAATTAATGAAGATAAAGTCTTACTTCCATCATCACTACAAAATTCCATCAATTCTGATTCTATTTCATGCATTACTTTTAAAAGCGATTTTGGTGCATTCATTTTTATATAAGCATTAAATTAAAATTATTGTAATCAGAATTTTTTTCTCAAATATCCAGCTAATTCTTCATATTTTTTCTGTTCTTCGTATCATGCAAATTTCCATGAATAACTAAGCATATCTACCACACTTTGATAAACCTTTTTAGCTTGTTCTGGCTCCAATTTTCTAGCATCTGGATAATCAGTTCTCAATCTCTTAGCATAATCTGCACTCAATTTTTGATACTTTTCAGGTAAATCTCACCGTGTGGAAGTGAGCACTGCAATTACAGCATTTACAGCTTTTAGTGTTCTGATTTTATTAATTTCTTCCTTATTACCCAATCTATCATAGTTTTTATTAGCCTTTGCTTTGCTATAATCTTTGGTAAATAGACTTAGTTTTCATACTCATTTAAAGTGATCTTTCCAATATTTATCAATTTTACTTATCTGCACCTTTTTTCATGTTGCATTTATCATTTCATTATTTCACATATAGAATCCAACGTGTGTAATCTCATTTTTTGATTCATAAGTATTTTTAAAGAAAAGTAAGTCTCAGACTTCAGCTTTTGATAAGTCTGTATGCATATTCCCAGTAGATGAAAATTGTTCTCACTGCATCGCAGAATTTCTCTCTATAGTAATTCATACATTCTCCAAAACTACCTGAATAAATCTACTACAATCAGTTGGATCTCATGGTAAATCTCAATTTCCACCAAATTGATATGGACTATCCAAGAATAATTTTGCAATTTGTATAATTAAGTTACGATCTTCAGCTGTTATTGTTTTTGCCATACTAATTTTGTTAAATAGTAAAAACATCAATAATTAAACAATATTTGTATTTTATAAAAATTCAAGCTACATTTTAAGAAAAAAATTATAACTATTTGAAATTAGTCAAGATTTCATTATATATACATGCAGTTCAGCCAAGTCTTCTTTGCTGAAAAACTGTTTTGTTCATAATTGCCTGACCCTTGTTGTGATAACAAGGGTCAGTTTCTTATTTAAGAAAAAGGTTCCCCGAACACGGAGAACCTACCACACCGCTGTGTGCGAAGTTATAGCCTGATTCATTGAGTAGAAGATAATTAACTCAATAAATAGTATAAGGAATTTAATCAAAATATCAATAAATTATTTACTTGAATTCAAGGCAACTCCTAAAGCTCAAGCTGACAATAGGACAAGATACACTAATAATACAGTTTCCATTCATTGATAATTCATATGAAGTAGGGTAGGTAATGCTCAGATTAATAATCACATACACAAAAGTCAGAAAGAAAATCACGGTTTATCAGGTACAACTTTAACTATTCAAACTAAAGCGATAGACATAGTGATATTGAACAGAAATATTCCTATAAATCCGCAAACTGGAGCAATTTCTCAAAGTAAAAGAAATGGTAAAGATAACAAGAGAGAACCAACTCAGATTTTCAACCATCACCATTTATCTGCAAAAAATCCTCATAAAGCCTTTCAGAATTCTAAACAAACTACAAAACTTATTGAAAATAATGCTCAAGTTTTTCGTGAGTAATTTACCAAGAATCCTACGAATGAACGAATAATTATACATATAGTCAAAAGTAAGATGATTATAATCACAGGTAATTTCCAATCATGTTTTTTCAGACTTTCCTTTTTGGCATGTTCTTTGATCTTTTTGTATGGTAAAAAATCTTTTGAACTTCGAGCCATTGTTATTAGTCAAATTCAAAGTAAAGCTAGTCATTCTCGACAGTAGAAATTTCCAGCCTTTCATAATAATGTCCCTAAAATTAATCCTATTCCTCACGGAGCAACAAAAATTCATGGCTCTCTAGCTTTTCACGGATTTAATGCTAAAGTTAAGATTCATCATCAAATATGGAAACATGCATTTCAAAGTCATAGGAAAATCATTGATAATACTGGATATGTCGCTAATATACAAACTCAGATTCACACTAATAGACATCCAATATATGAGATACTCTGAGAATATTCAGTTTTATCTGCGAATATTCACAAAAATAATTGTAAACCAAATGCTAAAATATTATATAATAAAACTCATTGAATGAAAGTTTCAGTAGAAAGTAAATTCAAATTTCGAATCGAAAATACAGCTGCAGCACAGCAAAAATCTACTACCATATGGGAAAAACTTCGAGAGGAGAGTATAGCGACGTATTTTGATTTTGAGAGCATAAAGTAAAAACTTATATGATAAATTTATATACTGAATATCTAATTGCATAAAAAAATCAAAACATTATACACAAGATATATTTTATTATTAATTAATAAAATGATTAGAAAAATCTGTCTTTTGTTATTGTCATTGTTCGTAATTTTTTGATTTTGAGTAAGTTTTGCTAATCCAATTGCACCAACATTATATTGTAATATGTTAAAAGATGTGGAAATAGATAGTTATAGGGTCATTGTTGAGAATGGCGAAAGAAATAGTATAGAAGAATCCAATAATATAGAAAAATCTAATGATCTTTTATGGGGTGTGGCATACAATAATAGAAATAGAAATCGAGAAGTGTATGAACCTAAAGCAAAGGAGTGTATGAAATGCTTTAATTCCCGATATCTCCAATCATCTAGGGTGTATTTATTGGATAAAAGTGTAGATATATGAGATATTACACAAGAAAACATTGATGATAAAGCTATTTTTGTATGAGAAATTAAGAGTTTTGAATGCTCAAACTCTTATTATGATAAGGTGAATATATATAAGATAACTAAGGATTGAAGCAGTTATAACCTAGAATTAAGCAAAACAACTGATGAAAAAATAAAACGTAAAATAAAAAATAATTTGAATGTTTTCCCTTATGCGTGGTTAGTGACTATTATAATAGAAACCCTAGTTCTTTTCTTTGTCTCAAAATTTAATTGGAAAGGAGAACAAATATCTAATAAAAAAATTATTATATTCTGAATAATCCCGACAACAATAAGTCTTCCATTGTTTTGGTTTGTTCTGCCATTATTAATGTGAATCTGAATATGGTATGCTGTCATTTGAGAGTTGTTTGTTATAATTTTAGAAACAATCATAATTAAATATGGACTAAGCATATCACGATGAAAAGCTATAAAAGCAAGTGTATTATGTAATATAGCTTCGCTTGTTCTTTGAGCACTTATTCTTGAGTGGTTAGATTGACTAGTTTATTAACCTATTTATCTTTTTATTATAATTAAAATGACTAAAAAAATCTGATTTTTGTTGCTATCACTATCCGTAATTTTTTGATTTTGAGTAAGTTTTGCAGATATTGTAGAACCAAACACCCACAGGGTTGATAGATGTGTCAAAGTAACAAATCCACATGAAATTCCTTGATACAAATTAATTGTCCGGCGTGATGAATTTGAATTTGGTCTCACCCACTACAGCGTTTATTCTGTCGAAGAAGATGAGTGTTTACAACAGTTCCCACAATGATGATCCACTCGATCAAGTGATTTCCCATATCTAGTCGATGAAAATATAGATATAAGCGCTTTAGATAACTTACCTTCAGAAGAGTTTGAATCTAAATTATGAACTTTTTTTAAGTTAGATGAAGTAAATCCAAATTGATGAAGGGTGAGTGATTCTGATCCAAGGACAGCTGAAACTTTAACATATAAAATAGTAAGGGATTGAGATAATTATAAATTAGAGATTGTAGAAACTGAACAGGGAATAGAATTGGTAAGCGCAGATAGACTTACAAAATTTTTAATTGCACGGATATTAACTATTCTAATCGAAACTATAGTTCTATTCCTTATCGCAAAATTATTTCGAAAAGAAGATCAGATTTCTAATAAAAGATTAATCCTTATTTGAATTTTGGCATCGACAATCACGCTTCCATTATTGCGATTCGTCCTTCCATTATTCGTTGCGGATGAGGCAATTTATATGGTTGTTTGAGAATTGGCAGTAACTTTGGTAGAAATATTTATTATAAAATACTGACTAAAAGTTTCACGAGGAAAGGCTATATTGGCCAGTATTGTTTGTAATTTGTGTTCATTTCTTTTCTGATTATTAGTTTTCTAATTGACTTTTTTGTCTATTTCATTATAAGTAAAAAACGTTTAAATTAAAACAAAAAATAATATGGACAATATGGATATTAAAGCATTCTTAAAGAAGTTTAGAAGCTTCACGGTACAAGATTTCAACCATCTTACGTACGCAATGATTAAGCCAGATGCAGTTCTGGCGAAGGAGGAAATTCTCCAGGATATTGAACGTAGAGGATTCAAGATTCTCTTCCAGCAGGAGTACCAGCTCTCACAAGAGCTCGCACAGGATTTCTATTCTGAACATGCTGGAAAGGGATTCTATGACCGTCTCGTGGCTCAGATGACTGCTGGACCAGTCGTTGTTCTTATCCTCGAAAAGGACGGAGAAATTCCATGTTTCCAGGTGTGGAGAGGTACGCTCGGCGCTACTGATCCAGGGAAAGCTACAGAGGGAACTATGAGACACTTCTATAGCTACAAGCTTTTCGGAGGACCTGAGGCGTACAAGGCAGAAAAAGCAACGAACTGTTTCCATGGGGCAGATTCTGTTGCATCAGTTATCAGGGAGAGCAACCTTGTTCTCTATGATATTGCCATGAATTCTTAATTCAAAAACAATTACTTAAAGGGGCAGGTTATCTATCTGCTCTTTTTTGATTTTCATTTGAAAAAAAAATAAGGAATTGTACAATAAATAAATATTTATTTTCGTGATAAACTATGTTTCATTACTTCCAGTGAAAAGTAGAAAAGAAAGGCTGAATCACATTATTGATTCATGACTTTATCGGAATTCAGGTTTCTTATGCATGAAGAAAATCTGAGTGAGAATTCTATCTTTTCCCAGTTTATGACGAGAATAAGAGAACAGTTCAATATTTTGCATTCGATACGTTGGAGCAGAAACAGATTTTTGAGCAATTCTTAAAAGTAAATGGAATCTGAAGTAAAACAGCATTTCAACTCGCTCAAACTCCACAGGAAGAACTTTCAAACGCAGTCAAAAATATGGATGTGAAATTCTTTCAATCCATTCCGTGAGTGTGACCAAAATGAGCAAAGAAAATATTGCTTGAACTCAAAGATTCACTTAATGTGAACGAATTATCATCTCTCGATGTAGATCAGAAATTGTTCAAAGATATTGTAAAATCTATGCGTTGACTAGGATATGAAGCGGAGAGTGTAAAGAGAGTTTTGCTTACATACAAAGAGCCAATCACTAAAGAAAAAATGCCAGAAATTATCAAACGAATTATATCACAGCTTTAGAAAATCAGATTATTCTCATATGTTTAAACTAAAAACGATATTAAATTTATACTGAACCAAAATAAAATACGCATTGCGAGTAGTTTTTTTTATTGCTATGATTTTTGCGATTAGAACATATGTAAACTATTTAACTGTGGTGGACTCAATTGAAACAGTGAATGCGAGAACTGCGTCAGTTCAAAATGAAATGGATTACGCTCAAAATTTTCAGAAAAAATATTTAGCTTCAGATTATGGATATCTTTTCCTTGCGCATGATAATTCAATGATATTTAATGGGGAGGAGATTATACTTTTCAAATCTTCTGAAGATGTAGTGGAAACGTGATTTAATACAGATTTGACTCATATTCCATATCGTCCAACAGAGGAAGAACAGAGAAAAATGATGGAACCAATGAAAGCTTGGAATTTATATTTAAGCGAGACTTGGGATAAAATAAAATAATAATTTATAACTACGTAAAATATAATGTTGACTACATTTTCAATATTCTGGATATTAAACATATTTTATCAAGTCATAGCTACATTTTTGGTATATTGAATTCATTTATGTGAATCGTCATATCCAGCATTAATACGTGAATGAATACGGTTATTATTCCTATTCGTAGTTTTGATTTTATGATTCAAGAAATTCAAGCCATACTGGAAACATTGGAAAAAAACTTGGATAGCATTTATAATCTTGATTGTAGTTTCAGTCTTATTTTCTCTTTTGAAAGATGTATCACAAAGTAATATGTTTATCTGAATTAAATACTGATTCCGGTGGACATTTATCCTAATCTCTGCGAGTTTCTTCGGATATGTGATTTCAGAGAAATGGCAAAAATCTAAACTAATTCAAATCATTCCACGAGTTTTAGTCTGAATCGTTTGAGCAGGATTTTTGTGGCAATGAGC
>JAEEGL012180328.1_pt1 | contig 13120 bp, 8 predicted proteins | sample 9134231 | NCBI WGS metagenome assembly JAEEGL01 (sample SAMN16246548, study PRJNA631951) | gut metagenome | biome: gut microbiome; feature: rumen; material: fiber-attached | host: Bos | place: Iran: Karaj | collected 2018-10
AGGCTCAATATATAACGAATAAGCAACTGGCTCGGCGGAGCCAACGCATAGCATTCTGGAGGTTTTAAGCGGTTCGCATTTGTCAATTAGAGAATTTCTGTGCTATCTGTGCTATCTGTGTGAGATTAATTAGTTTTCGTTATCGTTATCGTTATTGTACGAAGTAACTCTTTTTATTCCAAACTTTTTTTATTTCAGATTATGTGATTGTCAAAAAAATACCTTACATTTGCGAGTTAAAATAAAAACAGAGTTAAATCTGATATCGTTTTTTAAACAACTAAATGCCGTTGGTGCGGCCGTGTGGTACACGTAAAACTTCGCATTATTATGAAAAAATTTACAATCACTTGCTACCGCGAGACAAAAACCTACCCGGAAAGCAAACGTAAGGAAATGATGGACTACTACCTGGAAGGCATGGCATGTTGTGAGGGGAGTGAACAAGAACGCTACACTCATATCTATTTTGACCTTGCTGCAGGTTTGGAACATTGTACCGATGAATGTATGTGGTAATCCGGGGGTGTTAAAGCCCTATCATGGAAGAAAAAAAGACTGAAAACACTCAGAAAGAACCGGTTTATGTAGAAAAGCCAGACAAAACAATAGTCAGAACTAAGCATCCAAGACTTGAAATCCGAGTCCTGGATGCTAATTGTACGCGCAAGCAACTGGAGCATGCGCTTAGGATGGCGTATGAGTGGGTGAAGCACCAGAATAGAATTCCCCATGATGTTAACGAGCAAGGTGAATAAATAGATTGATCTGATATTAGAGAAAACAAATATGGTACCATTAGAAGAACAATTTGACGATTTCAAAGTTGCAGATGATGCTTCCAATATGGAGGTTACAGTAGCTAATACTATTGCAGCAAAAGAGTTAACCGAAGTTGAACAATACAAGGAGGAAGTGCTAGATGAAACGCTTGCTATGGCAGAAAACCCCAAGGATGAACTAACTCAATTGGTGGTTGGTTACATTCAAGCTATGGGTGATGTTGACCAAGTTAATATATGCAGTTACGATAACGGTAATGGAGTAGCACTTGATGGTTGGGGATTTACTGGTGATGAAGACCTTAATTCCATTGATCTTTTCTTGAGTGTATATCAAGACCCTATTGATGGAAAACGCATTTCCGCTAATGAACTCGACAGACATTTTAATTGGCTTTATAGATTTTTTGAACAGTCTCAGAACGGAAAGGTGCTTGGAAAGATACAAGATACAACAAGCGATTTGTATCAAGTTGCTGACCTTATCCACAGCACGGAGAAGATTGACCGAATTCGTCTATTTCTTCTAACGAATGCTATTGCACCTGCTAATTACGAAAAAGAAGCTACAGAACTTGAAGAAGGAACTTCTTGCGAATATATTATATGGGACGCCAAGCGTGTAATGCGCCAAAACAACATTATATCAGGTAAAGACCCTATTGTCGTTGATTTTGACGCTGACTATAATAGCCCTCTGCCATGTATTCAGATGCCTGATGTTTCAGAGAATGTTGCTTGTTATCTTTGTGTGATTCCTGGTACTATTCTCTCGCAGATTTATCATAAATATCACCAGCAGATTTTGGAACAAAATGTACGTACATTCCTTCAGTTTAAAGGAGCTAGCAACAAAGGTATCCGTGATACAATGATTGGGCATAAGGCTACATATAGGGAAAGGCTGAAAGGTATAGAAGATTCCGACCCTGAACCAGACATGTTTTTTGCTTACAACAATGGTATTTCTACAACAGCTGCTGATATTTCCATTCGTAAATCTGAAAATGGAATGGAAATTACCCGAATAAAAGATTGGCAGATTGTGAATGGTGGTCAGACAACAGCTAGTATAAATGCTGTTTATGGTATGAAAGGGGTAAATATCAGCAAACTCTCTAAAGTATTTGTTAGTATGAAAGTGTCTGTCATCAAAGACAAAGAAAAACAAGGCACTATTGTACAGAAGATTTCCAAATTTGCTAATACCCAGTCTGCAGTTAAGAAATCAGATTTCAATATAAATGAGCCATTCCTGGTCGAAATAGAGAATCAGTCGCGAATGGAATGGTGTAAAACTCCAACTGGTAAGCCTGTTAGCAAATGGTTCTTTGAGCGAACTCGCGGTCAATATCTTGACAAAGCCAAGCGTAATAAGACTGCGGAAGCAGAACGTGAATTTTATGCTGAATATCCAAAGAATCAGATGTTCGATAAAACAATGCTGTCAAAGTTTATGATGGCTTGGATGGAGAATCCTTCGAGTGTATGTAGGGGTGGAGAGAACAACTATGCATCATTCTTTAGTCGCATCAAGACTTTAGGAATTAAATTTGATGCGAATGTATATCATCGTACTATAGCTAAAGGTATTTTATTCAGAGCTATAGATGCTTTTTATGGAAAAGATGGTATAGCTCTCCCTGGTTATAAATCAAACATGGTAGCATATACACTTTCTGCGCTTGGTTACCTTTCTGGCAAAAAACTTGATCTCGTATCTATTTGGAATGAACAGAATGTAATGAGTCTTTCTGTGTTGAATAATATGACGATTGATTTATATAGCGTTTATGCTAAGTTGCTTATTGGTCAACATCATGTTTCATACAAAATTAAGGAACCTTATACAACCACAGAAGGCAAGAGGCGTAATCGTATTATAAATGTTGATATACCTAAAGAAGAGTTGGATAAGTTAAAACAGACTACGCTCTTTAAGGTTCTTGAATTTGTAAAGAAAATTGAACCAGTCATTTGGGATCATATCGTCAATGTTGATGCAGGAACCAATATTAATGAATGGACAAAGTCAACTCGTTGTTGGGATACTTTGAAAGCTAAATTAAATAGTATGGAATCTGGTTCTGCTATGCCTAAGGATGTGTTAGCTGCTTCAAGTGACCAGGAAAATGAAATAAACGAAGCTCAGCAGGCCTTTATTACTCAAGCAGGTGAAATTGATGCAGAAGTTTGGTTTAGTATTAACAAATGGGGTAAAGACCATGATGGTCTTACACCTGTAGAAGTTTCCTTTATTGGTAATTTCGCATATATGGTTAGACGAGGTCGCCCATATACATACAAGCAAGCCAAGTGGGCTTTGTCCATTTATGAAAAAGCAGAAAATGCTGGATGGCAGAATAACCTGTAAGTAGCAATGTAGATGGAAGATTATCTCGACCAAGAAGTAGAACATGTAGAAGCATTTGCTGGACCATCGATTCAGTTCTCGCATATTGAGTCTGACACAACAGGGCTTCGACCTTATCAGCAGCAAATGAAAGAGGATGTCTATTCCCTTTGGGATAAAATGGACAACCTTATGATTCAGATGCCTACAGGTACTGGTAAGACAATTGTATTCACTTCTGTGGTTCGTGATATTCAACGTTGGTGCAAAAGTCATAGTTCAGAGTCAAAGATTCTTATTGTAGCCCATCGCAAGGAGCTCATTACTCAAGCTAGTGGCAAACTTAAGGATATTCCTCATGGCATCATAATGAGTGGTGTAAAGCAGGAAATGCAGCATATGGTTCAGGTCGCAAGTATACAGACTTTTATGTCGTGTCGCAACTACGAGACTATGCGCCATTATCGCTTTGATTTTATAATTATAGACGAAGCTCATCATAGTATTGCATCTGGTTATCAAAAATTGTGGGATATGTATCCTCATTCTAAAAAACTTGGTGTAACTGCCACTCCCTGGCGAATGAATCATTGCGGCTTTCGCTCTTTATTTTCTGATATTATTCTCTCCAAGCCAATAGAATGGTTTGTAAACGAAGGCTATCTGAGCAATTACGATTATATAAGTATTCGTCGCAACTCAGAAACTCAGAAAGCAGTTAACTCTATCGATCGTTTTGGTGTTGATGGAGACTACTTGGAATCAGAATTGAGCAATGTATTCGACTGTGATCATATTCGAGCAGAATTATATAAAAGTTACAAGAAATTTGCAGAAGGAAAAAAAGGCATTATTTATGCTATTGATCGCAGACATGCTGCAAATATTCAAAACCTGTATGCCTCACATGGTGTAAGTATATGCATGATTGACGGAACTACACCTGCAGAAGAAAGACAAAATATCATAGATGATTTTAAGGCAGGTGTCGTTCAAGTGATTGTGAATGTAAACATATTCTCTGAAGGATTTGATTGTCCTGATATAGAGTTTATACAATTAGCTCGGCCTACGAAGTCTCTTACGATGTATCTCCAGCAAGTAGGTCGTGGCTTGCGAATATCAAAGGAAAAGGAAAAGAGTCTTATTCTTGACAATGTAGGTCTTTACAATCGATTTGGTACTCCAATGGCTAATCGTCATTGGCGACATCATTTCAACGGTAGCAAAACGCGAGGTGAAGATGGATGGAATGATGGTGGATTACTTACTAAAGACATCGACATCTGCGACCGCGAACCTGATTATTCAGAGGGTAATGAAGAGATGGAGATTGTTGAACATGCAGAAGGAAAAAATCAAGTTCGCTCATCGGAGTCAGAAGATACAGAGCGAGGTATTGGTGAGTACAATGTATTTCGTGATAGGAAGACAGGTCTCTATGGTGTGTGCGATAGAAAGAATAGAACTATTGTACCTCCAATGTATGAAGACATGCATCCTTATCATAAAGGTTATATTCCCTTTAAACTCAATGGCAAATGGGGAATTATGCTCAAAAACGGTACTGTCAAGGTGAAACCTAAATACTTTTATATAGGTCCTTTTACAGAAGGAGTAGCAGAAGTTAAGAATACAGAATTTTCTGATAGCTATTACATAAACAGTAATTTAGAAAGAATTTAAAGAATGGCAACAGTAAAAAAAGATATAGAAGAAGTTTCTGATAAAATAAACAACGTTAAGAAACTTGTTAGAAAACGCGTGGAGTCTTTGGATTATAAGGATATTCCAGAAACACCTTTGTCAGAAAACTCTTTATGGAAAGAATTATCATTCTCTCACCCTGAACGAGTCGTTCGTTTAGGTACTTTATTTAGTGGCATAGGTGCTATTGAACATGCATTTCAGCGTTTAGGGCTAAAGCACAGGATTATGTTTGCTGGTGATATTGAACCTAACTGCAAAAAGAGCTATATGGCAAATTATGACATTAAAGAAAAAGATTGGTTTACTGATGTTAGAGATTTTGACGCAAAACCATATAAAGGAAAAGTTGATTTTATAGTTGGTGGCGCTCCATGCCAAGCCTTTTCGATGGTTGGCCATAGACTTGGATTTGAAGATGCTCGTGGAACATTATTCTACGAATTTGCACGTGTTGTAAAAGAATGTCAGCCAAAAGTTTTTCTGTTTGAAAATGTAAGAGGTCTTCTTAATCATGATAAAGGAAGAACTTGGCATGTTATTCATGACATTTTTGAAGAGTTAGGATATGATGTTAAATATCGAGTTTTAAATAGTTGTGACTATGGTATTCCCCAACATCGTGAGAGAGTATTTTGTTTAGGTTTCAAAAAACCAACAAAATTTGAATATCCAGCTCCAATTAAATTGGAATACAAAATGTATGATTTCTTAGAAGACTATATAGATTCTAAATATTTTCTAAAAGAAAAGGGGATTAAATTTGTAACTAGTCACAAAAATAGAGAAAAAAGTTACACTCAAATAAATGGAGATGTAGCATTGTGTCAAAAAAGAAACCAAGAATTTAATTGGCATGGAGATTTTGTATATCATCCCGATTCAGAATTGACACCAAGTGATGAAAAATTTGATGAATTTATTTTTGATGTCAAAGACGTTGAAGAAAAATATTATCTTTCAGAGAAAGTAGCCAAATATGTTTTGGCTGGTGGTACAAAAAATTTTAAAACTTCTACAGAAACAGATCTTGATATTGCACGCCCATTACTTCAATCTATGCACAAAATGCATAGAGCAGGAGTAGACAATTATGTAACTCATAAAGGTAGAATTAGAAAACTTACACCTCGTGAATGTCTAAGACTAATGGGATTTAAGGATAGTTTTAAAATAGCTGTGTGTGATACAGCAATGTATCAACAGGCAGGCAACAGTATTGTTGTTGATGTTCTTATAGCTCTTTTAAAACAAATGGATATTACTCAATATGGCGTAAAAAATGGCTAATAATAATTTTAGATATATTGACGATTGGGCTTCAATCCGTCTTGTAGATAGCTTCGTAAAGGAAAATAAAGCGGGAAGTGGCAATGGTGAAGCAAGTTTGTATTTGGGCAGCAAATACGATCCTGATATTTTTGACTTTTTTGGAGAGGAAGCTTTTGATGCGCATTGTACTATTTTAAAAGATGACATATTGGATTATTTAGAGGCTGTTAAATGGGAATATATTGCGCATAGATTTGCATATAGAAATAAAGTGGATCTTGAGTCATGGAACAAAAAAGTAGAAGAAGTCCGTTCTTTACCAGAAGAGTTGCATTTTAATCTTACTAGAAAGCGATTGCAAGATAAAACTGGAAGGGTTTATGCACAAGAATTGGCGTATAAAAGAAGTTCTGGGCTTTCCATTGATAATAATCCAAGGGCATATGTCTATGATTTGATACGTAGAATTGCTATACCTGAGGTGTCGTTCTTGATGCTTACTAAAACTGGCGATTGGGGGGAATATATCGCAAAATTATATTATGACCCGAATAATATAGAGTACTAGATTGTTGAACATAAATTTAATAACATATGAGCTTAATTGGAATATATAATAATACAGACAACAGTCATCGACAAGAAATGTTTTTGGATTACCTAAAAAAAACAGGACTGAAAGAATCTTCATATAGGCAGTACGCAATAACTCATCCTAGTAATGAGACTATTCTATCTATCGTATATGATGTCGCAAAAAAGAATAGTTTGTTTGAAGTTGTAGATTTAATTCAAGTTCAAAGTATTTATAACAAAGTAAAAGAAACTGATGCCAACAACAAAGTGAATAACGCTTTGTCAGCTACAATATTCAACTATAAAAAATTTCTTGATTATCTTGAAACAGATAATAATCTAGAAACACAAAAGCGCTCAGATACCACCCCTCTTTCTCTATATAAGCAAGATTTTCCTACATTTTGGGCAAATGAAAAATATAAATGGGAGGCTGTTCAGCAATTCCAAAATAAATGGGATATAGAAGCGGAAGATTTCAGTTCGATGATAAAGGAAGCAACGATAAAACATAATAACCTGTTAGCTTCTCAGAATTATTTCCCAGTAGGAATGATACAAGGATTTGCAGAAGTAGATAAAGAACGGACAAGAAGCATGTTTCGAATGCTATTTGACGAAAGTCAAGATTTAGCATCACGTATTAACAGATTTATTGAAGAAGCAGAATCTTTACGAAAAACTCATGACTCAGACTGGAAAAATCATTATCAAGACCTTAGGGCTATTAGTGTCTATCTGCTTTCACGCTATCCTGAGAAATATTACATTTACAAATATACCGAATTAAAAAGAACAGTAGATATTCTCGGAGATAATTTCTCATTTAAAGGGAAGAATGATAGCGGAGCGTTTTATGCTTCCTGCGTAGAATATCTCAACGGTTTGTGCGAAAAACTTTCTGCAGATGAAGAATTATCTAATATGATGCATGAAAGACTTGATGGTGATGATAGTTTGTATAAGGATGAAGCAAGACATATTACAACTACAGATTTCTTCTTTTATGTAGGTAAACGCCTTGATGTAAAACGCTTAAATCCAAATGCAATCGATGCGAACAAAGAAGGTGATGACGATAATATTGAAACTCCAAATGACAAGCCAAGTTATTGGGTTTGTGCTCCTGGTGAGGGCGCACGTAAATGGCAGGAATGTTTGGATGAAGGTGTGATGTTGTTGGGTTGGGATGAGATGGAGGATTTTCGTGATTATGATTCACGCCAGGATATTGTGGAACGTTTGCGAGAAGTTTATGGTAATACTGAAAACGCTTATACTAATGATAGTCTTGCAATATGGCAATTCTGTCGTGAAATGCGTCCTGGAGATATAGTGTATGTAAAACGCGGATTGACTTTGATTGTCGGACGAGGAGTAGTGAAAGGTGGATATCAATATAATGGGGAACGATATGAATACAAAAATAGTCGTGCTGTAGAGTGGACTCATTCTGGTGAATGGGAATATCCCAAACATTTACCTATGAAAACTTTGACCCGTATCGATGATTATAAAGACATGGTAGAGCGTCTTGAAAGTTTGTTCGACCCTCAGGAAAAGATTGAACAGATACCTTTCAATGCGAAAACACTTATTGATTCTGTCAAAAAGACAGGTCTTCTTTATGATGACAAACTAATAATGCGATATGCTTGCTCATTGATGACAAAACCTTTCGTCATTCTGAGTGGTTTGGCAGGCTCTGGTAAAACCCAATTAGCATTGGCTTTTGCTAGAACTATGAGCGAGAATGTGGATCAGCAACTTTGTGTCGTTCCTGTAGGTGCCGACTGGACTAATCGTGAACCTCTTCTAGGTTATCCTAACGCACTAAAATTGGATGAATACATACAACCTGAGAGTGGAGCTCTGCAAATCATGATGCGAGCATTAAGAAATCCTAATAAACCGTATTTCCTCGTTTTAGATGAGATGAATCTAAGTTACGTGGAGCGTTACTTTGCCGACTTCCTATCTGCATTAGAGAGTCATCAAGAAATTCCACTTTGGGAGAAACCTGACGATTGTGATTCAGAGGTTCCTGCTAAGATTGCTCTGCCAAAGAATTTGTTTATTATAGGAACTATAAATGTTGATGAAACGACCTATATGTTCTCACCAAAGGTACTTGACCGCGCGAATGTCATAGAGTTTAAAATCTCTGATGATGAAATGGATAGATTCTTGAAGCAGGATATGAAAATTGATGTGGCAGCTGCTGACAGTATGTGTGCCAACATGGGGCAGGACTTTGTAGAGAAATCAACAAAGAAGGATGCCGACAGTAGTGAGTTGGCTCAAAAGACGTTGATTAGTTTCTTTAGAGTACTGAAGAAAGTTAATGCTGAGTTTGGTTATCGCTCTGCAACAGAGATTTATCGTTTTATTTCAAATGCCAAGTCATGTAATGATGGTATGACAGAAGACGAAATTTTGGATGCTGCAATCGTTCAAAAACTACTGCCTAAGTTGCATGGTAGTCGTAAGAAGTTGGAACCAGCTTTAAAGGCTCTTTGGGGATTATGCATGCAGGACGAACATACAACAGAAGCTATTACTCGCGATAATGTAGCCTTTGCTAAGTTCCCAGAATCTGCTGATAAGATTCAACGAATGATGCAAACTGCCCTTGATAATGGATTTACAAGTTTTGCAGAAGCATAAATCATGCAAGTAGAAAAGCTAGAAATCCCCATTACAGGCAACTTTGGCTTAATAAAGCTATGTGTCTATCCCGCCTCAGGCAATTCCTTGTTGTTTGAAGAAGAAGATGCTGTGGATTATGGCGAATCAAAGTGGCAACTACAAGAAGGAGGTTCGTATGAATATGAATTAGTAGATGAGAATAATCGTGTCTATCAATTCGTGCAGGAGGATGAAATAGTACATTATTCTCATTCACCTCGCCACCCTAATGCTGGAACTCTAAAGACAGGTATATATGTTGGTTACTTGTCGCTTGCAATAAAAGACGTAGAACTCAACTGCGAGATTGCTAAAGTTGGTTTGGAAATCAAGTCAGTCAAGGCTGAATATCGAACAGATTATCGTAAAATGCTGGAAGATATTACTGCATACTATACAGATTTAGTATTGATGCAAGGTAGTCCTGTAACACAAAAACTAGAGATTGATAATGATACTCCTCAACAAACTCTCTACCAGCGTTATGCTTTTGTCAGAAGTATTGTGGAAAGTCCGGCTTTTCAAGAAGCGATAAATAAGATAATCGCTAATCCTGTGCGTAAGTGGGAAGAAACTATTGTGGAACGGAATATTAGTAACGTAAAACGTTTAAGCCGTAGAAATATTCATCAAATAGCATCTGCCAAAGATCGCATCCCTGTACACAATAGCAAAGATATTGGTTTACCTGAAGGATTAAGTTCTGTTCCTCGCACATTAACTGTTGCTTATAAACGTGATACTCTTGATAATCAAGAAAACCAGTTTGTAAAGTTTGTACTTCGTTCTTTTGGTTCTTTTTGTTCAGAACTTCGTAGCAAGAAAAATGCAAACGAACGATTGAAAGCAGAAATTGACAAAACAATGGATGTGCTAAATGGGCATCTGAGTACACTCTTCTTTAAGCAAGTTTCTATGCCTTCTCAACTGAATTTAAATAGTCCTGTGCTTCAACGTAAAGAGGGCTATAGAGAAATTCTTCAAGCATGGCTTATGTTTGATCTTGCTGCAAAACTTTCGTGGAGAGGAGGTGACAATGTCTATGAAGCAGGAAAGAGGAATGTGGCAGTATTGTATGAATACTGGGTGTTCTTTAAGCTCTTAGAGGTTATTAGTCGTGTGTTTGATATAGACCCAGTAAGTGTCAATAAACTTGTCAAAACAGATTCAGATAGAATTAATCTCGAGATTCAGCAAGGCAAGATGACTATGATAGAAGGGGTATATGATGCTGGAAGTCGAAAGTTTAATGTGAGGTTCTATTATAATCGTACATTTGTACATACAAGAGAAGATGAGGATTTAGATAAACCCGGTTCGTGGACTATGAATATGCGTCCAGACTACACACTTTCTATATGGCCTGGTGAAATTAGTATGGAGCAAGCAGAATGTGAAGACTTGATTGTTCATATTCATTTCGATGCAAAATATAGAGTAAACAAGATAGACCTAGGTGTAGATGATTCAATGAATGAAGAGCAAATGTCTGAAGCATTGCTTAATGAAAAGAAAGAACAGGAAGAAGGAATTTATAAAAGAGCAGACTTGTTGAAAATGCATGCTTACAAAGATGCTATTCGTCGTACAAGTGGCGCTTATATCCTTTATCCAGGTTCTGTTCAACGTAGATTAAAGGGTTTTCATGAAATAATTCCTGGATTAGGAGCCTTCTGCCTTACACCTTCAAACTATGATGAAGAACTCATTACTCTTCAGGTTTTTCTTCTGAAAATAGTTGAACACATGCTAGACCGTACTAGTCAGCGCGAAAAGTTATCTTATTATACAAATCGTGTGTACAACACTCCTTCTGCACAGGTGCATAAACAAATGCCTGAACCATCTGGAGAAAATCGTGATTTCTTACCAGATGAAACTTGGGTTGTGTTAGGTTATGTGAAAGATGACAAGCAGTTGGAATGGATTCGCAAAACAGGTCTATATAATTTCAGGACAGGCACTCAGAATGGTTCTGTGCGTTTAAGTCGTAACCTTGTTTCAAGTCGATATATTCTTTTGCATAATCATGGTGAGAGTATTGATTTCATAAGACTATCTGATGAAGGACCACGAGTATTCAGACGTTCTGATTTGATTCGCATGGGATACCCTAAATCTGATGATGAAGAAAAAAAGAAAGATGATATATATATAGTTTACAGATTAGAACCTGAGAAAACAGAAGATGAATGGGCTCAATACAAATGGCATATTAGTGATGTGACTGACAATAGAGGAAACAGAATTGCTATACCAGAACCTGTTAAATTGACTGACCTTATGAAGAAAGTAAATAAGGAATAAAAACCTCCAACTAACATCTAATCTCAAACCGTCTTATGGATTGTCTTACTCCACAACAACGACATGCGAATATGGCTGCTATCCGCTCGAAGGATACGAAGCCGGAGATGATTGTGAGGAAGGGTTTGTGGAGTAGGGGATTCCGATTCAGGCTGAATGATAAACGACTGCCCGGACATCCTGACCTGGTGCTGAGGAAGTACAGAACCTGCATTTTCGTAAATGGGTGCTTCTGGCATGGACATAACGTGGCGGAGCCACGGATGTCTGATGGAAGATGTCTGATGGAAGATGTGATTGAAAGTTCGGAGTGCTGCAAGATTCCAAAGACGAATCGTGAGTTCTGGGTAGCGAAGATTCGAAGGAATAAAGAGCGGGATAAGGAGGAACAAAAAAAGCTGGCTGAGATGGGCTGGCATTGCATTACTGTATGGGAATGCGAACTGAAGCCTCAGAAACAGGCTGCTACTCTCGATTCGATTGCATACACCCTAAATCATATCTGGCTGCAAGACCATACGGTAAGAAGTCGGAAGGAGTATTCTTTACCTGAGGAAGAGTCTATGATGGCAGCAGAAGAGGGCTGATGGATGAAGGATGAAGTAAGATGTATGATGTAAGAGGGATGAAGGATGATGTAAGATGTATGATGTAAGATGTAAGATGGCTAATGGATGATGTCTGAGGGATGAAGGATGAGGGATGAGGAACAGGAGGATTATGAGAGTATGCCTGAGTTTAAGCGATATTCAGAATTTATTAGAATCAGAGGGTGCGGAACAAAGTCCCCCCCAATTTACCTAATTCTGTGTTGTGCGAATACACCTGTGTAGTCATGATGTTAGCTTTCAACTCGCAAGTTTATGATATTTTCATGAAACTGTCATTTCTTTTTTTTGAAAATTTGCGATAAAAGCGTTACAGTTGTTACAGTGTTACAGTTGATTTTTTGACTACCAATAGTCAAAAAGTAAGTTATTATATATATATATATATAATAAAAATTTTTTTTGAAGAAAATAGCGAATTTTTAACTGTAACACTGTAACACTGTAACACCAAAAATCATAACAATCCGAGAGAATTTATGAGCGTGCTTTTTTGCGTGTCTTTTTTGGCATTTTATTTGCAAACCGCCCCTTTCATTGTCGTATCTTTGCATAGGCAAAACAAAAGAAAAATTGCCTCGTGCGCACACGAAAAAAAATTCGTACGCACACCAGTAAATTTTTGGACGAAAGACGAAGGACGTAAAACGATAACGAAAACGAAAACTAATTAAGTCACACGGAAAGCACGGAAACCACTCTAAGTTTGCATCGACTAAGAATAGATCGTATAAATCTTGCTTAGTTAGGTTCGATTCCCGACCTTTGTTGTAAGAAGGAGGAACCGGCCTGCTGGAGAGGGAAACTTAGGAAATCACGGGAAAAAA
>JAEEGL014470660.1_pt1 | contig 13120 bp, 5 predicted proteins | sample 9134231 | NCBI WGS metagenome assembly JAEEGL01 (sample SAMN16246548, study PRJNA631951) | gut metagenome | biome: gut microbiome; feature: rumen; material: fiber-attached | host: Bos | place: Iran: Karaj | collected 2018-10
GAAATTGCGAAATTATTCAATGAAGAATATGGAATTGGATGTGATCTTGAAATCATTCCAATGACTGGATATAAGAGAGATATGACTTATGCTGAAACAAAGAAACTATGGATAATGCCATCTCCAAATCTCCCAACTCCAACTACCGCTTTATGTTATAACGCTACATGCATTTTTGAAGGTACTAATATCGCTGAAGGAAGAGGAACTACTGCTCCATTTGAAATTGTTGGTGCGCCATTTATTGATCCTTATGTTTTGGCTGACAATTTAAATAAATATCAATTTAAAAATGTTTATTTCCGCCCAATGTATTTCACTCCAACATTTTCAAAATATAAAGATGAAATGTGCGGTGGTGTTGAATTGCATATCTTAGATGATAAACTAGAAAATGTGGTTAAAATTGGTTGGGCAATGCTTTATGAAATTAGAAAGCTTTATCCAAATGATTTTAAGATTAACCCTCCTTATAAAGAAGGCGCAAAATGTTTCTTTGAACTCAATACTGGTTGTGGATATGTAAAAGAAGATAAATATAGTATTGATGAATTATTTGATATTATTGATAAAGATACTAAAGAATTTATGAAAACAAGAGAAAAATATTTATTATATTAATAAGGAAATAATATGAAATATAATGTTAATGATTTAACTATAAAACAAAAATTAGGTCAACTTATGTGGGCTGGCTTTGATGGATATGAATTAACTAAAGAATTAAAAGAGTTAATTGATGAATATAAAATAGGAAACATCATTTTATTTACTCGTAATATCAAAGATATTAAACAATTATATGCTTTAGATAAAGAGATTCATGAATACATAATTGAAAAGACCGGAATAATGCCATTTATCTCGATTGACCAAGAAGGAGGAATGGTAACTCGTATTATGGATGGAGCTACATTCTGTCCTGGCAATATGACTCTTGCGACGGCAACTGTCGATGATGCAAAGAAAATTGGTGTTATCATGGGCGAAGAATTACGTAGCCTTGGTATCAATTACAATTTGGCTCCTGATGTTGATGTTAATAATAACCCAAATAATCCAGTAATTGGGGTAAGAAGTTATTCTGATAACCCTGATGTTGTGGCTAAATTCGGTAGTAGCTTCATCGAATGTATCCAATCAACTGGTGTTATCGCCACTGCTAAGCATTTCCCTGGCCATGGTGATACTAACACTGATAGCCATAAAGCTTTAGGCTGCATTAATCATCCACTAAGTAGATTAGAAGAAGTGGAACTTGTTCCTTTCAAAAAGGTTAGTGGAACTGTTAAATCAATAATGACTGGACATATTTTGTTTCCAGCATTAGAGCCAGATGGTGTTCCAGCCACATTATCGCATAAAATCGTTACTGGTATTTTACGTGAGAAAATCGGTTATGAAGGAATCATTACATCAGACTGTATGGAAATGAAAGCTATTGATGATCATTATACTACTGAACGTGGTTGTGTAATGGGTCTTCAAGCAGGCCTTGATCTTGTCATGGTTTCTCATACTTATGAAAAACAAGTTAAAGCAATTAAACTTATTCATGAAGCATTTAATAATAATGAATTAAGTATCGCTGATATTGATAAAAAAGTTGAAAGAATTCTAAAAGTAAAAGAAGAATCTTATGATTTAATGGATGAATATTTCTACAAAAAGAATTTTGATCAAGCAAAATCAATCATTGATGATGTAGAGCATAAGAAGATTGCTGCTAGAATCGTAGATAACTCTTTAACTTTAGTTAAAGGTGAAAACATAAAACAAGGATTAAAGACTCTTGTGATTACGGCTGAACCATTTGCGACAACTATTGCGGAAGATAAATTATCTAACCGTAGTATTGGTGATGCAATTAAAATGGCAGGATTAAAAGTTGATGTTGAAAAGATCACTGTATCTATTGATGAAGAAAGAATTAATGAACTAGTGAATAAGGCAAAAGAATATGAGCAAGTTCTTGTTTGTACATATAATGCGAATATGTTTACTAATCAAGCAATGCTTGTTAATGCTTTAGATAAATTAAATAATAACTTATTTGTTTTATCAACAAGAAGTCCTTATGATTTATTTAGATTTAGACAAATAAAGAATTATTTATGCTTATATGAATATTCACCTAATTCGGTAAATACAGTTGTAAAATATCTAGAAGGAGAGGTTAGACCAACTGGAAAACTTCCAGTTAATTTATCCCGGCGAGTAGGAGTGGGAGCTTCTCTTTATGTCGGTCTTGCTGATTATCCGATTGAAAAGAATTTAGAATATTTAGATATCTTAAAAGAAAATGGAGTTGAGAATCTATTTATTTCTTGTCATATGAAAGAAGCAAATTCTTCATTTTATTCTGAACTTGTAAAAGTTTGTGATAAAGCCGATATGCTAGGAATAAAAGTATCACTTGATATTAATCGATATTTACTTGATGATGGTTTTGCTTTGCCAAAAGCATATGCCTTAAGACTCGATTATGGATTTAGTATTGATGATATAATTAGAATATATCATGAGGGTAAATATGTTGTAGAGTTAAATGCATCTACGATTAGTATTGATTCATTAATAAAATTAAGAGAATCTGGTGTTGATCTAACTAAGGTACGAATCAGTCATAATTTCTATCCAAAGAAATATACTGGTCTTAGTCCTAAAGCAATGATTGAAAAAAATAAAGCATTCCATGATTTAGGAATGAGCGTCATGGCATATATCCCTTCCAGCAACATGAAGAGAATGCCAATGTATGAAGGCCTACCTTCTCTTGAACTACACCGTAATATGAATATTTATGCTATTCTAGATACTATTTCCTATTTAGGTATTGATGAAGTGTTCTTTGGGGATAGTTATGCGTCAAGTGAAGAATTAAAACTAGTTAAGAGTTTTAATTATAATGAAATGATAATCCCAATTATGATTAATTCTGATCTAACAGGTGAAGAATTAAATCTTTTACGAAGAAGTCATATAAATAGGCTTGATGAAAATGATTATTTTGTTCGTTCTTCAGTTCGTTCAAGTGTTGATATTTTACCTAAGAATACTATCGAGAGAAAGAAATATTCGGTAACGATTGATAATGTTCGTTTCTTGCGTTATCAAGGTGAAGTAGGAATTATGAAACAAGACATTGAAAGAGATGAGCGAGTAAATGTGGTAGGTTATGCTCTTATCAATGATTTAGTGATTCAAGCGTTTAAACCAAATCAAAAGTTTAAATTTGTGATTGTGGGAGAAATAAATAATAAAGGAGAATAATATGCTCGGAATAGGAATTATGAGTGGAACATCACTAGATGGTGTGGATGTTGCCTTAATAAAAATAGAGAAAAATGATGTTTATAATTTAGTTGATTTTATATCTATTCCTTATGAAATTGAATTCAAAGAGAAGATTAAAAGAAACTTAAGCGATGATACCGCTAAACTAAATGAAATTTGTAGTTTAAATTATGAACTTCCATATCATTTTAAAGATGCAATTGATGTAATTCTAAAGAAAAATAATTTAGAATATAAAGATATCAATTTCATTGCCAGTCATGGACAAACTATTTGGCATGAACCACACCCAAGAAAAGGCAATGTGGCATCAACATTACAAATTGGAAATGGACAAATAATATCAGTTTTAACGGGAATTCCAGTTGTGTCTGATTTTCGTGTCGCTGACATTGTAATGGGTGGTGAAGGTGCTCCCCTTGTTCCGATGTTTGAGTATTTATTTTTCAAAAATGATAAGAAAAATATCATTTTACAAAATATAGGTGGAATTGGTAATCTTACCTATTTAAAGAAAAATGCTAGTATCGATGAAGTGTTTGCGTTTGATACTGGTCCTGGAAACGTAATGATCGATTATTATATGAATAAATATTATAATCTTCCTTATGATGAAGGAGGAAAGATGGCCAAAAGTGGCATGGTAATAATCCCAATTTTAGAAAAGTTAATTGAAGATGGTTTTATAAAGAAGAATCCACCGAAATCAACAGGAAGAGAAGCTTATTCTAGTTCATATTTAGAAAAAATCGCATCGACTTATTCATTTGATAAATATAATAAAGAAGATATCATTGCGACAATAACTGAACTAACTGTCGCAAGTATTGTTTATAATTATAAAACATTTATCAAAGATTTTGATGAAGTATTAGTTAGTGGTGGTGGAAGCCATAATGAATATATTATGGATAGGTTAAATGAAGAACTAGATAATAAAGTATTTTCGATTGATGAAAAGTATTCTAAAAATGGTGTTTCTTTCTCTGATGCCAAAGAAGCTTTTGCCTTTGGGGTTTTGGGCTATTTAAGTCTAGAAGGAAGAACTGGAAATGTCAAATCATCAACAGGAGCTAGTAGTGATCTCGTTTTAGGAGAAGTTACTTTAGCTAGAAAGGCTAATAAATGAAAGTAGATTTATCAAAAATTAAAACAGAAAGCTCTAACGAAGCTACAAAGAATATTGATACATTAGATACTATCGATATTATTTCTTTAATTAACGAAGAAGATAAAAAAGTTGCATATGCTGTAGAGAAAGAAAAAGAACATATTGCGAAACTCGTTGATAAAGTAGTGGAGGCCTTTTATAATGATGGAAGACTCATCTATATGGGAGCCGGTACTAGTGGAAGAGTTGGTATCATTGATGCAGTTGAATGTCGTCCAACATTCGGAGTTAGCGATGATATGGTAAGATGTTTGATGGCTGGTGGCACTAATGCTTTTGTGAAAGCAGTAGAAGGAGCTGAAGATAATTCTGAATTAGGAGCAAGTGACTTAAAAAATATCAATCTTAACAAGAATGATATAGTCATCGGTATTGCGGCTAGTGGAAGAACTCCATATGTTGTTGGAGGAATTAAATACGCTAAGGAAATAGGATGCCTAACAGGTGCCATTGTGACAAGCCCTAATAGTGTTCTTGCAAGTCTTGTTGATTACCCAGTTGAAGTGATTGTTGGATCTGAAGTAATAACAGGTTCAACAAGAATGAAATCAGGAACAGCCCAGAAGATGGTTTGTAATATGATTTCTACATCAGCGATGATTAAGATGGGTAAAGTTTATGGTAATCTTATGATTGATGTTATGCCAACTAATGAGAAACTTCGTTCACGAGCTTTAAATATTTTAATTACGGCAACGGGTGTGAGTGAAGAAGAAGCTAAATCAGCACTTGAAAAATATGGAACTGTTAAGAAAGCATTATTTTCTATCTTAAGCGGAATCGAAGATATTAAAAAAATAGAAGAAGTATTAAATAAAAATAAAGGACATATAAGACGTTCATTAGAAGAGGTAAAGAAAAATGGTTAAACATATTGAATTAGTTAATGAATGGGGAAAAACATTAAGAGGATATTTAGACTATCCAGAAAACTTTAATGGTGAGATCGTTGTTTTCTTCCATGGTTTCACTGGTAATAAATCAGAACACGCTTATCATTTCCGAAACTTCTCAAGAATTCTAGCTAAAGAAGGATATGCATCACTTAGAATGGATTTCTCAGGAAATGGCGAATCAGATGGGGAATTTAAAGATTTCACTTTTGATACAATGATGTCAGAAGCAAAACAAATGATTGAATATGCCTTTAAACTCGATGGTGTTAAGAAAGTATCAGTTCTTGGATTTAGTATGGGTGGTGCTGTTGCCTCTATTATGTCTAGTGTTTATCAAAACCGCTTATCAAAAGTTATTTTATGGTCAGCCGCTGCCAACATTCGTGAACATATTAGAATGTATTTTGAAAAAGGAAAAGAACTTCCAAATGGTAATAAGCTAATTGCGACATATTTTGAACTATCAAAAAAAATGTATGACACAATCGAAAAATGTCATCCAATGGAGGGAATTGAAAAATTCACAAATCCAGTATTATTATGTCATGGTAGAAACGATCAAGCAATTGATTACATGTTCTCGATGCGTTACGCAGTTAAGTATCCAAATGCCCAAGTTCACATTATTGATGGGGCTGGACATGGTTATGATAAAGTTGAAGAGAGAGATGAACTATATAGCAAATCTTTAGAATTCTTGAATTTTTACAACTCAATTGAGAAGTAGGAAATATTCTTTTAATAATTAATGAAAATGATGTAATCGTTTTTATGAAAAAAATCGCGTTTTTTCAGAACGCGTTTTCTTTTGCAAAAAAAAGCATAAAAATATAGAAAACGTTTTTAAAAACGCTTGACTTTGATTTTCTATTTGTTATAATATATAAGTAAACTTTTGAATAAAAAGTTCTCAAAAAATTTTTTTTAAGAAAGGAAGAAATTTATGTTTAAAAACGTAAAAAAGGCTTTATTTGCTTTCGTACTTCTTTTCGTAGCATTGTTCGCAATTGCCTGCGGTAAGAAAGAAGCAAATAATGAAAACTGCAAGGAATTCTGTGAAGAATGTCCTACATGTAACAATGCAAGTGCAGAAACTTGTAAAGATTTCTGTCCATCTGCTCCTGAATGTAAAGAAGCAAGTGCTGAAACATGTAAGAAATTCCAAGATTTCGTTGCACCTACTTCATTCTCAGTAAGCGACAACGAATTATACGTTGGTGGCTCTGCTGAAGTTTGGATTGATGATGAAGCTTGGGAACCTGAAAACTGTGATAAGACATTAGTCTTTGTTTCAGAGAATCCTGAAATAGCTACTGTTGACGCTGATGGTGTTGTATATGGACATCGTCCTGGTTCTGTTAACATCAAGGTTTATTCTCCATTAAACCCTGAATTAGATGTTGACCCAGTTGAATTCGAAGTAAAAGACGCTGAAAAGAACGACCAAAAAGTTGTTGAACGTGAACTTGCTAAGATTTTAGCTGAATTACCAGCATTTATTACAGAAGATACAGAATTACCAGAAGCATGGAACACATTTGTAAGTGTTACTTACAAAGTTGCTGGTAACCCAGTTGAATTATTACAAGTTCCTGCTGATTTAGCTGCAGACACTGCATTAAAAGTTGCTGTTCAAGTTACTTTAAATGATGCTGTTGCTACTGATAATGTTGATGTATGGGCTGTTTTAGATGCAAACGTTAATACATACGTTGTAATGGACTCTGTAGCTGCTTTATTAACTAACTATTTAGCTAAATATGTTAACGGCGAAAAAGTTGCTGCTGACTTAGAATTATTACCAAGTGTATTTGGTTGCACAATTAGCTGGACTTCTAGCAATGCAACTGTAATCGCTACTGATGGTAAATTTGATGCTCCAGCTGAAGATAAGAACATTACTTTAGATGCTGCTATTAAATACAATGGCGCTCAAAAGAATATTTCTTTCAAAGTTGTAGCTAAAGCATTCACTGCTTCAGAAAAAGCTGATGCTATTATGGCTAGCACATTCGGAAAGATGGAAGGCAAATCATTCAATACTAGTATTGTTCTTCCTGAATTCGATGACAAATTCGGTGCTAAATTATCTTACAAGTCATTAGATACAGCTGTATATGATGATAGTGGTAAATTAGTTGCTGCTGTAACAGAAGCAAAAGATGTTAAATTCAAAGTTACTATGGAATACTTAATTGCTGGTAATGCAGCAAATAATTTCGTAGCTGAAAGAGAATTAACAATTCATGCTGTTCCTGCAAATGCTGCTTCAACATTCTTAGAAGCTGCTTTAGGAACTGATGATTACAAGAAATATCAAAAAGTTGTTTATGCTCCATATGGTGCTACTGAAACTAACGAATTATTCCCTGAATTAGAAGGTATGGTATGGGATGTTGAAGCTGTTAAGTTAGATGCAAGATTACAAGACGACTTCCAAGTTGTTAAACAAGCTGCTGCTGGTGCTGCATTAAAACTTGATGCTCAATATTTAAGATATCAATTAATATCTGTTAAGGGTACTTATACTAAAGATGGAACAACTGCTGACATCGTATTATTCTTCAATATCGGTATCAGTGAAACTCCTCATAATATCATTACTGGTATTTGGCGTTCAAGTGCTCAAAAAGATACTTCTTTATCTGAAATTCAAGGTAAATACGACATTGCTGGTAACGTAAGTTACTTCGATAAGAAGATCGGTTATGTAACTGAATCTTATGGTTCTGGATTCTTCAGTGGTTGGTCTGTAACTACTACAGAAGATAGAGGCAATAGCTTAGTATTAGCTAAGAGCCCTGAAGCTGCTGATCCAGATTGGAAGTGCGCTGTTGCTGAAGCAATCGAAGGTGCTGATTACACTGGAATTAATAAATTAATCGCAACTGTTCAAGGTCCTGCTGGCGAAGGATTACTATTAAAAGTTAATGATAGTAAAGAAAGTTGGCATACAATGGACGGTAGCGTTCAAAATATCGAATTTACATTCGAACATACATTTGATACAACTAAGTTCCCAATGGTTATTTTCTGTAACCCTGGTGCAGCTGGAACTGGTAACCCATTCATTATTACTAAGTTAGTATTAACTGATGGTGCTGGCAAGAATATTGACTTACTAGCTGCTAATTGGAGATCTTTAGATGAAGGTATTTACTTCGTTGAAAAGACAAAAGTTGATCAAGTATGGCAAACATTCATGATGGAACTAATGACAGTTTACATCCGTGAAGACGCTGAAGGAAAGATTTATGTAGATTACGCTAACGTTACTGGTGGTGCTGCTGGTGCTGGTGGTAACTGGGGTATTTGGTATGTAAATACTACTAACAAAGCTGTTCCTGTTGAAGTTGGTGTATATGGTGACACAACTCATACTTATGCCGACAGTGACATCACTGTTTCTAAGACTTTAGGTTCACGTGTTAATATTGCAATGGATGGTTATGCTCTAGGCTTCGTTGCTGATAGTACTGGTAAGATTATCCATGGTTCTAACAATAGTAAGTTACAAAATGGTATGCTTAATAAACGTACATTCATTGGTGGAACTACTATTAAGAAAGATGCTTCAATCGAAGTTGGAACTTATGATGCTTTAACTGCTGAACAACAAGCTAAATTTGATGCAGTTTATAAAGCAACTGCTCCTATCGTATTTGTTCAAAATGACGAAGGTGCTTACAAGAAAGTTACTGAAGGCGAAACTGTTTCTTATGTAGAAATCGCTGAAGGCGAAACTGTTGCTGCTGCAGATAGATTTAACCCTACATATGCTGCTGACGCTTTATTAACAGCTGAACAATATGAAGCTTTAGCTGCTGCAGATAAGAAGTCTGTTGCTATCACTTACAAAGCTAAAGAAGATGTTGCAATCGCTGAAGTTGCTAACTTAGTTCATGACACTACTCAAAAAGGTTCTGAAATTAACTATATCGAAATCCCTGCTAATGGATATGGTATGAGTTGGAAATATCAATTCTACGGTGTTGGTGTTGCTTCTTCATTATATGCATTATGTCAAGATGATGATCAATTAAGCATTAAGTACTACACTGTTCATGGATTAAATGATATGGATACTGAAAATGCTGGTATCGCTGTTGAAGGTGCTGACACTGAAGCTAAAGTTGTTGCTGCTCGTAAGAGAGTTAACGCATTAGATAATGATGAACAAAAAGCATGGGCTCATATTGATTTATTAGAAGAAAAAGAAGTTAAATTCGCTGCTGAATTTGATAAAGATGTTCTTAAGTTCGTTGCTCTTGCTACAGATGGTGAAGGACATATCACTAAAGTTGATGGCGATGGATTTATGACTGGTATGCCTGCATTAATTGCTAGATACGATTCATTCACAGAAGACTTCACTAAACTATTAACTAAGAAAGCTGAATTTGCTGAAATTAGACAATTATTTGAAGATAACTGCTTCGTTATTACATTCAAATATGACAATGGCGATGATGATACAACATTAACTTATACTAAGTTTGATGGTGCTATCGCATTACCAAAACCTGAAAAAGCTAATTATACATTCTTAGGTTGGTTTGATGCTGAAATGTTAGTTGATGTATTTGATGCTAACAATCAACGTGATGTTACTTTAACTGCAAAATGGTTATATTCTGATGCTGCTATTATCGAAGCTATCGCTGCTGCAAAAGAAGCAGAAGTTGTTTACTATGGCTACGATACAACAGGAAAATATATGGCTGCTAAAGATAATGGTACTGCAAATGATCAAGCTGTTTCAACTGGATTTGATGATATCGCTGTATTAACTGGTGGTAAGTTATTCCCATTAGGTAAATATAGTTTAATCGAATTAGGTGCTGATGCTACAGCTGACGTTACATTAAGTGAAAAGACTGACGTTCAAGTTTATGGAACTGATGGTACTGCTCAATTCAGTTGCGGTCTAGTTATGGGCGCTGACAAAGCTGTTGCTCAAAACAGTTATGGACATGGTGCTTTATATCATAATGCTGGTACATTCAATGTAACTATTTCTGAAGTTAAGAATACTTATGGACGTAACCTTGGTGGTGAAGGATATGGATATGACAGATTCTTATTCCACTTCGATGATGAAAAGAAAGTTTATGTTGGTACAAAAGTAGCTTGTGCTGATGGTACATCTGTAACATTACAACCTGGTGATTATTTCTGGTGTCCAATGACTGCAGAAAGATTCGGTAATGGTTTAACAAATTGTACTGGTGCAAGTGGTAAAGTTGGTGTATGGAATGGTGTTGCTGCTCCTGAAGCATTATTCATTAAGATTTCTGATACTAAATTAGAAAAAGAAGTTGAATTTGCTTTAGACGGTGGTTTATGGAACTACACAAGCGTTGCTGCAATCAAGGCTGATTTCTTAGCTGATTATAATGCATTCGTTAAAGCTGATCCAGCATTAACTGCTGCTGATTTAGTAGCTAAAGGTGCTTGGGCTCCAGTTGATTTTGATGATATGATTTATTCTACTCCAGAAATGTTAGCTAAATGGGCTTGGATTTTCGATTACTTCGAAGCAAATGCTGGAACAGATACTAACAAAGCTGCTTTCACACGTGCTAAAGGTATCGACAATGCTGCTGATTATGGCAAATCTGGTGGTGGAAATGACCAATATAGTATGTCATATGAAATTCGTGCATTCTTAAGTGATGACGGAGCTGTTCTTCGTGAAGGAAATGAAACTTATCAATCAACTAAGTACACTGCTGAAGTTGCTGCATTAGTTCTTGATTACTTAAAAGCTAATAAGATCACTTTAGCTTTAGGTGCTACTCTTCCTACTCCATTAAAAGATGGAAAAGCATTTGCTGGTTGGTATAAAGAAGAAGCTTTAACTAATAGAGTATTCGAAGTTGGTGCTGAAGATAAAGTTTATGCTAAATGGGTAGATACTTTAAATGAAGTTATCGTTGAATTCTGGGCACAAGATACTCTAGTTGAAAGACAAGCTTTAGAAAGTGGTGCTGCTTTAGTTGCTCCTGAAGTTCCTGTTCTTGCTGGATTTACTCCTGTTGGTTGGTCTACTCAACGTGGTATGGGTCCTGTAGAATTACCTGCTACAGCTACAGCTAACGCTAAATACTATGCTGCTTATGAAGTTGAAGCATTCTTTGATGAAGTAACAGTTGATCCTTCAACTAATGGCAAGACTAGCGGTATTTATAAAGATTTAGCAACTGCATTGAAACACATTAATGAAAATGGTACAATCACTATGCTAGCTGGTGAATTTGCTGGCGATATTGAAATTAACATTAAAGGCCTAACTATCGTTGGTGCTAATGCTAATACTACATTAAAACATACTGATACATTTACAAAGAATGCAGAAACTGATACTATTTTAACTGGCAAAGTTTCTATTATTGCTGATAATGTAACATTAAAAGGTGTTGTTATTGCTAATACTTTAAAAGTATACGGTAACGAAAATACTAAGTTACAAAAAATAATTTTAGCTACTACTGTAAATGAGCCTGTAACAGTTCCTGGTGGCGCTTCTACAAAAGATTTATCAATTGATGAACTTTATGCTACTGGTAATGCTGCAAGATCTATCTACATTTATGGTTCAGTTACAAACTTAACAGTAAATAAATTTGTTCAATTAGATCAAGTTGCCGGTTTATATGAAGCTATTAGAGTCGGTGCTAAAACTGAAGCTAGATTATATGGAAAAGTAGAAATTAAGAATTCTTACTTTGGCAAAGCTGTTCAAGCTGGATTTATGGATAGACTTCCATCTGCTGATGAATATGTTATCGATAATAACTACTTCTTCCAAAGCGCTAACGCATTATACTTCAGAGATGCTGTTAAGACTTTAAAAGTTACTAACAACGTATTTGAAGATTGTGGTAATAAAGCGACTGACTGGGATGTTATCACATTAACTACAGGCGAAGCAAGTGATGTTAAAATTAATAATAACTGCTTCGTTGACAGCTTCAAGACTAATACTGGAACAAGTACAGATTATATTATTAAGGTTAAGACAACTGTTGGTACTGTTGATTGCTCTAAGAACTTCTATAGCCCTGCTGCAGTTGCTTCAGACTTCTTAAATGCGACAGGATACGATAATGCATTAACATATGCTCCAGCTGGCACATTCTCACTAGAATGTAAAGATGTAAGCTTATGGACTGCAGATTACTATAATAATTATATTTATCTATTAAGTGGAAATCAAAATCCTACTTACTGGACAAGAATTTATGTTAAACATTTATTCGGTGATTATTATAAAGTTGTAGGAACTGCTGTTTCTGGTGATGCAGCTGTTCAATTAGGTGCTGATTATACTATCGCTGCTCAATCTGGTAATACAACTGATTATGATGCAATTCTTGCATTAAATGCTGCTGTTGGTGATGTCATCACTTTCGCTACTGCTCCTGCTGAAATTGCAACTGGTGTATTAGAAACTCCAGTAGTAGTTACATTATTAAAGGCTGCTGAATAATCTTTTAGATTAATAAATAGACCCTGAGGAGAGATCCAAAGGGTCTTTTTTTATGTTTTTAAATACTTTTTCAATTCTTGAAGACATAATTCTAATGATATGTTTTAAGTGTGAAGAAGGATAATACTAAAAAATTTTTAAAAAGTTCTTGCAATTATTTTTCAATCGTGGTATAATATATAAGGATTTCCGCTGAGGGGACCCTCAGTAGAAAAATGAAGAAAATAAGGTCTTTGAAAACTAAATAGAACAGGTGGAGCAGGA